>Ga0335398_10000439_pt1 | contig 73068 bp, 88 predicted proteins | sample BON03_FD_205742 | JGI IMG/M metagenome (GOLD analysis project Ga0335398, IMG submission 205742) | Freshwater microbial communities from Lake Bonney liftoff mats and glacier meltwater in Antarctica - BON-03 (spades assembly) (version 2) | ecosystem: Environmental > Aquatic > Freshwater > Ice >... | reverse complement strand
GTCGCGAATTCTTTATTCGTCTCTCCGGACTTGAAACGAACTAACAAAATATTAACCCCAATCGACAAATAAAACACTCCTATCGGCGGAAATGGAAACGGTGAAATCTATTGGTAACTACGAGCCTGACCTGCTTCACGAGCTGGTCAAGCTGTTGCCCGAAAACCCCAAGGCCCGTCAAGAAGTCTTTGGCCAAAAGGACCTCGACGCGCTTATTCAACAAATGGCGTTTGCACTTTTTATTATTCAAGGAACCACGGACGAACGCGAGCGATGCGCCGTCTTAGGGCACGGGTTTAGATTCAACCCGACCCAAGCCGCCGCCTTTTTGGCCGAGGTCCGCAACTCGAAAGACCTGAACTTGTGTTGACATTTCGCTAGAAATTCCACTATGTGAAATGAGACTTCATGTCTCTAGACCGCCATCTCCATCTTGATGTTAGGGTGGCACTTGTAGTCGATTAGCTCAAAATCATCAAACGTAAAATCGTCAATCGACTCGACATTGCGCTTGATTTTGAGCGTGGGTGGGGCCATCTCGCCGCGAGCCATTTGTTCCCGGAGCGCGTCGACGTGGTTGACGTAGACGTGGGCGTCGCCGATTGTGTGCACCAGCTCGCCCACCTCAAGCCCACAAACGTGCGCAATCATGTGGGTCATCAGCGCGTACGACGCAATGTTGAACGGAACCCCGAGTCCAAGGTCGGCCGACCGCTGGTACATTTGGCACGACAGCCTCCCTTCCAACACTAAGAACTGGCACATGACGTGACACGGAGGCAGCGCCATCCTGGGCAAGTCCTGAGGGTTCCACGCCGACATGATGATCCGCCGCGAATCGGGGTCGGTCTTAATCTGATCCACAACGCTTTGGAGCTGGTCCACTCCCAGCCCACGGTGGTCAAACCTGACTCCGCGGTACTCGGCCCCAAAGTGGCGCCACTGAAACCCGTACACCGGACCCAAATCTCCCTCGGCGTGGTGGAGAAGCCCCCGCTTGTCCAGAAACTCGCGGGTCCCATTGGCGTCCCAGATGTGCACCCCCTTTTCGGCGAGCTCCTTGGCGTCAGTTGACCCATTGACAAACCACAAGAGCTCCTCGGCCACTCCGCGCCAAAAGATCTTGCGGGTGGTTAGGAGCGGAAACGACTTGCTCAGGTCGTACCGGCTCTGGGTCCCAAAAACTGAGAGCGTGTCAATACCGGTACGGTTCTTCCTGCGCCCGCCCTTCTCCAGGACGTGGAGGACCAACTTGAGGTATTCGGCGTCGGCCATAACTTAAGGTCTGGGTCTGAAGAAACAACGATGCCCGAATATCGGTGGATGTCCCTGTCCGACGTTAATCGAGCCGTCCCAGCCGCTGAGCGGGCCAGAGTGAGCGAGGTGGCCCGGAGCGACCGGGGGTTTGTCAAGGCCTACAACCAAGTTAGAGGAAACTCTCACAAAATGGCCGAGACAAAGGTCTCAGGGTACCCTAACCAAAACTGGGCGCAGCGTCGCCAAAACTTTATTGCGCGTCATTTGGCGCAGTATCGCGAAAACCCCACCCCGCGCCGCCGGCTAGCGCTCATCACGTGGGCTTATGACCCAAGGTAAAAGATTAGAGACACGCCCTTTGGGTAAAAGAACGGATGGCAGGCCGCCGGAACAAAAAGTTTGACGCGTTGGTAGCCGACACGGGAGTCAAGACGACAGCCGACATCCTCGAGCGGGTTCAAATACAAAAGATCAAGGTTCACCCTTATTACGCCAACCTGATCAAAGCGCTTCTCGTTGACAACGCCCCGTTGATCAACCAAGACCCAGTACTCAGCGAGGCCTCCAACGGCGAAATTTGCACCACCGTCTGTGTGGTCACGGACCGCTTGCACAAGGCGGTGACCGCCGCCGCTGAGGAAAGGAAAAAGAACCAGGGTTACATGCGGGCGCTCTACGAATTGGTAGCCTCCCAACCCGCCAATCTGTCCGAGGAAGACCGGGCTTACGCTACTCTTGTTGTCCGCGTGCACACTCGCAGCCTGGTCGAATTCAAGCCCACTAGCGCCGAGCTGGCCCCGATCGTCCCGGACAAGCTCATCGGAGCGGAGCGTGGTGAGTGTTCCGACCACGAAAGGTCGTGGGCACGGGCGGCTGGGGAGCTTGGGGCGCTTGGACTTGTTTCTGTCAGCGTCGGAACGGCGCTCGCGGGGGCCGTTGGCGTCGGCGGTCTGGTCGCCGCGGGCGGGAGCACGCTGATGGGTGTGGCGACGGGCGGGGCTGTTGGGGCGGGGGCGACCGGCGCCTTTGGAAGCCTCTACGACAGGTACCGTCGCCAGGGTCGCCAGTCCAGATGCCTGTCGGCGGGGTGCACCCCGGACGAGCGGGGAGTCGGTATCGGGATGTACTGCGTCACGTGCGGGCAGCTCCTCGATTCGCTCCAGGCCGGGCGGTTCCGTCCCGTCCCTATGTCGACGGCGGGGTGGGTTGATTTCCTGATGCAACAGTTTGCCCTCCTCACCGACAAAAAGGCGTCAGGATGCGTGGTGTCTCTCGAAGCGCTGGCGCTCCTGAGCCTGTTGGCCCATACCGCCCGCAACAAGCGTCGGCTGGCCGGAGCGCTCGACGCCTTGTTGCAAACTTAAGGTGTCCAGGGGTCTTCCAATAAGCTTGATGCGACGCCCGACGACACGTGCGCCAAAGCCAGCCCTCCCAATAACATCAATGTGACGTGCTTGTCCTTGGTTATAAGGTAAGTGAGCCCAACAACGGCGGCCGCCGCCGCCACAATAGACAGCGATGACGAGTACCACCATTTGCACCCTCTGTTCGCCGCTAAAACTGCGTTGAAAATAGCGACCACAGAACCAAGAACGGCCGCGCCCCAAGCGGTGATCATGGGCGCCCTCCAAGCAGCAACAAATAAACCCACAGCCAATGCAATCCTTGCCGGTACGCACACTGCGTAGAAGAGCTGTTTTCTTTGCAGTGGTGTGTATCCGCGACGCATAAATTGCCCACCATTCCCATTATTGAGACAATCCATTGTGTTTCTTTTTAATACATCGTGGTTAACCTTTTTTTTGTTGTTGATTTGCTCATTCACCGACGAGATGGCCAGCGACGACGACGATGACTGGTGGGTCCCCGAATCGGACCAGTTTGACAGCGACTGTGACTCGAACTACAGGGCGTATGACCCGGACAAGGCCGCCGCCGAGGAAATGGTCAAGAAGTTTGCGGGGGGCGGAACCCCCGGGGCGTCACTGAGGCTGGCTCAGGAGATCCAGACCATGGCTACGAGCCCCGATTCACACGGGTTTCGCGCTGAGCCCGTGGGGGACAACCTGTACGTGTGGAGCGTGGTGCTCGATGGGTTTGAAGGCCCGCTGGACAGCGATCTAGAGGCGTGGGCCGCGCGGTCGGGCAAGCCCAAGGGGGTTCACCTCCGAATGATATTCCCGGCCGACTACCCTATGGCCCCCCCCTTTGTCCGGGTGTTATACCCCCGGTTTCAGTTCATGACCGGCCACGTCACCTCGGGCGGGTCGGTGTGCATGCAACTCTTGACCCGGACTGGGTGGGTCCCGGCCAACACTGTCGAGAGCGTGTTGGTTCAGATTCGAGCCGAGATTGCGAGCGACCCCAAAGTTCGGCTCGACCCATCATCGGACAAACCCTACGACGAAGAAGAGGCTCGCCGCGCTTTTGACCGCATGTGCGCCAAGTACGGATGGAGTTAGAATTTACTGATAGCTATCACCCGCAGGGCGGGGGTGGCGCAAAGTAGTCGAGCACAGCGTGATACTTTCCACCCCCCAGCTGAATCCAGTAAACCCCGTCTACGATCTTGACTTTGAACGAGTTTCTCCCACATCCGTCGACTTGCTTGGCGCCTGTGTGAATGATTACATCCCGAGCCCGCTTGAACGCGCGAAACTGATGTGGCCACATCTTGCACCACTTTCCGTCGACCCCCATGTACACAGCGTACTCGGACATGGCCTTAAGGGTTTCCACGGACCGCGGTTCGGGCTCCAACGGGGCGGTCACCGTGTATGGGGGCGGGGCGATGGGCCGTCCGTCATCGATGGTCTGATGACGGGCGGCCATCCCAGTCGCCAACAGGATGTTGTCGTGATGCCCCTCAAATGGCTCGCCGCCAAAATCGCAGTCGTCGCCCATTGTTTGTGACGCGTTTGGGGATCACGATTAACGCTTAATCATTCAAAGGGTTAACCAACATAAAAAAACCTACGGGAAATCAACCCTCCCCCCCCCTTTTTTTCCCCTCATACCCAGTTCACCCAACATGGCGGACGCCGACGCTGAACTCGTTGTGGACATCACGCAAAATGAGAAGAAGAAGATTCTGTTTGCTCTTGGCACGTCGGTGCTTATTCGACACTCATCCGCCGAGTGCTTTCTGGCAATGGTCGCGAATGATGCCCTGCTAACGATGCCTGCGGCTTTTCGATGTAGCCCGGTCATGGTCGGATCAGCCCTGTTCATCCACGTCGAGGCCATCCGTTGTGCAATCACAGACGCCGAGAAGAGAGGGCTGGCCGCGGTAGATAGATGTAAAAAGGACGAGTTTGTTGTTGTTTACGAGAGCGAGTTGTCAGGTAGTGTTTACACGTTTTCGTTTTCAGATGTAAATGCAGTGATACAGTAGAATAAAGTGCGTCTTTTACTCAATTTCCGCAATATTGATTGAATTGCTCCTAATCGAAAAGGTGCGACACGGATCCCCCAATGTGGTTCTGGTGGATGGCCTGCGCGAAGAGCTCCGTCACCGACAACACCTCGATCTTGGTTTGCCCCATGTAATCCTTGGGGTAGAGGCACGTGTCAGTGACGTAGACCTTGTCGATCTGGGCGGCCTCGTGGAGCTTGGATGCCGCAAACCCAGAAAACACCCCGTGGGTGATGGCCACGTTGATCGACAACACCCCACCCTCAATTTCGCGCAGCCGGGTCGACGCCCGGAGCAGCGTCCCGCATGTGTCGCCCATGTCGTCGACCAGAATGCAATGGCGCATCGTCGGATCGCCAATGATCTCCTGCTTGACCACATCGCCGGTCTTCGGGTCCCGCGCCTTGTACATGATCACTAGGGCCACGTCCTCGAACCCGAGCCGCTTCAACATGGTGACGGTGGCGTCGGCCCGCTTGCTCCCACCCATGTCCGGCGACACCACCGCGATGGGGTCGGCCTTGGCGATCGATTGCGCGATTCGGCTGACCAGCGTCGGCGACCCGTACAGGTTGTCCACCGGGACTGGGTCGTAAAAGCCCTGGATCTGCGACGCGTGGAGGTCCATCGTGATGACGTGGTCGCACCCGGCCGCGGTCGTGAGCATGTTGGCCACCGTCCTCGAGGTGATGGGCTGGCGCGACGCCGCCTTCCGGTCCTGGCGCGAGTACGGAAGGTTGGGGTACACCACGGTGATCTTCTTGGCCGACGCCAGCCGGAGCGCGCTCACCACCGTAATGACCTCGATCAGGTTGTCGTTGACCGCGCCGACACCCCACCCGACCACGTACACATTGCGGTCGCGCACCGAGTTTTTGATGTTGTCGACCCGGGTCTCACCACACGCAAACTTGCCCACGTCCATGGGCTCGAGCTCCTTGAGCCCGAGGTGCACGCGGACCTGCTCCGCGAAAGGCTTCGCCGCTGGGATCGCAAAGAGCATCGGCTCGGACATGATGGGGGGAGAGGGGGTTTGTAGGTCCGCCGATTGTTTGCAAGACTATAGACAAGACTGCCTTGTTAAGAAATTTAATGGGTCGATTCGAACGCGCGTTAACCCTAGCTGAGAAAACAATGATTAGAACCTCTCCTCCTACTTGCACGGAATGGATCGACGTCTACGGAGCCAAGCACCGAGTTTCCTTTTGGGATTTATTGTTGGAGGGATCCGGGAGCTGTGCGACAAAGCGATGGATAATACACCCAACTCCCGGATGGTTTCCTATTGTTGTCAGAATCTATATAAGGTGGCGCGCCCAAATCACCCCCTAAAACCGGCCACCCCTCTGTTAATGTAGGTTTGGATGATGTCCCTGGCTTCTTCTGGCCTTTCGACTTTCATGCCAATATGCGCAAGGATGGAGAACGGTGGGTATGGACGCCCGTTTGCCTTGAGAGTCTCGGGGGTCGAATTCTCGAGAAAAAATTTTTCACCCTGTTGCGCGAACCCCCAGAGCATTTTCATATGGCTTGACCCGTTCCCGAAGAGCTGGGCAATCGCTGGCGGGATCCACGACAATCGCATTTCACCAGCGTACCGGCCCTCATGCCTAGACGCGACCGACTTGCGCGATTTTTGGGAACCTCGGCGGCGGGGCATGATTTGTGGGCGTGTTTGCTCAGGAGTCGATCGAACTTGTTTGGAACTATTCGCCGTGCGAGAACGACATGTGCTCGATTCCGCGAATGTAAATCCTGGGTTGCTCCACGAACCCCGCCTTGACCAACATGTGGGTCGACACGGTGTTGGTCGGGTGCACCTCGGCTCTGAGAGGGCCCACTTGATCCGCGACCAGTCGGGCGGCCTTGGCCCCGATGCCACAGCCTTGATATTGCGGCTCGATCATCACCGTGAGTCGCGGCTGACCGTCGTCCACGTAGTTGACCGGGCGGACCCGGATTAGTCCGCAGACCCGCCCGTCGACCCGGATCGTCCAGTGCTTGTGGGCCCCGGTGTTTCCCTCGGCCGCCACGGTCTCAAAGAACCCCCCAATCTTGTGCGAGTCCCAGGCGCGGCCGTTGGCGATCCACCGCATCACGTCGGGGTTGCGCAGAAGCGGTTCGACCGCGGGGGGGTCCTCGGGCCCGAGCTCGGCTATCGTGACCTGAGCCATCCGGAGCGCCAGCCGCGGAAAGTGGCGCTCGAGCAGAGTGTTGGTCGGGGGATCGTTAGGACCCCTTACCTTTTCAAAGATCCACATCGGCCGAACCGCGTGGCTCTGCACCCCCTTGGTCCCAAGGAGCCCCTTGAACTCGCACCGCTCAAGCGACTGGATGCAAAAGTAGACAACGGGTTCGCACATGCACCTCCCCTTTCCGTCGTTGAGGTGCAACACCATAAGCCCGCCCGTCTCGAGCGCCGCCCACGCCTTGGCCAACACCGGGAACAGGAACTCGGTCAGCCACGCGTCGAGCGAGTGGCGGCCCTGGATCGACTGCCCGGGGGCGGTGGTGTACTTTTCCACGTCGTAAAATGGCGGCGACGTAAACACCAAATCAAACTTCCCGCTGAACATAGGGACCCCCTCAGCGGGCTCGCACATCACCTTGAAGTTGCGCTTCCCCGCCCACCGCTTCAGGATGGCGGCGTGGCCGTCGACGAGCGCGGGGTTAGGGTCGTACGCGTGGTACTTTTTGATCGCGGGAACAGCGAGCGCCCCGAGCAGTCGGTCGCCCCATCCCGCCGAAAAGTCGAGCACCCGGGTGGCGCCAAAGAGCTCGTACACCGCCTTGGCCACCGTGGGCTTGAACTGGGTGCACTCGCGGAACGCCTTAACCAGGAACACCCCCTCGCGAACCGTGTGGACGCCGACCGATCCGTCGGGTTCGGGGTGTTGGAGCGCATGGATGTACACTAGGTGGCGCACACTGGGCCACAACTCCAATACCGACGACTCCCACCCATGGTACCACGCCGACAGCCTGGCCTCCTCGGTGAACACGTCGGCGAGCGCGTCGACGGCGTCGTAGTCCCCGGGCCCCGACTCGATGTACTGGTCGTGGGGGCCGCAGGGATTGAACGCTTGGAACCGGATCGGCGGGGCGGTCAGCGGAAACTCGCCGTCGACAAAAGTAGGCTGGTGAGCCTGGAGGTTGGCGAACATGGCGTCGGGGTCCAAAAAGTAGCGCTTAAACGGAAATCCCAGATCGAGCGAAGCGAGCGCCGCTGCCACCAACTGCCACCACTCGTGAGCCCCAAAACGCTGTCGAACATCCTCGAGCCACTCCCGTGATAGGTTAGGCTGGCCATCTTTGTCAATCACAATTTCGTCGCTGAGCGCATCACGAACGCAATCCCAGATCAGGTGGACGGCGTCGCGGTTCAGCCCGTTCTGGTTCCACTGGTCGATCCGACGAAGCGCCGCCGCCTGGAAATCGCCCGGACTGGTGGCCTTTTTGGCCCGCTCCGCCAGCTCGGCTCCCCACGGCTGGATGTGCCCAACCCTCTGCGCCACACATTCCACGTAGCCCATGGCAATCTCTGACTGTGTTGTGCGCCCCAACTAACATTAGCCTGTGAGCAAGAACAACTTGATTTAATTGTTACGCTTAGGGTGGGTGTTTTTCATCAGTTGGTAGATGGGTCTGCGAGCAGCGGTTTCTCTTCTTCCGTCTTGGCGGCCGGCTCGACCGGGATTTCGCGGGGCACCACGTGCATGATCAGCCAATACAGTGATATCCCGACAAACTGGAGCCCTGCGGTGATGAAAAACGTAAACGTATACCCAAACCGGTCCGCCAGAAACCCACCGATCGCGGCGCTTCCGCACCACCCAAATTTTGACACGCTGTCGAGCGCCTTCCACCGCGCCCGCTGATTTTTAGGGACCGTGTCCATCAGGATCGACTCGCGGAGCGGGTACGTCGAGTTCATCAGCCCGGTCCGGGCCATAAAGATCACAATCAGCGGGGTCGCGGGCATCTTGTCGTAACACAGCGCCATCGTGATCAGGCAGCCAAGCCCGAGGTAAGACAGCCCGATCGTGGCCGACACCCGCCCGGTTCGGCGAGCCACCGCCATCCCGATACCAGAGGCGCACGCCATCACCACCCGAAGCACTACGTAGACGGTTTGCACGTCGGCCGGGCTGAGGTGAAGCGTGTTCTTGAAGAAGAGCGGAAAGAACTTGACCGTCATCCCAGACCCCAGCGCGATCAACAGGTCACCCGCAAACAGGATGTACGGGATGTGGCACCGCCGAATGCATCGGCCGACGTCGAGTGGGAGCTCGGTGGACCGAATCCCCCCCTTGTCATGTGCGGCCGGGGTGCCCTCCTCCGGGAGCGCAGCCAGGTCCGAGTAGAAAAACGACGGGATCGCGACAATCAGCTCAAACCCGAGCCCCACTAGGAACACGATCCGGAGCTCTCGGAGCGACCACTCGTTTCCATAGATGTGAAAGAGCGCGATGGCGGTCGCGGGCCCGACCGTCGAGCCGAGCAGGTACGCCCAGTACAGGTAATTGAACCACTTGCTCCGCTCGCCCTCGGGGATCGAGTCGGCGTACAGCGCCTGCGATGGGCCTGAGGCGATTCCGCTCACCACGCCCCACACGCACATACATCCGGCTAGCGCCCACATGGCCCAAGGCGGCGTGGCCCCATTTTCAATGTCCTCCTCGGTGGTCTCCCACACCACGTACCCGGTAGCGACAGACGCGACGATCGAGAGCGCCCCGCCCGCCATGATCAGCGGCGCCCGCCCCCTTTTGTCGGCGAGGTACCCGACTGGAAATGCCGACACCAGCTGGCTTAGGCCAAACGCCATCTCGACCATCCCGACAGATGTATTTTTGAAAGCGTGGTTCCGTTGCATAATGTACAAAAAGGCCGCGAGCACAGTCCCGGTCCAAATCGAGTCGGCGATTGCGAGCAACCCCGTCTGAATTAGGTTGAGACGGACGTTGTGGTTCATCCTGACTGGTTGTGGGCGCTGATGCGTCGGTTGCCTGTTAACCGCTCACAACCAACGCGCCATTAATCAGGCCATGGGTGTATCCCCACATTTTGCTCGAGCACTCAAGGTGTACCTGGCGGCGGGGGTGATGACCACAACGGTTGCAACCCCGATCCTGGCCTACACGACGTGGCAAAAGTACCCGACGAAAAAGAACACCCCTCAAAGAATTACAGAAGCTTTTGCGGCCATGGCCTTCGGAGTGGGGTACGGGATCATTTGGCCCATTACGTGTGGTGTGGTGGTGCACGACGCGTACAAAGGCAAGCTCAACATTTGAAATTACACTGTTGTTTTTATGGGTGTATGGGCTCGACAGTCACAGCGTCTTTTCCGTTGATTTTTTGAATCATATTCGTTCCATTGTTCGAGTCCCGGTACATGGCCGGATCGTATGTGCGAGAGGAGATGAGGCTTTGATACATGTCGCGGTTTTTGGAGACTCGCCTTTCTATTTCCCTCCTATACGTTTCGAGAGCAGAATAAGAATCAGGTCCATCCAATATGTTCAAAAACATTTGCATCATTCGCGTCTGCCTGGTGGTTCCGTAAGTTACGCGGTCAATCGTCGTTGTTGCATTCCGATCATCGCACATCGAGTTTTTGCTGATCACGGACCCGATCATTTCCACCCAGCTTATTTTGGCGCTCGCCTCGAAATTGAGAGATTTTGGGTGGATGAGCGCCGCTTGGATGCATTGAGAGCACAGAAAGTCAATCGCGGCGATGTATTGCATCATCAACCCGTTGTGACTCGTTGCTACCGGGCTGTGTAAGTTTGCATCGTAACCATGCCGGCGCAAATAGCTCGTGGTGTCATTGGTGTAACACCCTTTCGATAAAATCTGGTACACCCACTCGGTGGCCTCGGGGACCGCCCCGAAAAACTGGGTAGTAAAGGTTACCTTTTGTGAGGGGCCGGGGTCGTTATGACTGACGGGGTTTTGCATATTGACGACCCCCGAGATCTTGAAGTTGCCATCGGGTTGGATCCACCACATGATTTCGTTTGTTGTTGTTGTTGTCGGCCCGCTCCACGGGGGCGCATATTTGAGCTTGTTGTTAACGAAGACTCCATTCATGCTCACCACCGCCGCTTTCCCCGCCTCAGTGGCGGTGTCGTAGGCGTCACTCATGATCAAGGTTTTAAAATCCGACCCAATAGGGACCATCTTGGTCCACGGGGGCGGAGTTGGACTCGAGGGAGCGGCCAGCGCCGTGCACAGGCTGTGACCGTAGACCCCGCGCTTGTGGACCTGGTACGACCCCACCGCCACCATGGCCCCACCAGCGACCAAAAAGACAGCGGCGATGGCGCCGTACGCCCCTTTTTGCTCTTTGTCGGCGATGGAAGCCGCGTAGCCCAGCGCCGCGCTGAGCAGAATCGTCATGATACCAATTGCAATCGAGCCTGCCATGGGTCTTTTTTTGACAATAAGCCCACTTATAATTATTGGCGGAGCCCGTCGGGGATCTGCCCCTGCACAGACAGGTAGAGGTGGGTCACATAGTCGGGCTCGGCCTTGGCGTCTATTTTGTTGTAGTCGGAGATCAATTCATTGGCCTCGTTTTCGACCGCGGTCTTGGCATCGGCCTCGGCGTCAAGAGCAACCCACTCATCGGCGGACTGGGTTTTGACCCAGGCCCGAAAATGAGCCTGGTAGTCCTCGATCGTGTCAAACAGCTGGGGCCCAACCAACCAACACCCTAGTGCGATGGGGCGGAGTTGGTGCATCAGCGCGACCGGGTGGCCCGGGATCGACAGGCACGCAACAAGACAGATGAGCCCGGCGTCAGTGTATCGCTGGAGCACCTCGCAGCTCGACTTGACCACCACGCAAGCCATGGCGTTCCACTGCGACGACGGAAGCGAATTGATCCTGGCGTATTGTTTTTCGAGCCACCGGGTGGACATGTACATGGGAATGGTGACCCATGGGGGCAGGGATCCGGCCGGGACCTCAGGGAACGCCCGAATGATTAGATCGTTGTCCACTCTGATGAACTCGGTAGGGGCCCGAATCTTTTGAAACTTGGCCTTGATCGAATCCATGTAAAAGCAGCGGCTACAAACGTCAAAATCATTCAGGACGTAAAACTCGGGGCTCTCCGTGGTCGCTGACCGGCCGCACATGTCGCACGCCACATAATTAGCTCCATCGAATCGGTTCATGAGCTCAAGGCAGTGGGGAAACGACTCAAAACACCTGTCGCACACAAACAATGTGGAGAACGACGGCCCCGCTTGGTAAAACCCCTCGGAGAGGACGACGACCCCCTCGCAAAAACCACACATATGCGCAGTCCGCTCGATGCACCGCAGCGGATGCGTTGCCCCCAGCCCCTCATTCATAAGCGGGCCGGCGGCCTTAGATTTGCGGTCGCCGTCCATGGCGCGCGCTTGATGGCAAAGTATGGCGAAATTTTCACCGTTTCCATAGGGAGCAGGTGATCGAAGTAACGGGGGTACCGATTAATCAGCGCGATGTATAGCCGGTACGTCGCGGCGGCGTCAAACGTGGCGTTGTGCGCGGTGAACTCGGGGAGGTTGAAGAAGCGGGACAGGCTGTCCAGCCCCTTGGCAGCCGGTATGTTGAGCCGCCGACTCTCGGAAAGCGTGCACAGCTTCCGCCGAGGAACCGGGTGTGGGTGACCGCACCGGTCGAACTCACGCATCAAGTTTTTCCAGTCGCACCCCGCGTTGTGCATGATCACCACCGCCGCGCCGTGGAGCAGGGCGTAAATGTTGTTGGAGTGGTCTCGAAACGGAAGTGCGGCGTTGATTTCATCCTGAGTAACCCCGCGGTCCAACAGGATAGTGGGCATGGTCCCCTGATCGGTCTCAGGGTTGATCACGATACTGATTGGACTGTCCTCCTGACCGTTGACGACCGCGCCAAAGTGGAACACGCGGCCGTTGCTTTTGACTGTGTCTTCGAGATCAAACGCCACGGTCCTCGACCGATCGTCGGGCCACCGCACCACATCGGGCATCCGCCGCCGCTCGAACATGGCGTGATCCCGAAACGAGAGCACAGGCCCAACCATCGCACTTTGTTTGTTTTCATCATCGGACAATTAATGGATCGGATCGGACTGATTCGAATTCAAGCCAACCCAAAGTCGCGCGCGAGGCGGTATTGCGCGTAGAGCCAGTCTAGCGCCATGGCGGCTGGACCCGACATGGAGCTTTGTCGGTGAAACCCCTTCTCGGACACCAGGTGCGCGGCGGGCACTGTGATGACGTATCTCCAGTTAAGCACGTGGTGCCAAAAGGTCTCAAAGTCCGGGCACCCCATGTCCCGCAGTTGGTCAAAGGTGACCCGCATCAAGTGGGCGCCGTGAAGTTCGTGGTTGTGCACAAACCCTTGCCACAGGCGGCTGTTGGGCGACGACAGCGTCCCCGCCCAGGCCTTAACCACCCGCACTGTCCATAGGTCAAACGTATGTTGGAGGTGGGCCCACGCGTCGTTGTATTGCTCTTCGATGCACATATCGTTGTATATGTTGAGTAACGTTTGATTTATCGGGGTTATGTGTAATTTCAATAATCCAAATAAAGGGGCGCGCTCAAAAAAGAAACACACGAACGCTGCCCGAATTGAGGCGCTCGGACATGCTCTGGATCCGCGCGACGATCTGGTCCACGTGCTCCTTGATCGCGGCCGCCGGTGGTGTAAACTGGACCCGCCCCCCCTCAACTTGAAGTTCGAGGTCCTCGCCCTTGAAGATCGCGGTGGTGACGGCCCCGACCAGCTTTCCCGCCGCTTCGTTGACCAGACTTGGGGCCATGACCTCGGTCAGGGTCTTAACTGGATAGTCCCCCCGGCGGGCCAGGTAGACGGCCGTCACATTCTTGCCCTTGGGCACAAGAATGCGCCCGCCCTTGGTCTTAAGCCCGTTGGCGTTGGCCTCCTTCAAAAGGGCCACGAGCCGACGGGTGTCACTCGCAATGCCTCGAAAGTTGCTCTTGACTTCAACGACGATGGAGTCCCCGTCGGGCTTGACGAAGAGACCGTCCACCTCCCCCTTGATGCTCTTGGGCACGTCGATGACGATGTTGCACCCCTTGTCCTTGAGCTCCGGGTGCTCAGCGAGGTACTTCTTGAGAGCTTCCCCCTCGGCCCGGTCGCCGACCGCGTCAGCGCAAGCGCCCTTCTGGCGGTCCGAGTTGAGTCTGGTCACAATGGCGGCCTTGTTGTCACGAAGAAACGCGCAGGACTTGGCTGGGAGCTCGACCTTGGGCAGCTCAAACTCAACACCCCTGAGCTTGTTGTCTGCGTCGGCGTCGATGTTGGCCGTCGCCCTCTTAATAATCTCGCAGCGTATCTTGCCCGTGCACTTGTTAATCTCCGTCTTACTGGCGGCACGCTCGGCCTCAATCAATGCAATCGCCTTGGCCTTGAGCGCGTCAAGCATCTCGGCGTCGTTCAGAGCCGCCGCAAAGAGGATGGCCATGGTCCACGCCGCCTTGGAGGCCACGCCCAGATTAACGAGCGCCAATAGGATCTTGGCGGGGACCCCCTTGGCGCCGAGCGTGGCCAGATCGTGCGCGGGACGCGTAATCGAGACGTTGGGCTTGGCAAGCATCCTCTCAATAAGCGAGACGTCCGGCTTTTCGGAATCAATTCGGATAAGAGCGGGGGCAGGGGCGGCCATGGTGTTTGATCGGATGGGGGGAGGTCTTAAGGTTGGGTCGAGGTGGCTGGTTGTGATTTGTCTCACATTTAGTCTCGGCCGAGTATCCAAAACGGCTGAGTCACAATTTCCGAATTGAGAAAAGGGTCCGGGCGTAAGCATTTTTTTTGGGGGGGATGATGACTCATTGGAAATCAGAGGTGCACCAGAGTTATTGGTGAGTCCCCTTGTCAGGCGAGGCGCGGGCCGCGCTTACACAACGCTTCCACGACATGTAGAGTTGCCTATAAACAGACCTTATCAAATAATAATGTCCTGTCTTGAAACAAAAGAGGAGGGATGCAAGTGACAGACTTGTACAAACTTCTGATCAGGTCGCCGCTGTTCTGGGTGTTGTTGATAGTGTTGTACCCCTCGATGGTGATCCTGACCAAGCTGGCGATCCCCAAAGTGATTGGGTCCATCACGTCGGCTATCAACAGCGGCGAGATTAACGCGAGAATGACCGCACTCAAGTGGCTAGCGGGCGTCTTCGCCGGGATCTACGTCGTCAACCTGTTGATATCGATCGCGCAGATCGAGCTTCGGATGGAGGTGAACGTCAAGGTCCAGACCCGGGTGCTCGACGAGGTTTTGGACCACCACCGCCGCGACTACGGCCGCGGGGGCAAGGTGGGCCAGGCGGTGATCGACCTCTACCAGGTCCCCGAAGCGTGTGAGTGGCTGCTTCGGACAACTTTTCAGATCCTCCCCCCGATCTTCGGGATTGTCGCCGTCCCGATTGCGCTCGCCGCCGCCGGTGAGAAGCTGTTGGCGTTGCTGATCGGGGGGCTGGTATTGGTGATCGCTGGAGTGATGTCCATCGGGTTCACCGCTGGGATGGGCGCAGCGTCGGGGCTCAACGAGGCGCGGACGAACCTGGGCGAGTACCTCGCTGACATGATCCACCAGCTGATGCTCGTGTTCTCGAGCGACAGCGAGCGGGAGGCCAAGCTCGAGGTCGAGTCGCTCCAGACCAAGCATCTACAAGAGCGGCGCAAGTGGAACACGATGGTGGTGCTCTTCCAGAAGGTGGTTGAGCTAATTGTGATTGGGGTGGTGTTTTACGTGTTGTATCGGATCGTCGCCCGGCCCAAAGAGGCCCACAACAACCTGGCTGACGCCGTGGCGCTCTTTATGGTGGTGGTGCGGTCCAAGTCGTCGTTCGACCAGCTGGTGTGGCTCATGAGCGAGTTCCGGGGCGACTCGGGGCGAATAGAGTCCACATCGACGTCGTACCCGCCGGCCATGGGCGACTTTGTCGAGGGGGTCTCGCTCGGGACCGGGGTGTGCCAGTTTGTAGCGCGCGGGGTTCGGGTGCCCGACAAGGAAGATGCCGACGTCGACGCTACACCGGTCCCCGACTTTGCGACGGCGCCAGTTGGGGTCACCGTGATCCACGGCGCGGTGGGCACGGGCAAGTCGACCGCACTCAAGACTATGTGCGGGTTTCACCCGTACGAGGGCAGCCTCAAGCTCAACGGGACCGAGGTGCGATCCATGAAGACCCAGGAGCTCCGTCGGGCGGTTCGTTTTGTGGGGCAGATCCCGTCGCTCACCATCGGGACGGTGTTGTCCAACATGCGGGTAGGCAACCCGGACATGACCGAGGAGGAGGCCATAGCGGCGCTTCAGAAAATCGGGGGGGCTCAGGCCCCAAATATTCACACCCAGGTGTCGCGGGGCGGCGAGGGGATCAGCGGTGGGCAGCGGATGATTGTGGAGATTGCGCGGGCCGTGTCGACCCCGGGCACAGCGTGCCTGGTCTTTGACGAACCCACGTCCAATATGGACCCCAATATGCGGGTCAACGTGGTCAAGGCTCTCACGGACCTGGGTAAAAGCAAGACGATTGTGGTGGTGTCGCACCACAACGCGTTGTGGACCAAAGTGGCTAAGAAGATTGAATTTACTTGATTCCGGGCTTTTTTTGCGGAAGCTGGCCAAATCCTCGTTGCTTGCCCCCCCTTCTGACTCAAAACAAGCCGGCGGCGTGTAGTTTGACCTCATACCAATCCTGAATGACTCCTAGGGAATTCAGATCCAGAGCCTCGCCCACAACATAATCGGGCGGGGACAAGTTGAGCACTTGTTTTACAACCCCGTCGTTGTAACTACTTATACTTTCCCTGTGAAGTTTTTTGTGATACTCAGGGTACCCGGCTTGCGCATTTTCTATAAGCTCCTTTGCGCGACCCCGGTGTTGTCTGGCCTTGCTTATCCAGTACGATTTGAGGGCGCCGAGAATCTTGGGTTTGTAAAATTCATAGACCGCCTCTCTTTTTTCTACGCCACTCGTCTCGTGTTCCCCCCACGACTTGAGAACGCTGCTTTTTGGTTTGACATCCAAAACCCTTTGGACCACGGGCCACGCGCCTTCCGAAATGTTGATTTGCAAATCACTCGCAACGATTTCCCGGATGGCGTTTATGGCGTGGGTGGTGTGATCTTGCTCACCCCCCATCACTGCTTGAGATTACCCCCCAAACAACGACATTTGCGCTTGGAGCCGTTGCGACCGTCGGCGGTGAACCGGGGCCGATTTTGATCGCTTTGGCGTCTTCGATCGCTTTGGCGTCTTTGACCGCTTTGGCGTCTTTGACACGCTCTTTCGCCTCGGAGCCCGGGACTTGCGAAGGGGCATTGTTTTCCTTTTAAACCTTATCCAAACCGTTTTTTTTGCAGGTGGATCAGTCTTCCTATTCAGCCGCCGACTGTTGGAGCGCCTCGACCTGCGGGGCCATCCACTTGGGCGGGTTGAACTTGCAGTTGGGGTCGACCCGCCGCTTCGGTTTTGATCTGACCAATAAAACCGTCCGCGCGCACAAGCAAGCAGATGCGCTCAATGTGGTTGGGGGTCGCCTCTCGGTTCAACCGCGCGTGGGCCATGTCGCCGCCGCACCCCCCGATCCTTCGGCCGTGGCAAGGGGCAGTGTTGGGGACCGGGACGGTATTGCTCGTGGTGGGATGGTGGGGAAAGCGGTGGAACGAAAACCGAAAAAAAGATTACAACCCTTAGACAGTAAACGCGTGATGGTCCGATTTACTCACATTAGCGTCAAAGAGCTTCCCAACATTTTGTCGCTGGGCAAAACGATCGCGGGAAACAAGGTGGTGCGAGGAGACCGACGGTGTGACTACCAAAACCCGTCGTTGCGGAGCCGCGCAGGGCAAATACTAAAAAAGGTCGAGGCGGCGATCCAGCCCGTGTTGATCGAGCACTTTAAAGGGTACCGGATCGCGAGCAAATGCCTTGCGGTAGTGCCCCCAGGGGAATCCGATCAGCCGTGGCACTGCGACCTCGACGGCGACACCGAGTACCACACCATCCTAGTCCCGCTGAGTCCAACTGACCGTGACGCCGGCGGGACCGACTTTGACAGTGGGGTGCGGTGCTGCCCGGTGCGCGGGCTTATTTACTGGTTCAACGGCGACGAGCTGCACCGAGGGCTAGCCCACCGCGGCGATCGGCCCCGTGTGTTTGCGGGAATTGTGGTGGTGCCCGAGGGGTGGAGCGGCGAGGACTTGAACATCATGCCCCCTGCTAAAAGTTGAGCCCGAGCTCGGCTGCGAGGAACATGGCCATTTCCTCGATTGAATTTTGCGTCACAACGTTTCCAAAGGCGGAAAAAATCTCCGGAGGCAAACAAGGCCCTAACGCCTTGTCCCAGTGCGGGAGCGACAGCTCGCTCTCGGTTTTCCGGAGCCGATGCGCGCACAACAACACCGTTTTGACCCGCTCCTGGCTTTGGGTTGTCATCATGGCGTGGTTTTCCCGGGTCCAGCGGCGTTCCGGAAGCGGGACCTTGTTGACTATGTGCTTTTTGGTCAAATCTACGACCTTTTGAAAATCAATTGATAAACCCGCAATATTCTGTCGCCCCCAGCTCATTGTGGTATTGACCACAATCAACGTTCGAGAGCGTCTCACGCAGTAGAATAGTAAATAAGTTTAATTGACGCCCGTAATGAGCACATCGCCGTGTTGACTTTGGCGAGAAGCCTCATGCGCGTTCCTGCGAAACCACACGTAATGTGTGTCTTCTTGAGCAGACAGAGTCTGTGCAGCTCCCACATCAGCTCGGGCACGAGGTAATGGAACAATGGTTTAATTGTTGAAGGGGTTATTGTAAAATATGGATCGTTTGGGAGGGGGCAAGTTAACTCAAAAACAAACAACACGATGGAGCCCGAGGAGCTCGCCGAGGCTGCCACTCGGGTGTGGAAGCAACATGGGACCCTGGTCAAAGAAACGCACCTGTGTCGGGCGCTAGCGGCCGAACTCGAGGCCAAAGGGTACCGCGTCGCCACCGAGGAAAACGCGTCGACTGAGCACGTCGACTCTGTGGGGATGACGCACACCATTGCCAACGACCGGGTCGACGTGCTTGCTCGCAAGGACGACAAGTGCACCGTGATCGAGGTGAAACGCGAGAGCAAATCAAACAAACTTGAATTCGTGATGCAGGCCGCTCGGTACGCCCGAAACCTGCGGAAGCGGATGGTGGTGGACCGGGTCTACGTTCTGGCGTTCCCCAAGGTGGCCGGGAAGGACATCACCTTTACTCGGGTGGCACCGGAGGCGACGGATCTTCCGACAACGCCAAGGGTTCAAGAGTTGACGATGGAGCAGGACGAATAAGCCAGTAGAACCGGCCGTCTTCGTCTAAAAAAAGGGTGCGGCCGTCGCCGAGCCGTCGCATCTCGGTGATCCACAGCTGCCCGCAAGTGTTGAAGTTGGACTCGGCTCGGATTACCACGTCGTCCACCCCTGGCGCCACCCGGCTCCAATAAATAGCGCGGTGATTCAGCGCGTCGAGCAATGTCATTTGGTCCAGCGTTAGCCCCACGTCGCGCCCGTCCCAACGCCGCACCGACCACCCAATGTATGACGCGATTTCCGGGATGTTGTGTTTGATTTCGGGGCCGTGTGCCCCTCGAAGCCAGATGCACTCCATCAAGCGCACGCCGATTGTGTTAACCGTTCCGGTTAAATTTTTGCATCCCATTACCACAATTTGGCTGAGTCATACCGTCCAGAATCGGGTTTTGTTGTCGGTTAGGTAGACGAGGTCGTTTGGAGCCACTGTCATCGAGCTTGTGTTTTTGTCGGTGTGAACGGTTTCACTTTTTTGTTTTAGGTCCATCCATATCACCTTGTGCTGCGCCAGCCAAAACATCATTCCGGTGCGGTCGTTGATCGCGACGTCGATGCACTCGTAGTGACCGCCGTCTTTTCCGCCCAACAACAGAATATTGCCCGTCTCCTTGGCGTACACGCGCCAATACCGCAGGTCGTTGACCGCCAAGATCCTTCCCCTCTTTTGGTCGATTGCCATCTTGAGGCCGTTGTGCACCATGCGGTCGATGGGTTTGGATCGCCACGCTACCTTGGATTCCCGGTACGCCACCACCTCTAGCGGTGACCCCACAATCACCGTCCCGTCGTCAAATAGCTCGATTGCGACCACTCCTTCGATCGGGACCGACCACATCATCTTGGGAGATCGGTCGAATTCAAACGTCCAGAGAGTCACCGTGTCTGCGTGCACGTGGGGCACCACCGTCACAAAGTGGTTACCGGCGATCCGGGCCTGAGTGGGCTTTTCGATTGCGAGTGTGTGGCCGCGGTAATACGAGACCCCATTTTTCGTACAAACATAGTTGGCTCCTTCGGCGCACAACACGTTCTGGAGCCACATCCCTCGAACATACTTTTGGTCCTGGCTGGTCTTGGGCACAACGTACCTGTGAGCCAGGCAAACCCCAGGCGGAAGGTCTTGTATCGGGCGCTCCGGATCGCACTGCATTTTTATGCGCCACCTCCGATCAGCGTACCGATTGCGGAGGTGGCCCTGGATCACGCCACGCCACCGTTTGCACACCAACCGGTAGCAAATAGGGCGCTCGTCATCGTCGTTTTTGGGGGTCGCCGCCGCCCAAAGAATCATGGCGAGGATTTCGTCGGGCAGATCGTGGATCGCACACTTGCCTTTAGGGAGCGGTATAAACGTAATGGCCTTGCTCGCCTCTTCGAGACGCGTTGACTCGCGGCTCAACTTACCCACGAGGTTATTGATTGCCTGGTTCCCCCGCTTAGACACGAGATTGACTCGCCTCGCCAGCCCGGAGATCTCGAGCGCCTTGAGCGCAGCGACCCTGTTGTCGACGGCGCGGCGCTGCGCCAACACCTCTTGCACGGTGGCTTTGGACTCGTCGCGCAGCTCATCGACGGTCGAGGCATATCGGAGCCACGGGTTGACCTGGCGCAGGTACTTGACGTGCCCCCAGTCGCCGCCAAGCGCTGTTTTAGGGCGCTGGTACTTTTTGCACAAATCTTGCAGCCGTACGGTCGCGGCCACAAACATGTCGGCGGCGGCGTCGAGCTCGGCGGCTGCATCGAGCACTTCGTCGACAATCTCGTCCATCCTGTTCTTTGGCCGAAGAGGTCCGTAAAATTCGTCACGCAATAACAAGTAAAACGAGGACAATGCCCCGCCGAAGATCCAGGGCCGCTTCAGGAAAGCGGTTTCTCGCGCACGAGGAGCTGGCGAACAAAGACGAGAAAATCAGTACAGATATCAGTGATGTCCTCGAAATTGCCAATTGTTTGAATGCGAAAGACAGGATATTGGGAATGCTTTTGGACATTGTTGTCACTGAGCGAACGCGAGCTATCATGATCGAAAGAACAGAAAGACAAAAAGTGATTGAAGACGCGTTGCAAGACCGCACTGAACTTGAGAAAAAGGTCAAGGAGCTGACCAAGGCCCAGAGCAATATCGAGTCGTTGGGCCAGTCGGTTACAGCTGCACGGGTTCAGGCTGAGATCACTCAAGCAGATTTCGAAAAATTCAAGAAGCAATGCGAGGGTCTCAATAAGTTGGTGATCACTCTTTTGCATGGCGTGGATTCGCGTGCGTATGGAGACGTCGACCCGATGGAGGCGGCGACCAGGTACATCGCTGATCTGAAAAAGGCGGTCGTGGAGCTGGATGCCAAGGTGAACGAGCTCGTCAGCTGCCAAACTGAGCTCAAGGTGTGCACTGATACCACAGAGTTTGTCAAGGATGTAGCCAACAAGCAGTTCAAGGTGATTGCCCAGGCGGAAGACGCCACCAACAGCGGGTGGTTGAGCAAGTGGTTTAGTGAAAAAAAACAGTAGATGCTCGAGTCTGATTGACATTTTGCACAGGGAAATGGCTAGACCGAGAGCGCACGCCCCAGCCGCGTAGGAATAAATCCTAAAATCTTTAGCCACATCTCGGTGGGCAGGTTCCAATTTTTGTGTCGGAGGCGCGTGGCGCACAACAGGACCGTCTCGACCATCTGCTTGGTCTTCGGGGTGGCGTATCTGTGCTTGTAGGGCGCCCAGTGACGCCACTTTGAGTATGCGGGGGTCGAAAACAGGCGAAACCGCGCGTCCGTGTATCCCACCTCTTCGCGAACGCATGCGCCCCACTTCATCATGACGTTTTCCGGCGGCGCGTAGCAGTCGTCGTAGTCCCCGCGGACGTGAATTAACACGTCACCTTCGGGGGCATTCTGGCCAACGATCCACCGCCCCTTCATCGAAAACAGGCGGTACTCATTGCCCCTCTGAAAAGGAAACTTGTTGGTTGTGGACGTGGCCACAAAGGAGGGGAAGCCGTTTATGTTGTGCCCCGCATCCTCGAATATAAACCCAGCCGGCCACAGCTGGTAAGCCATGCAGCGCGGGTTTGCAGGGGAAATTGGTCCTAGAAAAGTTGTTAATTCCCACTGAAAATCAAAATCAACATCGATTAACCCCCAACGACCCGTTGGACAAGACTGCCATGAAACGCGGGCTTCATGAGGTTAGCCATGCTTTTCGTCATGTCATCAAGGTGCACCGGATGTTATGTATTTTTTTATTGGTATTGACAGACATGCATGCAATTTTGTTAGGCCACCATCGCGGCAAGACCCTCCTCAGCCTTGGTCATGTCGGCGGTCCACAAGATTTGGCTCGGGATGTCGTACAGTGCCTGACCTGAGATGTTGTTGAACGCCGGCGGGCACCCCGGGCGACCCGGCCGCCCCGGGTGTCTTTGAGCGGGTCAAACACCACCGTTTTCTTCTTGGCGCCAAGCGCCACTCCAAACTGGATAAACGTCGCGGCCGTCGTGCGCTCAGGCCCGCCCTTCTCCTTGAACATCCCGTCAAGCGAGAATAAGCACGCATTGGCGTTGTCGATGGCGTGCATAATCGCAAGCAGCTGCTCCGACTTGGGCTTGTCCTGATGGGTCTTGGTGGTCCAGTCGCACAAGACGTGGATCCGCGGCGAGGGCAGAGCTTCCGGCGCCGCCGGGACCAGCCACTTAACCTTGGGGATCTTGTCGATTGCGTTCGAAAGGCTGTCGGTCCACAGGACGGTCCCTGGCAGGTCCGTGAGCGCGTGGCCCATAAGGTTGGTGAACGCGGGTGGGTAATGGTCCTCGGTCTCCCGCGTCGTCATGAGGGGGTCGTACACGACGCAGGGCTTGTGGCCCCCGAGCGCCTGCCCAAACTGGATGTACGTCGACGCCGTCTCGCGCTCGACGCCGTCCACAATCATCCCGGCGAGGTTGAATAAGCAGACGTTGGCCGCGTTGATTGCTTCGCTGATCGCATGAAACTGCTCGGTCTTGTTCTTCTTCTCGGTGTGGTCAGGGTGGGTCCAGTCGCAGAGCACCTCGTACCCCTTTTCGCGGAGATCATTGATCAACTCGGCGTTCTCCTTGCGGGAGTACCACGATCCGGTCACGTGGATCTTAAGCGTGGCGCGTGGGAGAATGACTCTGCTCGTTTCTGAACGCATTTTTATTTTAGCTAGCAGGGCGTGGTTAATTAAGTGGATGATGACTCAGCCGCGTTAACTGATGACTCAGCCGTAGCTAACTGATGACTTAGCCCACTTTCACAAGCGCCGCCACGCGGGCTCACACCCAGGTAGACATGGGGAGGAAGAGGCATTCGCCTATTCGGCTTGGTGACGATGTGGCGTGGGCGCATGGGCCGGCGGGTGCGTGGTCGTCGTCCCGAGCAAACTCGGTCGCGCCCCGGGCAGCGGCCGCCGAGTTCAAATGCTCGCCCGCGCGGCTTGGAACAGTTAAGCGGGAGGCCAACGCCAAGACCCGGAGAAAAGGCAAACCGGTAACCGTTCTTCCACAGAAGGAGAAATGGGGCAAGACGGTGGTGATTCCACCGCTGCGTGAGCCCAAGTCTCCGTACGGAAGCCCCGAGATGCAGTTCCAGATCAACTACGCCGCCGAGCTCCGGCTCCAGGACATGGTTCAGCGGTACAGTCGGGTGGTGACTAAGGTGACCAAGACACTTAGGCCCGACAGCTACAACTATTTGCGCGATGCGACCGAGTACGTGGCGTACCTGTCGGTCCAGCTCGCCTCGGGCGATCTCCACAACAAGGTCACGGCTGCGCAGGCCCCGCCCCCGGACTGGATGCTTTTGCTCTCGTTTGCGCCCTGAGATTTGGCGTCAATGTTTCAGGATAAATACAAGCGTAATTAGAGATCCAATAGGTCGAGCTTTTGCTCGGGACCGAGCGCCGACCCATCCTTTAGTTGTAAACCCCCGCTTTCGCAGAACGTTTCGGGTGTGGCGGTGGTGTAATCGTAGTCCTCTGGAAGCAGCTTGAGCAGTTTGTACATGAGCGCCACCAGCGCCGAGCATTGCGTGGCGCGGTAGCCCGGGGGGGTCAAAAGCCCTAGAAACCACCACGAGTAGTCATATGGGCGGTTGTGCGCCACCGAGTGCGCCTTGATCAGGTCCTCAGTGGTCCACGGGTGGTCGGTAAGCAGCCGTCTTACAAAAATGTCGGACAGTCCGTGGGCATCGACCGTCTCCTTAAGCGCGCTCAGAGTGACCCCGCACTTGAACTCGTTGTGATCGGTGTCGCGAAACGGGTCAACGTTGCTCTCGATCAAAAAGGTCCCACGGAGATCATTGCGCCACGGCGGGTTGACCACGACCATTCCGACGTGGCTGCTCTTGCATCGTCCCATGGTCGCGATGGACACAAGAGAATGGTGGTTCCGGAACAACACGATGTCCCCGGTCTTGAGTTCCGATACGTGCATAATGTCAGGTTGCATCCTGCTCGTTTCTAAATCAAAACAAAAATTAACAAAATAAGGTTAGTTTGCGGGTGTGCCATAACCCTACTTGATTAACCGATGGCAAGCAGCCCGACGCGGACCCCAACCCCGGTAGGGTGCGGTGAGGCCAAAGTCTACGTGACCAATGGCCGAACCAACACCTGTCTCCACGCCCTCGAGCCGTGCGAGCTCGTCAACTGGTCGAACAACCCGGTCACTGACGTGAAAGACCTTCGGATCGTTTCCAAGGGGACCCTGGTCGATTTGTCGTGCACCATAACGCACGAGCAACGCAAGTTTGTCCAGGTCGCGGAAGGCCCGCACCAGGGGCTCTTTGTGACCGAAAGCCGCACGGCGGCGGCCAAAGGGCCCCTGGTTACGGGATTTTCTCCTATCTTCAGTTTCAAACGCGAGACGTTTTTTGCGGTGGGTGTCATGAGCGCGTGCGCGGCGTGGAATTACCCCAGGACATCTCTGGCGGCGACAGCGGCCGTGGTTGCCGCCGCCAAAACTGGGCTGATTACTTGGGGGGTCAACCGATTTTACCACGGCCACGACTTTTTCGCAGGGGTTATTATAACGATTCCAATACCGATCCCGTATCTAGGGTGGTCGGTTGATCTGTCTGTTTGAGCGACTCAATAAAATCGCAGATCTTGAGGTCAAACGCCGCGCGCTTCTGTAGCTCCTCTTTGGTAAACAGGGTGCGGTCAGAGAGCGTCCACAGAAAATCCCAGTCCTCCGGAGCGAACCCGAAAATCGCGGCGTTGGGCGCGGCGTGGAGCATCCGAACTCCGTCACGCGCCGCCTCGCACCGCGCGTGAAACAGAGCGGCGTCTCCCCCGGACGAAAACTTGCCAGGGTCGGTCCACCCCGCCCGGAACACGTCCGAGCATCGCACCTCGAGCCGCACCCCGCACTTGGATAGCTTGCCCGACGACCACGCGCAGAGCGTTGATGAGCACGACGTGGCGTGGCCCCGGACGTACCGGCCGCCGCCGTTGCGGTGGCACGGCTGATAACTCAAGTACAAGATCAGCGTGTCCTTTGGCCGCATCATAGCCTCGAGTTTCACGTCGCCGACCACAAACGACTCGGCGTGCACGTTGGTGTGGGTTGACCCCCTGAAGCAGTTGGTGTACCGAGCCACCGCCTTTTCGACCCCGTCCTTGTCGAGCAGTCGGGCGACCCCGACGCACACGTTCTTGGGGCACCGTTTGTCGTCCTCGAGCACACAAATCTTGGCCACTTCGATTTCCGCGCACCACCGCCCGTGGTAAAAAGCGGCGCACATGCGCTTCCGATCCCCAATGAACTGAGACCGGTCATCGCCGTCCTCAAGATGAACGGCGTGGCCGCCCCAGATGTTGGAATCACCGAGGTGACACAGACATCCAGAGTGCATTTTGTTTTTTGAGCGCTAAACCACAAAATTGCACAACGTTGAGGGTATTAAGGCACGATACGCTTTAATCTCCTTCACAAAAAAAGACGTTTGTGTTGGACCACGATGCATCCGACATGATTCTTCTCACAAGTGTCGGACCGCGCCACAGTCGTTGCAGACCAGTTTGGCGGTCATCCCTTCGTCGGCGGACCGGGTTTGGCGCGCAACCACTCCGACGTTGTCAGATCGACACGCCGAGCATCTCGTCTCCTGTTCGGCGATTTTCAATTTCATTCCGCTGATTTCCATTGCCCGCTCCTTCACCCCGAGCCCGTTGCTGACCGAGTTGTCGTCGTCGACCCTCTCGTCGTTGCTCACATCGACCAGCGCAGCGAGCGCGCAATTGTACAGAGCCATCTCCTGGCGGTGCTCCGTGTAAGCAATCAGCTCAACTTGCTCGCCCACCCGCTTGCTCCATCGCCACCGAAGTGTCCCACGCACCACGGGACCCATCACTTTGTTCAACACGTCATCGACAAACGACATGACTCTTTTCTCTGGCTTCGAAATTAGATCGGCCCGGATAAATCAATGAATATAGTAGCGACCTGGGATTAAACATGGCGCGCCGCCTTACGGACTACAACGTCGCGCAGTTGTACGAGCAGTGCGTAGCTACGGGGAGTCAAGGCGTTTGGGTCGACTGCCTCGGTCGCCGGTCATACCTTCACCCCCAGGTTATTGAGGCGATCAAACCACAAATCGAGGCGATGCTCTATCAACTGCCTATCAAGTTTCACAGCGGTGGGGGGCAAGCCAAAGAGGCCAGGATGGACCATGACGGGTTCGTGTATCGCTAAACACGCCTATCCTACACCGCCTCGTAGTCTCCGACCGATACCCCCGACCCGTGCTCGTTGGCCCAAACCCAGATGTTTTTGATGCGAATTGTCTGCGGCGTGTCGCTCGCCTTGATCGACGGGTCTTTAACCTTGAGCTCCCACCCATCGGCCACGCGTTTCCACGGCCGCTTGGCGTGAACCAGGTGCGGTGCGATCAGGGTGGCGACCGCCGTGTGGTGGAGCGACTTGGGAATCTCCACAAACCGCGCCGCCGAGTTGACGTTGAACCACAGGTCCGGGGGAAAAGCACCCGGAACGCCATGCTCGCGCTGGTTGGACGATGGCGCCTTGTCGGCCAGCTCAAGCATGGCCTGGGCGTCGTCGAACACGCGGACGGCTTTGGCCTCGACCGAAAACCCTCGCGGAGTTTCCATCACCATTGTCTTGACCCCCTTGCGCTCCACCCACTCCCAGTCGTACTCATCGTGCTCATCGTCCATCTGTCCACGTCGCTCAGGCCGCTGACGGGGGTCTGATTAAAATCCATCAGTCCACGTCGCTTAGGCTGTTAATGGGAGTCTGATAAAAATCCATGAGCCCCACCATGCACCGCGCCTCGACGTTGCCTAGCTTGGCGGCCTGGCGGTACCACAGCGAACCGATGGCTAGGTTGCGGCGGATCCCGGTCCCGGTGCACATTGCTTGCCCTACCTTGGCCATGGCGTCAGCGTCACCCAGTGTCGCCGCAAACACAAAGTATTTCAGGGATTTGGCGGGCTCCACCACCGAGATCAGCTCGGCCAGCCGAAAGTAGGTGGCCGCCATTGTGACCTGTGGAACATCGGGGTGGGTGGTGAGAGACAACAGCGTTATTATTTCACGATATGAGCCGTCCCTGGCGTTGGCGCACAAGAGCTCGAGCGACCGCGGGGTGTTGGCCCGGTGAAGCCACCGCTGCCCCTCATGCTTGTCCTTGGGCCCGCCGACCCCGGTTAGGATCATCTCCCCGAGCTGCTCTGCGGCTCGCGGGTTGCCCTGGAGCGCGCTCAGACGCAAAAACCCCCGCTCTCTCTCACGGTCCCCGTCGAGCCGCATGTGGATCGCGGCGGCGTACGCCGCCCCGTAGATGACTCGCGGATCGAGGTGGCGCCGCAACATCAGTCCGATCAGGTCCTGAAGCGAGTCGTCCCCCCACTCTTCGTGGCGACACAGCGGACACTTCGACCCCATGTCCCTCAACACGCTTGCGCACCCCCCACAAACGTACCCCCCGCACTGACAACATTGGAGAAACTCTCCGTGCACGTCCTCGACTATTTTACATATGGGGCACGGGTGCTCCGGATCGGGCTCGCCCCCGTTTTTCGTCACATCTGCCTTTTGTTCAATCCGGGCAACCGCCCACCCCGCGGCTACCCCAACCACCCACGCGATTACGGGCAACAACTCCCACCACATTTCCTTTATTCAGTCTTTTTTTGGCGACCCGAAGCTGCGCGAATGTTGACGAACCGCCTGGGTCACGATTTTGCTCGACTTGGTCATGATGTCGCGGGACCACAACGCCCCGCCGATAATCAATAGGATCACCGCCGCCGTGTACGCCACTTTTCCGGCCGTCGACATCTTGAGCGTCACTTCAGGGTGCACTACATACAAAAACCATGGGATGAAACTGCACCGGATAATCACAAAAGACACGTAGAACGCGATCTGGCTGGCGCGCCGGGCGTACGAGGTTTTGGCTTCGACTGAGTGGTCGCGGTGCATCAGGTACAGCGTCTCAAACCGCTTAAGCGGGTTGGTGATCTCAAACAGGATGATTCCGAGCAGGATGGCGTCGCCCGTTACGTCGGCCGAGTACATCTGGATCAGAATGATCAGCGCGACCACGTGGTGCAAAAAGTAGATCGTCTGGCGGAACCACACCATGTTGATCACCGTGTCGATTACAAAGTACGTCAGGCTGTGCTCGTAGATGAGCATCTCAGGCACTTCGATTCCGTGAGTCTGGTCGGCTCGGTGGAGCCACACCGTGCACGCGGCCACCACCGCGACCATCGAGTGGATGCAACTCACCATCTCGACCGTCTCGTCAAGCGGGAGGTTGAGCGCGATCCCGAAAAAAGGGTAGTACATACAGTGGTACACCACAAACAGGAACCACATGGTGGCGGTTGGGTCTCGCGGCGGTTGTGGTCTCGCCTGATTAATCGCCCACGCATTTGTTTTAATTAAATCAACAAACCCGACCCCCCCGTCCAAGACAAACAATAATGGTCCGGGCCGTGCGGTACGTTCGGGACGGGGACAAAAGCGTGACGTACCGGTATGACAACGACAATCAGATCTTTTACAGAGCGGGCGACGAAGGTAAGTTTCGGTCCACGTCGTTCGAGAGCATCGGTGATTTCCACGCCTCGGGGTGCACCCTGTTGGACAATGGCAACGTGTTGTTTGTTGGGGGCGGGACGTACCCGGTTGGGAGCGACCGAGTGATGGAGCACGACGTCGCGCACAACGTGTTTACGGCTAGGGCTGGGGTCGATGTGCGGCTGCGGGACGTGCAGGGGATCAAACTGCCCGACGGCCGGGTGCTCACTGCGGGCGGGTGGTTTTCCTCAAACGACGGCGGCGACATGTGCACCCACGGACGCAACAAGCAGATTCGCATCTACGACCCTCGGACCGACGCTTGGGCCCTTGCGGGCGAGGTGACTGAGTGCGTAAATCAAATGTATTTAACCCCTGACGGGCGGGTCGTGATGTGCGGGTCGTGTTTGTGGTACTACGACGTGGACGAAGGGGTTGCAACCCCGATCCTGCGGACCCGAAGCTACACCAAGATTCTGGGCATCAACAAATACGGGATCATCACGTACCGCACCGATGACTACGACAACATAGAAAACGACCACCTCGGTATCGAGTCCGAGTGGTGGGTGGCGTCGTGGGCGGAGAAGATTCACGCTTGTTTTGGGCACCACGTTCGACGGGGAGTCACCGCAATCATTTTGACGCTCCACCGCGCCGGGGTCGAGCGCGGACACATCCAGCTGATGCTCGAGCGAATGACCGCCGACCGGTTGCAACAGATCCATCTGACCACGGTCAAGCTTCGATCAAGGAGAGCCCCGGGTATCCTTGCCACCTCGCATACGCAGCTTGTTGCGGGGCCCTGACCCGGAGCGTGCAGCTCGGGTACGCGGCCACGATCGCCTCGATCATCGGACCGGTGAAGCAGTCGCCACCGATGTCGCAGAGCCTCGGGCAACCCGCAGTCAGCCTCTCCATGCCCAAACCCTGTTAATAAATATATGACATTTAATATGAGCATGCATTACTTTCGCAATGGCTGAACGCGACGAAGCATGCCCGTGCGAGAGCCACGTGATGCGCGTGCGCGATATTGTAGTCGATCGATTCAAAGACGATGGCGGCCAGACCGCCCGCCGTCTTTACCGCGCGCTCGAAAGGTGCGACGACCCCGATGATCAAGCCAGTGGTCTGAGCCACATTTTGATGGTGGCTGCGCGGGAATCAGGGCAGCCCATGTCAGAGGCGCGATTCATGGCGGCGCTTCGGGCGTTGCTCGAACCCTGAGCTCAGGCGCCCTGAGCGGCCCGGTAAAGGTCAAGTGAATTTCCTCAAAGTCTTGCCTGAAAGTGCCCTCCTGACGACAAGCTACAGAACAAGTGGGTGGGGGGGGAAGGGTCGCACTGTTGCCAGTAGCCGCACTCAATGCAATACACGGAAAACGCCGAGCGTCCGCTCTTTTTTTTTGCAATTATCTAACCGTGTCAACACGACACTTTGTTTCATTCAGCGTCGGCACCGCCTACATGCATGGAGCAACGGCGGGCATTGCTGACACTTGGGATCAGCCCCAACAGCGGCTGATGGTCGGTTTCTTCGGTTTCTTCGGGTTCGTACAAGTGTTTCTGGGTGTCTAGACGAAATGTTACCTCGGCAAGCTCGGCGCGAGTCAGTTCATGACTATACTTGGTGTTAAACGTGGATCGACCGCACGACCGACACGATCGTTGGATGGAATACCCGCGTGTGATTTTCTCCATCAACCCCAAATTGCCCATAAAACGGCTCACCTTGATGTCTCCCATGTCGATGACACGACTGATACAATAATCGTGCGCAAACCAACACATAGCAAGTTTTGATTGGGGGTTAAAGTATTAAAAATCTTGTCAATTATCTTTTCCACTTATGCGAACCGCATTTGCAAAATAACATCGCACACGAGCTGGGGCGCGCTATCAAGGTCCAGCATCATCCGTGCCACCTTGAGCGTAATAGCGGCCATGCGCCCTTTAGCGAATCAGCGCCCACACCACGTCGCTGTTGTCGGAGATGTTACCACATGGAGGGTTATTTGCGGAGGTGTCGCAGGGTTTTTTGCGTCGACTCAACCCGCCCCCCGCTGCGCTCGAACTGGGCCAGCTTAGTCTTGGTCTCACTGGGATCGACGCCGGCCGACGCGTCGTGCACTATGGTGACCTTGTACCCGAGGTCGAGCGCGTCGACCGCTGTGTGCATCACGCAAATGTCTGTGGCCAGGCCACACACGTGTATCGCATTGACCCCAAGTTTCTGGAGCATGGAGTGAAGTGGGGTCCTGCGCTTGCGGCCGTTGTCAAAAAAGGCCGAGTAGCTGTCCGCCCCCAAGTGGTGACCCTTAGTGATGATGTGGTACGACTCGAGGCTCGGGGACACGGCCATTGGGTGGAGCTCGGCCCCGACGGTCCCCTGGATGCAGTGGTCCGGCCACAACTTTTGCGGACGCTTTGATCTTCCGAAGATGATCTCGGAGAACGGGCGGTGGCCGTGTGTCGTGGCAAACGAAATGTGGCCCGGCGGGTGCCAATCCTTGGTGAACACGACGTGCGAGTACCTCCCGCGCTCCTGGAGCTTGCGGAGGTTGTCAAAAATGGCGCACCCACCCGGGACCGCCAGGTTCCCTCCGGGCAAAAAATCGTTCTGAACGTCAACCACTAAAAGCGCCGTGCCCATCGCGCGTCCCGATCTTTTGTTCAATAGCGTGGCCGGTTTTTGTTATGTGCAATGACAGAGCTTCACGCACCGCCCCGTTTATCAGTCGGGCCAGCCGCTCGACTCGATCCTTGGAGAGCGCGGGGACCGAAAAGCGAATAGTTCCGTAGATAACACCGTCATGCGCCGACGTGTACGAGTTGAAAACGGGCCCGTTAAAACCAAAGCTGTTTCGCATCACGATTTCCGGGGCCACCCGCCGATCGATGTCGTGGTGGATCCGGTCGATTGTCACGGCGTCCGGTATCTCGAACGTAACCGACACGAACAGCGGGGCGTCAAAGATGGTGGGCTGGACGTGCGGGGTATTGAGTTCGCGGAGCTGGGTCCACAGGTACAAGTTGGAGAGCCAGCGATATGGAATGTCCTGGGTAGAGCCCCGGTCGACTGTCAGGTGTTCGAGGTCGGCGTCCATGTTGGCGCCAATGTGTTTGTCGTGGAGCTGGGCCCCTTCTTCAAACGCGTCGCGGAAAGCCTTTTGCGGGGACAAGCACGCCGCAAACCCGCCGGCCCCGGCGTTCCGCCCACCCTGCGTTAGTTTGGACAAAGAGCTCCAGACCACAAGGTCGACCCCCCGTGCGCCCAGCGTCTTTGCGAGCGCCTGAATCCGGGGGGCGGCGGTGGGCCCGAGCAGCGTAATGTCGAGCAACACCGTGTCGACCCGCGCGGAAATCTCTTGCTCGCCGTTGCAATGAAGGTTGAACGCGCCAAAGTCCCACACCAGGACGGACCCGGATGGGTCGCCCCCGAGGCACAGGCACACGTTCTCGGAGCCGAAATAGGTCCCCTTGTTGTCTAGCGGCCTTCGACCGAGTGATTCGCACACGGTGAGGGCCAGGTAGAGCGCAGCGGTTCCGCAGATTGTCAGCGTGCACCCGCCAGGCAACCCGTGTGCACGCGCGACGTCGGCGGCGACGTCGTCTCGGTTGGCTGGCGTGGATGGAGCCACGCACCCCGGAGGTGTCGTTCCGTCAATGACATGTATATCCACGTCGTATTCGTCGCAGGTCGACAGGTACCAATCGATGCACCGCCCCGGAACCACTTGTCCTCCGGTGGCGACCAGCTCCGTAGGCGGGGGCGTGAGCCCGGTCCACGACAAATCTTGTGTGATGTACGTCTGGCCAATGTCGGCGACCGAACGATGCCCCCGTGACAAAGCCGACGGAGTAAAGAAAGATATTATTTTCCCGAGCTGCCACCAAGTAGCGTCGGGGCTGGTTTTGATCGCCACCCACTCGTACGCCAGGTCTTGTCGCCCGACCGCGTCTTTGAGCCGCCACAACGTCGGCCGGTTCGCCGCCATTGTTTTGAGCAGCCCCGCCGGAAAAAAAACAGTTAATTAAAAAAGGATTCCCGCGAACCCTGTCGTTAACCGTCACAAATGGACTTGGAGTCGTTGATGACACGCGAGCGGAGGGAGCTCGTACCTTCCGGAGTGTTTGAGCACCACCATGGGGTCAATGATTCGATGCGGACCACGCTGTGTCGGTGGCTTCTGGAGATCAATGACCACTTGGGCGTGAATGGCGCGCCTGAGGCCGTTCAGACGGCGGTGGCACTCATCGATACTTATGCGCTTAAGCGGAGTGTGGCCTATGGCACCATTCAGCTGATCGGGTACACCGCGATGATGATTGCGCTCAAGCTTTATGGGATAGGCTTGCACACGCTGAGTGAGGCGGCGTGCCTCTGCAACCACGCGTACACCGAGGAGGCCTTTCGGGAAACGGAGTTGGAGATGCTTGCAATGCACGATTTTGCGGTCAACCTGGTGATCCCGCTTCATTTTTACTACGTGGCCGTGTCGCCGTCGCCCGCGGTTGACGTGGTAGCCCGGATGCTGATGGACGTGGGGGCCGCTCTCATCTCGACCGCCGTTGACCGCCCCCTTCCGAGCGAGATTTGCAGAGCCGCGCTGCGGATCGGCGCCCGGGTCGACAACACCCAGCGGATCGACATGCACGACGACTTTGAGCCCCTTGAGATCCGGATAATGGCTGCGATGGAGCGCGTACAATACGCCCGCAAGAGCAACGGGATCCGGTGCAACCACCCGGACGGCTTTGCCCATTTCTTCTCATGGTACTGCGAGCCGGAGACATCGTCCAAACGCAAGAGACATGAGTGACTTTCACCAAGCTTTTGGAATAAATAACCTTTTTCCTCAATCGTCTGGAACCACGCAAAAAGCTTCTAGGCCCAATACGGGTTGGGTCGTGACGCCATGCCTTTGCCCGATTAATGGGGTTAAGGGCGCGCCGTCGTTTTTTTGGAAGGGCTTGAGATTGGGTCCCGGAAAAGACGCATGGCGTCACTCAAGGCGCGGCTGCCCCAGATCGTCAGCGGGCCGCCGTCGTCGGCGTCGTTGGCCGATGGGGACCGGGTCCGCCAGTTCTCGGTAGCCATCACCGCGACTATCGACCAGATATGCAACCGGACCGGGGCGGCTCCGCCGGACATCCGGGTGTTACACGTTGGCGGCGGGATGTTTGGGGCGCTCCCGATGGCGTCGATCAAGGCTGGGGCTACCGTGATGGTGGTCGACCCCGACGAACGGGTGTGCAAAGAGGTGCACGACAACTGCGCGTCTGCGGCCGCCCCCGGGCAGCTCACCATCGAGAAAGTGCACTCGATGCACCACGTGACCGACCACAAGTACGACCTGGTGGTGTGTGACGCGTTCGGCCCGACTATCACCGACAAGGGTTTTTTTGTATGCGCGTACGACCTGCGGGCGCGGGGACTGCTCCGGGCTTACCCCGCGTTCGACTCGGAGCCGCTGTTCATTCCGTCCGAGGCCACCATGGTCTTGACCGTGTACCACTGCCCCGTGTTCTCGGTCCAGAACTGGGCGATGCACATGAACTCGTGCACGTCGACGTTATTTATGCACATGTCAGCGCAGCCCAAGGACAAATCGACGCAGCCCAAGACCGACGATCCCAAGGACAAGTCGACGCAGCTCAAGTTTCAACACGACTCGGGGTCGTCAGGGGTCCGGTTCGACAAGGGGGTGTGCACCCCGGTGTGCGCCCCGGTGTGCGTGGCCACCGCGAAGTTTGGGTCGAGGGAGGACGCGCTAGTCCGCTGGGGCGGTGGGGTGATCCAGGTCGACGTGTCGCACCTTGAGCCCTCGCACCACATGGCGCCCGCCCATAGCTACGTCGCGCTGCTCGAGTGGGGGCTCGAGCTCATTCCCTTTCCTGAGCACGAGCGGCGGGGCCCTGCGGCTCAGGTGACGATGGTGGGCAATGCCATCAACCTGTTGACCAACATCAGCCCCGCGGACAAGCTAGCGCGGTGGGCGTGTTGGGGGCACTTGTATACCGTGATGCCCCAGCCAGTTGACCCGACCATTCCGCTCCGGGTGTCAACCGCCTTCAAGACCAACGGCGATGTGTCGATCACGCTGACCCCGATCGAAGAGGGGGGTGACCCGACTGTGTCGATCGAGGCGATCCCGTTTTCCGAGACCAAGCTGACCAAGCTGTGCGAAAAGATGTTTTTGGCGTGCTGAAAACCCTACTCGTATCGGGGCTGGAGCGCTTTAAGCACTATGTGCATGACTTGGTGTTCGATCAAGCCGTACTGGTTGGCGATCACGGCGACCAAGCTGTCGAATTTGGCAACAATCTCGGTGAACGCGGCCTTGCTCTCGGGCGTGAGGGGAGAAGAGGTGCCCATGTATTCGTTAAATTCTTCTTGGAGCTGGGGATCCATCAGATTAAATTTACTTGTGGTTATGCGCACTTTTTTTAGCGGATGGACGACCCCAGACCGCTGGTGTGTAACCGATGCGTCCGTCTCATCGGGTACACGGTTGGCGGCCAGGTCGAGTCCACCGCCCTCTGCCCCGAGTGCGGCGATAAATGGATCAAGAAGGCAAAGGAGGATCGCAGGCAAGCCAAGGTGACCACAATACTAAAGGAGGCCGGGGTCAACCCGTTCCAGATCGCCGAGGTGTTGCGGGTGCTTCGATCATGAAGACCGGATCGTCGTCAAGCGTCCTGTACGCCACAGCGTAGTTCGGGCACACGATCGGCCGGAGCGTCGAGTACCAGAGCTCGCATACCAGCGAGTAAATTATATCAAACATTAGGGTTTACTCGTGGGGGGATTCCGTGTTTTTTTCGTGCTTACGGGTCGCGGATCTCTTTTCCTACCGGGAACCGGGGGACGTTGTCATTGGACAGGTTCTGGTACTTAACCGTGAGCAGCTTCCCAACGTAACTCTCGGCGTCGTTAAACAGCTGGGTGCGGTGTTCGAGCGTACCCATCGGCCGCGCCGAGAACCGCTGCTTCCCGTCGTGCGTCTCGCACTCCCACACCACCGACCCCGCGTCGGCGCCAGCGGCCTCGCTGTAGCCCACGATAGTAAAGTCGTCCTCTTCAAATTCTTTGAGCTTAAGCAAGTGCGAGCTCCGCTTCCGCAACACGTACGGTGAGTCGGTCCCCCGGAACATCAGCCCCTCGTGCCCGGCCCCGAGGAACCGGGCCATGAAATCCATCGACTCGGCGATTGAGTTTGACACGTGGGTCTCGAGCGCGTGCACCCTGGCGGGCAGGTCCCTGAGAATCCCCTGCGCAAACAAAATGCGCTCCGAGAACGGGGTGTGCATGTGGTCGAGGTCAAAGCAGTCGAACACCCGGAACTCGAGGTCGTTCAAGTCGTAGTCGTCGTGGTGTTGCCCGCGCTTAATCAACCCGCTGAGCGCGTTGAACTCCTTTCCTTCGATGTAGAACTCGCCGTCGAGGTGAAACCTTCCGCTGCCAAACCCTTTCTTCGGAAGCTCGATGTTGCCCAGAATCTCGTGCATCGATGGAAATCCGATGTATTGGATGCTCTTGCGCGAAAAGAGCGCCACCCCGTCGTTCGGGCAGATCCGGGCTACGCACCGGAACCCGTCGATCTTGGGCTGGACAAAGCAAGGCCACGCCAGCCCCTTGACCGCGTCGTTCTTGAATTCGACCACCTTGGCAAGCATTGGGAGCACCGGGACGTCGGCCGCATCGACCTTGCGCTTCTTGGCCTTGGCCCCGCTTTCTTCCGGGACGGCGTCCGCGTCGTCGGCCCCAAGCTCAGTGACGTACCCCTCTTTGGACTGCTTGTCTTCCCACTTTTTGGTGGCGTCGTGCTTGGCCTTGTCAAACAGAGTGTCGTGGCGGCCAGCCTTGGTCACCTCGCGGCGGGTGGTTCGGAGTTTGCCCCCAACTTGCCCAAACTCGGTGCACAGGGCGGCGGCGCCGTCCCCGGTCTCCTCAGCCCAACACCGCCATTGGTTGGTCTTGCCCACATCGGTCGACCGGTACACAAACGGAAGCTCGTGTTTGTCGGTCATAGCTCTGGTGAGAGATTGAGCCCTCGTCAACCACAATATATCCAGATTCAGTATCAATCATTAATAGTCAGACCCCGCACAAAAGGAAAAGGTTGGCGCAGATGGCGGATCAAAATATTTTAGACAACGTCCTTTCGGGGCTGGGTTACAAGAATCAGTGCGACAATTTCATCAATATCATGCTTCAACAGTTGGCTGATGCGGCCGATAACAATTTCCGAGACTCGATCAGAGTGATGGGACCAGCGCTTTCACATGACGAAATTGCCACGCTTCGTCAACACAGAGACATTATGGACCCGAAAATGTGGCTCGATGCGATTGGTGATCCAAACGGGGAACGCATCGCGGTCGGGGTAAGCCGTGATGATATCTGGAGCCGATTCGCTATGGTTGTTTCGGCTGTTAACCCCGCGCGAGAACTGCCCTCCACCAACCCGAAAACCAACCCGAAAACCAACCCGAAAACCAACCCGAAAACCAACCCGAAAACCAACCCGAAAACCAACAAGAAGAAGTAGACATAATCCGTCATGACGCCTGAAGAGTACAAATCTCAGGTCAACGAGATTGTCGACGCTCACATCGAGAAAACCAGGGCCTTTGACACGCGCAAAGATTACCACAAGATCACAAAGGCCACCACCCTGGCGATTCAACAGGCCACCGACGCCTTTTGCGAGGCCCAGGTTGTCGAGGTGACTGAGACGCGTGAGGTGCTCTTTGTGCGCGAGTACGGCCAGCCGTCGGAGCTGGTGCGCGAGCAGTACATCAAGCTGCTCGAGGACAATTCGGTCGACTCGTACGAAATCGGATTACAAGTTTGGGTCAAGGGGTACAACCGGAGAAAGACGCGTCACCTGGGGCTCAAGCCCGAGGCGTACAGAGTTTGCAAGCCCGACGAGCGCATCCTATCGGCGTTTGCAGTGATTAACGAGCGGTGCGAGATCGACGAAAAGTGCTTGTGCGCTGCCCACTCGAACGTGTGGTGAAGGCGGTCCATGAGATGAAGATAGGCAACGTTGATGAAAACGATCTAATCTGCTCTACCATTGGGCCAGGTCTCCGTGAAGTTACATCAAACTCACAGATGTATTCGTTTTATGTGGTGGCGCACTGAGACACATGTAATAAAAAAAAGACAGAAAGCCCCCTGCGGGGCTCGAACCCGCGGCCCTGAGATTAAGAATCTCATGCTCTACCAACTGAGCTAAAGGGGCGTCAACTGTTTGATGAGGTTCGTCCAAAAAATAGAGCTATAAAGGTTTGATCTTTTTCGCAGAATAACATCAAATCAAGAGATCGAGTATGGCGTGGGTCTGGTCGACACTTTTTCGATCCGTCACAGGGAACAACGACGCTACCATTGAACTTGAGGGGGTTATCCCTAACCGCCAAAAGGCTCGGATCGACACAATATCGTTGCTAGCGATCGGGGAGATGAACCCCCCAATGTACAAACTCGACGTCAAGCTCAAGAGCGGTGAGCACATTCACATGTGGCACATGCACAACCCGACTCTCAAGCAAAAGTTCCCGCACCCGCACGACGCCGACAAGATTTTCGAGGCCGAATTCAAGTGGCCCAACATGGAGTACAAATCTTCATGGAATTTAATCAAAAGGGTGTGAGCTATGACCGGAGATTGAGCCACTCAGCGGAAGCCTCGACGTACCCGTCGACCATGGCCAGCCGGCGAAGCCGGTCCATCGGATCGCCCCACATGATCGGCTGGGGGTGCTTGGCAATCCACACCTTGAGCAGGTCCAACCCCTCCACCTGGCCGCACCGAAAGTGCGCGACCGCTGCCCAGTAGACGCCGAGAAAGTTGTCCGAATCCGTCTCGAAGAACATCTCGGCCAGGCGGACCATTGCGTAGGGGTTTCCTAGCTTACTCGCGATCGAGATCCACTTCAACTCATCAAGGATCGCTGGCTGGATGTCGAAATCCGGCTGGCGCCCAAGCTCAACCAGCGCCGACTTGATTACGTCGCTGGCCAGCGTCATCTGTGCCCCGGTGCAATTCCCGTTGGCCGCGGCGAGGAGGAGCTCACGGCGGCGCGGCGAGCCCTCCGGTTCGAACTTGGCGAGCTCGTACATGCACACCGCCGAATTGAACTGGGCCCCTTGCTCGAAATACTCGCGGCGCAGCGCGAGGTCGTCGATCTGTCGACCCGTGATCAGACACGCCCTACCGCTGCACTCACACGCGTCCGCGAGGAGCTCGAGCGCTTCGTTGGGGCAAAGCTCTGCGTTCTCGCCCGTCACGTGATTGATGGTCGTCAGCGCGACCATCAAGTCGACCTTCCTCTCGGCGGTGTCGGCGGCGTCGACGGCCTTCACCCTGACTCGGAGAGCATCGATGTCGGCCGTGGTGACCCCGGAAATCGTCGGGGTGTTGCGCCGACACAACGGACAGGCGTTGATCCTGGCCGAACACGGAGCGCAGATCCACCCGTGGACTGGGCAGAGCTTGTTCCACACCAGGTCGATCATCTGGTTGGGCGCAGTGCAGACAAGACACTCAAACGCTGACGGGTCGAGGTACTGTAGGTCCGTCGACGGCGAAAACTCTTCGTCCTGCTTGTGCATCTTCGCAATGTTGCCCCGGCGGAGCCTGAGCTTGTTGCCTGTGAGGCTCTGATCGATCGCCTTGATCCTGGCTGACACCGCCGCCGCCATCGGGTCCGCCGCCGCCATCGGGTCCGCCACCGCCTTCTTGGCCAGCGGGTCGCGACACACCTTCTTGTGCCCCCCGTGCTTCCAATGCCCCTTCTGACACTCTGTCGAGCAGTACGCTGGCCCGCGGCACCGGCCACACTTCATCACCTTACCGGTGATAGGCTCATTGCACCCGGCGCACCTCACCCTATCCGCCTCCTTGTCGTACCCCTTCCCTGCCATCGTGACCACCAGTTGCGGTTGTGACACTCCAACGCGAGCAGGTCGGGATCGGATGTGGGGTACGAGTCTCTCGCCCGGTGGCTGAGTCATCAACCCCAAATACGGAAACACTGGTTTGATGATGAGTCATATGATGAGTCATTGGCTTCGATGACGATGAGTCATGGTAAATATTGATGAGTCAGGTGGTTGTTAATGGGGTGTGGCTCCAGTAGAGGACAGGCATACCCCTGGCCGCCATGTGCGCAGCCATTTGGAGCGCGTGGAAGCGTATAAAAATTTTGTTACGGTCGATCCAGCTGGTGCGGTCTGTGTCAATACGCACCGCCGCCACGGACGATGATCTGGAAGCCCTGGCAGCGGCTTTTCCCAACCTTGAGGAGATCGATGGGATTGGGTGTCACCGCGTTACGCGAAGGGGGCTGGCGAAGCTGGCTCCACTCAAAAACTTGAAGGTGATTCGATTTACTGGAAGCAATCACATTTGCGTCGATGACGCCGAGTGGTTCAGGCGAGCACGACCGGGGTGCGTCACTGTCTTTGGACGGACCATCGACGATCGTGTGCGGTTTCTTGAGTCTAATGGTGGACCGACGCGACGAGAACGAAGAAAAGCATGATCACAAAGATGGCCGCAACGATGATGCAGGCGATGTTTTTTTTTAACTAAACCACCATTTCAAGAATTTAGCAAGCGTCTAAGGCGTGTGTTTTATTTCTTGGATCGTTCGTAGCCCTTGATGTTGAGCACGGGGCGGACGCGTTTGGTGACCCGAAAGGTGGCGACCGACCTGTCCAAGACAAAGTCGCCATCCTTGTACATAGCCGGGCTTTCGTCCAGCGTCTCTGGGATCACAGTCGCAGCGGGGACCCCCTCCATCGCCTTGCGGAACTCGCTCATCGACGTGTGGAGCTTGGCCTCGCCCCGAGGGATCCGGCGCCCCGCGCCGTGCGGGGCTGACTGGTTCCACTCGAGATCCCCCTCGCCCACCCCGATCGCGATCCCATCGCGCATATTGAGCGCCACAATAACCGGCTCGCCCTTGTGAGCCCGCACCGCCCCCTTGCGCCACACCCGGTCCTCGAAATCGATGTAGTTGTGGACACTTTCCATCATTTTGTCTGGGTAGACCGGAAACCGCGTCACCTCCATCATCTCGGTGAGCATGACCCACCGGTTGATCCGGGCGTAAGACTGAGTGAAGATCATATCATAGTAGTACGCCATCGCTTCATCGCCCTCGAGGTACGCGGGGCCCTTGGGCTGGAGGTACTTGGCGCGGAGCGCGTCGTCGGCCTCCTTGCGCTGCTTCTTGTCCTTGATCTTCTTTTCCATCTTTCGCACTTCCTTCTCGTAAGCGTGGTGGTCGCCCTTAGTCCTTTTGGTGATGATGTCCTGATGGAACCGACACACCGCCTGCCCTAGCCCGCGCGACCCCGAGTGTACCGTCACGTAGTACATTCCGTCCATGCGCGACGGGCAGGCGTCGGCGTCATCGGTCCCCATCTCCAGAAAGTGGTTACCCCCACCAAGCGTCCCAAGCTGGCGCCGCACGCGGTCCTCGGTGATCCCGATCCGCTGACACAGGGCGGCGAGGTACTCGTCGTTGTAGTGCCACGCCTGCCCAAACTTGCGGGCTACTTCGATGGCCTCCTTGTAGACGGCGGCTATGGCCTCGGTGTTATCAACCCCTTCGGGGTGCATCGCGTCGCCCACCGGGATGCGGCTCCGCATCTTTTTGGCTTTGACGTCGAGCTTCTCGCCGTGCTCCTTGTGCCTGCTCACCGGGTGCACCATCATCCCGCACCCGATGTCGCCACCGATGAACCGTGGGACGATCTTGTCGGTGAGCCGCGACGTGAACCCGACGCAACACCCCTGCCCAACGTGGCAGTCGGGCATGATCCGGGCGTGGTCCACCGTCGGATCCTGGATCATCCGGCGGATCTGGCGCATCGTGTTGACATCGCCAAACAGATCATCCTTGTTCAGGAAGACGACCCCCTCCCTATCGCCCTCTTTCACCCGGTACATGGCGGCTTTTGGTTGGCCTCTTTAATTTGGGGTTGTGCAAATTGATTAATTGTTGGCTCGTTCACCAGCGCCTGTTTGTGATCAGATTCACTATCAGTCCAATAGTGATGTGATCGATACTATCTTGCCACATCGTGACTTTATTCAGGGCGCAATTCCCGTGCGATTGGAATGGGACACAGACATTCAGCTGTTTCGAGCGCCAGCTAGCATCCCTGACGACCAGGTGGTCATGGTTACTCGGACCAATTTTGCGTCCCGCAACGGGCGGATGATAGGGGATTACGGGGTAAGGAGTCCGACCGATCACGTTTTTAGATTCCTGGTTGGCGCGGCGGAGCGCGATGAATGGCTTGGGATTCACAGATGTATGTTTCACGACGACGGAACTGTGGATTGGGGGGGCAATTAGGTCAGACGCTGAGGCTGAGGCTGAAATTGCAACCTACGTGACCAAACATGGCAACATTCTCAATGCTTGGTTTATGGGGGAAGACGTGGCGGGTACTGCCACTCACGTCACGTCTCCATGGATAGAGTCGAGCGACAAAATCGTGGGGGCACCACCCGATTCCCCGGGGTCACTGTACATTGGTGGAAACAACGTCGCGCGCATCTTGCACACACCAACTGCCAAATACCTTTTGTACGTTCAGACGTCGTAGACCTACCTCGATTGCCACACTCTCAATCTCCATCCCTGTTGTGATCTACCACTACTCATGTCAAGGGTAATGCGAGAAGGCTAATTTTTACATGACTCGTGAAAGACAAAGGCAAGACATGGTGTACCATTGGTCCATGATTACATTTGGTGTGTTGTACACGGTGATTTTACTGGGGTGCCTTGTGACGCGCTATGCCTTTGACAAACCCGTCCCGCGTCCCGTGTCCGGCGGGCTCATCGGGGTGTTGCTTTTGCTCGGGGCGGTTCGCTTCTGTTGTTGCAAACTCGGGACCCAGGACTGCCCAATGACGATCGGCGGGATGAAAACGACTAGTGTGCTCATCATCGCGGCCATCGTTTTGGTCACATTGCTCTCGTTTGACGTCCCGATGGCCCGACTCTAAGCGGTACACGGTTTACTGTAATCCACAAACACCTCGGTCCCGGGAGGGATGCGGCGAGTGGCGACCACCTCCACGAGCGCGAGCATCGCATTGGTGACCCGGAACTCGCTGTTGGCGCGCTTGCGGCTGTCGTTGATCATGTCGCCCCGCGCCCCCGGGCTCCGACAGGTCTCGCACGATCCGTCGATGCAAGCCCCGGTCTCGAGTTCGATCACGCGATTCCCGCTGAGCTTGACTCCGTATTTCCCCGAGTAGTACGTAATAAAGTCGCCCTTGTTGAACCCTCCTGTTGTGGGGGCGAACAAGCCTTGGCCCGCGGCGGGCAACGTGCTCTTGCCGATGGTCGCCCGCGTCGGACTGTCGGCCCACGCGATCCGCCGGAGCTTGCACGCGGTGTCGCCGTCATGACACATGGTCGGTTAATGGCCAGGGTTAACGTCATGGTTGCGTGAGTCACCACTCACAACCCTAGATGGCCGAAGGGTTCGAGCTGCCTTGCATAATCGCTAATACTGACGTCGATTTCAAGCTGATTGTTCGGCCCGACACAGTTCTGCGCTACAACAACGAAAACATCTCCGTCGAGAGAGCGTTTCAACTACTGTCCGTCAGTGGTCAACCCAGGTTTTTACGTCACCGAGCTCTGGATCGACGATGACGGTGTACACGGTCATCACGCGGGAGGAGTTGACCAAGCTCCCCAAGATCCCGATGGGAACTGAGTGCAAATTTATCATGTGGTTTCCCACGGGTGAGCACCACGACACGGGCTACAGCCTTGTTGAGATCTATGGAGTTGACAAAGACGGAAATGTGGTGGGGGCTTTTACGCGCGCCGCCGACGTGATGCAGATCGATTCCGGGGTGCGGGTCGAGTGCGTCATAGGCTGTATGGCGACAGTGATTTTTGATAAGGAGTTCAGTTTCACGTGCAAGGGGTCGCCAAACACAGTGTCAATCAAGCGGGTCAGGGGCGGCGTCGAAGAGCTGGGGCTTTTGGAGATGGTGGCCAAGATTCACGAGGCCGCTACGCGTCACTCCTGAATAAAAGACGTAACCGCGGGCAGATCCGTCGTGTAGTACATGTGTTTGCCCAGCGTGACCCGCGCCAACGCCTGTTGTTCGATTAGCCAGGTGAGGGTCTGGTTGGCCTTGGTGTTGCTCACAAGCTCCCCAGACAACGCGGATAAATAAGCCGCAAGGGGGACCTTGACCAGCGGAGACCTGGATCCGTGCTTGGCGATGATGGCCTCAACGGCTAACGCTAGCTCCGGCGCGGTCTTGCCAAACCTGGTCTCGGACATGGTTCAATCTACGCCCGCGTCAGACAAGTTAACCTTTCAGGGCTCGATTAGTCGACATTTATATTAATACAATTTATCTCCCACGCGCCTTTTTATCGGGATCGGGTGGTTGGTTGTGACGATCGTTATGGTTTTGCACAAGTGCAATGCATGCGACTACGTAGTTGCACACAAGAGCAGCTTGATCAAACACATGCGTGTGCACACGGGCGACAAGCCGTACGTGTGCGACCTCTGCGACTACGCGGCCGCTCAGAAGATCAATTTGACGACACACGTGCGTGTGCACATGGGAGAAAGGCCTTACATCTGTGACTTTTGCGATTACGCGGCTGCTCAAAAAGGGGGCTTAATCTTGCACATGCGGATGCACACAGGTGAAAAGCCGTACGTATGCAACCTTTGCGACTACGCGGCTACCAAAAAAGGCAATTTGATCAGACATATGCGAAATCACACGGGCGAAAAGCCGTACGACTGCAACATCTGTGATTACGCCGCCGCAGTCAAGGGCGACTTGTCGGCCCACATGCGGACACACACGGGCGAAAAGCCGTACGCCTGCGACCACTGCGACTACGCGGCCGCGCGTGCAAGTCACCTGGCCAGGCACATAATTTATCGACACACTGGCCCCAAGTGTGTGACCTGTAAAAGGTTCTGGGTCAAGGAAGAGACAATGATTTGCGGATTCTGCGCCATGGGGTCAACCTACGGCGAAAGAGAGCGAACCGTGTTTGCGGCCTTGTGCGAAGCCGATGAGCGATTTGACCACATTGTCCGCGACACCGCCATCGGGTGCGGAAGCAAGCGTCGCCCCGACGGACACCTGACCCTCCCTATCCCGTGTGGCGGCGGCGTCGTGATGCTCATCATCGAAGTCGACGAAAACCAACACAGACACTATGACCCGAGCTGCGAGTTTGAGCGTCTTCAGGATATTCAAGACGTGCACAAGGGCTCGCTGTACGTGGTCCGATACAACCCCGACCAGAAACAGGGGTTGGAGGAGGAAAAGCTCATGGAGTTTGCAGACCACTTAATCACCATCCTCGATAGAGGCTACAAAAAGGCTGTTAATTCCTTCGGAGGCTTGTGGTGCGAATATCACGGCTACACGAACAAGCGCATCCAGACCCTCGACCGAGCGTGGTTCGAGTCTCAAGTCATTAATTCAACACTATGAGTGGCGCGATAGCCAAACGTGGGGTGATTGCGGCGGCCACCGTTGAGGCGCTGGGCAAGGCCATCGCCACCGCGTTTGACGAGGAGGAAGAGGGCCTCATCTTTCACCACGAGCTGGTCGACGGCGAGCGCACCCCGATCCGGGTTGAGCGACTCATTGACCTAGGTGGTGTGGTCGACGACGTCCGAAAGAAGGCCCAGGAGCTCGCCGAGGCGGCGTGCGGCCGCAAGCTCAAGGTGTTCAAGGACAAGGTCAACGTCAAAAACCCAGGCGGCGGCCACTTTTTGGCGCACCAAGACACCCCCGCGTTTGTTCCGTATGGCGATTGGCACATTTCAGTTTTGGTTCCGGTGACCCCGTTCACCAAAACCAACGGGACGCTTGAGTTTGCGCTTGAAGTTCCTCCAACGTCGATGGAGAAGCTGGCCACCCTCGAGTACACGGCGATTGAGGCCGAGCCAGGGGATGCCGTCATTTTTGGCGGGCTGGTCCCGCACCGATCCGGCCCCAACACCACCGACAAAGCTCGGATTGGAATTGTCTACACGTTTGTCGACGCGTTGGCCGAGCTTGATCGCGATCACTACTACGCTACCAAGGCCCAGGGCATCGAGGGCATGTCGCTGAATCAAGTGGATTTTACTGGAAACTTAACCCAGTGACATCCGTGGTGGGGCTCGGATTCAAATCCCGCACAAGGCTTGCTTATTTCGACCCTACTGGGTCTGAAACAATGCCCTCGTCCATTCATTCCATGTTAGGAACACAGGTCATCACCACTAAACAATCGTGGTACAACGAAGCCTCGACGATCGGGGTCCAGGTGTGTCGGTCGGGCGAGGTGGTCAATAAGGGGTGCACGGTCAAGATGCGCTACATCCCACCCGGATCGTCTTGCACGATCAAGGACGACGCGGCCACCCGCGTCGACCAGGTGTTGGAGACAGAGCCGCCAATGGGCACAGATCGCGGCTCTGCGTTTATTTTTTGATCAGATGGTTTCGTGCCAGTAAAACTCCTCCAGTTCGTTTCCGTCCGAGTCGGCCACCCACGCCTGCGACGTCGAGAGTCGATCGCTGATGGGGTCTCCCCCTGTCAACCCAAACGCCGCGTGGAGCTGCAAGTATTTGGAGTACAGCTCCCGGAGCGCCTCGACGTCGCCTCCCGTGCCCAACACCTCGTATGGGCCGTCGGTCGTTTCGTCGTTGTATCGAAGCTCTAACCCGCCTCCGCCAGGGAGATGGCGTTCAACCACTCCAAGAAGGTTTCCGTTGGCCACCGCGACAAATCGGTCGTGGAACGCCGTGAGCGTCCCGACATACTTTGACTTCATCGACTCTTCGACGTCCGCGCGTTGCTCGGGGGTCAGCTTGTCCATGGTGGGCAATTGTGCGTGCCTGTTAAAGCCTCTTGTTGTTCCACACGTTTACTTGTTAACACCCAGATCAGTCAATTACCCGATTCAAACCATGGGCAACTGGATCTCGGGCTCGCCTGGCATCGATGACGGAGCCCTTGCAGGGATCGAGACGGCGTCGGTCAAGAGCCCGTGCCGGGCCCCCACCCCCGAGCTAAAGCACCGTAACGAAATGTACGCGACGCTCGCGACCGATTACACTAATTCAGTGCTTGGGTACGTCTCGGACGACCCCGAAAAACGGCACCACATCGTGGGGCATGAACAGGCCATCGAGATGACCCGCGCGGTGCGCCGCAAAATGGACCACATCGTGTTTTTCACCGACTTTGGCATGAGTTCGGGGATGCGGGCGGCCAAGAAACTGGCGAAACACAAAGGGATTGATGTCCTCGAGGTCAAGCTGGAGGGTCTGCCCGGCTGGGGGGTTCGGCTAAGTGAGTGAGGGCCCTGATTTTCGCAGCGCAATTGATGCACAGGTCGCCCTTCAGCGTCGAGTACCCTTGGGCCAGGGGCTTGTGCCTATTAAAGCCCCGTTGTTCCACAAGTGAGCTTACTTGTTATAAACCCCCAGCGCAGTCAATTACCCGATCTAAAACATGGGCAACTGGATCTCGGGCTCGCCTGGCATCGATGACGGCGCCATTGCGAAGATCGAAACAGCGTCAGTCGAGAGCCCTTACTGGGCTGCTACCCCAGAGCTGAGGCGCCGCAACGAAATGTACGCAATGCTCGCGACCGAGTACACTACATCAGTGCTCGGGTACGCCCCGTACACGTCGCACCTGGTCTCAACCACCCACGCCACCCACTACAAGGACCACGGAACCCCGTACGCCTCGGACGACCCCGAGAAACGGTATCACATCGTGGGGCGTGACCAGGCCATCGAGATGACTCACGCGATCCGCCGCAAAATGGACCACATCGTGTTTTTCACCGATTTTGGCCTGAGCTCGGGGATGAGGGGAGCCAAGGAGCTAGCGGAGCGCGAGGGGATTGACGTTCTCGAGGTTAAGCTGGAGGGCCTGCCCGGCTGGGGGGTTCGGCTGAGTGAGTGTGGGCCCTGATTTCCGCAGCGCAATTGATGCACAGGTCGCCCTTCAGCGTCGAGTACCCTTGGGCCAGGGGCTGTGCGTCGCAGCGATCGCATGCAACCACGATCGCCGCGGTCGTATCAGTCTCGACATCTTCGTGACGTTGTCGGAAGTAGTAAGCGCGATACCCCTCGGCGATCTGGGTCGACAGGGTTACACCCTTGAGCGCCTCAGCCCAAGCTTTGTCCATAGATCTTGATATTTATGTTGCTAAAAATAAACAAACACGATGCAAACCGACTCGTTGGCGTAGGCTGGCAGCGCGTTCGACCGTTAAGCGAAGCTACTTACAGTAATCGAAAGGTCACAAGTTCAAATCTTGTACGAGTCGCCCTTTTTTTTAGTGAGGTGTGCCAAAGAACTCCCCGACCGAGAATGCCCGAGTCGCTGATCCATGTGAGCCAACCAACTGACCTTGTCATGGTGTTGATGCAATTCACGCACCTCGCCCCCTGGAACCAGAAGGATCCGCTGATGATCTACGACGATTATTGCGAAGTCACCGTGCGCACCCCTGAAGGAGATCGACATGCGGAGTGCATCGGGTACATTTCGTTTGTGACGCTCAAGGAGTTCCAGCGCGTCGTCGCGGAGAACAAAGACGTTGATGACGGCGGGCCGTCTGTGCGTGATGACCTAAAGAGCAACCTGGATGACAACAACGCCGTCTATGTACTGCCTGACTTTGTGGGCGAAATTACGGGCACCACCGCCGGGTGGCACGATTGGGACGCTACGTATGTCATCGATTTTCCGCCAAACACCAAAATCGAGCCCGTTAAGCAAACCCGACAGCGTTTGGTTTGATTATATTTCTGACCTGGGTCAAGGGTCAAAGCCATGCCCGCGGGCTGGCTGAAGAACTGCGAGGGTGTGAGCGAAAAGAAGCGTTACGGAGGCAATAGCAAGAATTCCACCCGGGGGAAACAAGGCGGAAAAAAGGTCTGGTACAAGGCCTGGAGGCGTTGCAGCCATGATTGTTTCAGAGCCCCCAACAAGTGGTGGCGCGCTGGGCAACACAAGAATAACCAGGCCATTCTCGCGGCCGACACGTGGGCTGATCTCGATCGGATTGAGACAGAGGAGGTCAAGATTGAGCCCCGCTACATCAGCGACAGAACATGTATGGTGTGCCTTAAAGAGTTGGCCGACGTGTTGGATCTGGGGCAATGCGGGCACACCGTGTGCAAGTCGTGTCTCAGGGACTACTACACGGTCCAGGACCTGGAGCGATACCCGCTCCACTGTTGCATCTGCGACCAGCGCGTCCCAATCCACGAGCTCGAGCGCAAAGGGGTTTTTGACACTCGTGAGAAGCAACGCGCGTACAAGATGAACTCGATGGCGTTACAAATCAAAAACGCCAAAAAGTCTATCATGACGAAGAACGTGGATTGCCCGTACTGCCAGAAGGAGCAATACGGGGTCCACAAACATGAGCGCAGGATAATTTACCACCGCTGTAGGAGCTGCCACCGTCGCTTCGAAATTCCGAGACTTATTTCGAGACGCACCGCACCCCAAGAGGTTCTAGACGCGGTTGATGTGGACATTTGTCCTGGGTGTGGCAACGGGATTGAGATTTCCGAGGGGTGCAACGACGTCGAGTGCCTATGCGGGACCCGGTTTTTGTGGGTGCACCCCAAACTCCAGGAAGACATGCTCCAGTTCGAGACGGACAAGCTTCGAGCCGAGCTCCAGGAGCAGGCCTACAATCTCGCTTAACAAGGCTTGGTGACAGGTTAACTCGGACGCCGCATATTCGCAAGAATTATGAGCGGAGCCACGTCGTGCGCGCGCGCCCTGGCAATGGGGGTTCTTTTTGCGGTCCTCGGGGCACTAGGGGCCTTTCTGAGTTGCTTTGCCTTGTGGATCACTGGAGCGATCCTCATCGACGAGGCGGACGACAAGAACCGCGAAAACACCGAGTACAAGATTGGGTTTATCCTGATGATGGTGAGCGCGGGTTTTGCGGGTTATTCATTGGGTTTTGCCAGGGCCTCTTCGCCGGGGTCGCCGACCTGAACTAGTCGTTCGCACGCCCTGTCGCCAACTCATTTAAATATAATACACTTCACGCGTTGCAAAATAAAAAGAAGAAATTTGCGCCACCGCAAGATAGTCTTACCCTGCGATGGAGCTCCCACCCTTTGGGGAGATTGGGAGCATCCAGCTCGGGATGATTCCCCCTGAGATAGTTCGGAGCGAGTCGGCGTGCACGGTGGTCGACCCCGTGTTGCACACGCGCGGCGTCCCCCGAGCCAACGGGGTGATCGACCCGCGCATGGGCGCGGTCAACCGGTTCACGCTGTGCCCGACTTGCAAAAACACGCACGAGTATTGCCCGACCCACCAAGGTAACATCAAGGTCCCGTACCCGGTCCCGCACATCGCGTTCGAGTCGAACCGCTCGCTCCCGCGTTGGGCCTCGATCGTGTGTTTCAATTGCTCGGCCGGGCTGGTGGACCCCCCCGACTACGCCAAGTACGGCCCTCTAAAGGAGCGGCTCAAGCACGCCGCCCTCGACACCAAGAAAGCCCGTGACCGCAAGACCGACTCTCTAAAATGCCCTGTGTGCGGGATGTTGCAGCCGTACATCGGGTTTGAGTACGGTTTTGCCACCGTGTCGTGGAACGCCCCAAACATGCACTCGTTCTTCGGAGTCGACCAGGAGCATGGTGGGCTTGCGGAGCTAGACGACGAGACCGACGAGGAGCGGGCGCTGCGCGCTGAGAAGTACCGGTACTTTGTGGAGCGGCCCTTTTCGAACCAGGACCTGGTGAGCGTGCTCTCGGCGGTGAGCGACGAATTTGTGGCGGCGATGGGTGGCGACCCCACGGCGAGCCACCCGCGGTGCATGATGATCACCGAGTTTGTGGTCCCCGCGATGGCGATCCGGCCAACCATCAGCCTTGAGGAGAACTCGAAAAAAAAGGGGTACGACGAAATTACCCGAAAGCTGACCGAGATTGTCAAGTCGGTCCGGGCGGTCGAGGCCGCCGCCGAGGAGGCCGGAGTGGACCTGGAGGATGAGGAACGGTACGAGCCACTGCCTTTGGAAGTGACACGGGCGATCGAAATCATGTATCGCGACATCTCAGACATCATGGTCAAGGACAAGGCCAAGATCAGTATTCAGCGGTATTCGCTGTATCAACAGCGGGCTCGAGCGGGTCAAAAGTCGATCGCTGACCGGTGGAAGCGCAAGGAAGGGCGGTTCCGCGGAGGGCTTAGCGGAAAGCGGGTCGACCACTCGGGGCGGACCGTGGTGGCCCCCGGGGCTAACTTCGACGTCGACCAGATCGGGGTCCCTCGGGCAATGGCCTGCAAGCTCACGATCGAGGAAAGAATCAACCGGATCAACTTGGCGAGGGTCATGCGATTGATCCGTGAGGGCAAGGTGCGCGAGATCCGCAACGCCTCCAAAACCACTCGGATCCAGGTCGATGCGGCCAACTGCGACAGTATCGAGGTGCACGTTGGGTGGGTGGTGCGGCGCGAGCTCCAGGACGACGACTACGTCATTGTGAATCGCCAGCCCACCTTGCACCGGCCGTCGATGATGGCGCACCGGGTCAAGCTAATCGACGAGCTGACGCTGCGGCTCCCGCTCGAGGCGACCACCCCGTACAACGCCGACTTTGACGGCGATGAGATGAACCTGCACGTCCCGCAGACGCTCGAGGCTATGTCCGAGATCCGCGAGCTGATGGCGGTGCAACACCACCTCATCCACACCCGGGCGAACCGGCCGATCATCGCGATGGTGCAGGACTCGATCGACGCGGCCTTTTACCTAACCTCGCAGACCACGCTGTTGACCCGAGAACAGATGTGTCAGCTGGCCGCGATGCTGGAGTACGACCCCAACGCCCCCGCTGACGCCGACCACAAGGGGGCGAGGCTTGGGGCGATCAACCTCCCACAACCAGCGGTCGTCAAGCCCGTCAAGATGTGGACGGGCCGCCAGGCCATGTCGATGCTCATGCCCAAGCAGCTGACGATGCGGATGCGGCTCAAGCACCTGAAGCTCCCTGCGGACGACCCGGAGGGCTGGCTCGAAATCCGAAGCGGCCAGATCATGTCGGGGACGCTGTGTTCGCGGTCGCTTGGGACGGCGGCCAACGGGATCATCCACCGCATCGTGATGTACATCGGGGGCCAGACGGCGGTGCGGTTCATCTCGGACGCGCAGCGGCTGCTCAACCAGTTCCTGTTGTGGCACGGGCTGTCGATCGGAATTTCAGATTGTGTGATGCCCCTCAACTCGCAAAAGCACGCCGCCGAGATCTTTGAGAAGGCGGTGGTGCACATCGAGAAGATCGAGGCGTTGGCAGGCGACATGATCGACGTCCCGCTTGTGGCGCGGGCGGTCGAGAGCATGGCGGCGCAGTCCATGTCCATGGTGATGACCGCGATTAGCGAGATTGCGCGGTCGAGCTGCGCCCCGGACAACCGGCTGGCGGTCATGTCGGACCGCGCCAAGTCCAAAGGGTCGATGTTCAACATTGGGCAGATCCGGGGCGCCGTGGGCCAACAGTTTGTGTCGGGGGCGAGGCCGGGCGCCAATTCGGTCGGGCGGCTGTTGACTTGTGAGAGCTTTGACAAGCGGGGCGACTCGATGTCCCAGCGGGTCAAGGACAAGGGGATGATTATGTCCACGTACCTCAAGGGGCTCACCCCGCAAGAGTGCCTCGCGGCCGCGATGGGCGGGCGGGAGGGGTTGGTGGACACGGCGGTCAAGACGGCCGAGACCGGGTACATGACCCGCCGATTTGTCAAGGCGCTCGAGTCGCTGCTCAACACGTACTACAACACGGTGGTGGACAGCCTCAACAACCTCGTGCAAGAGTGGTTCGGGTACGACGGGATGAACTCGCAGTCGATTCTCTCGGTCCGCGACGGGCTGATTGAGCTCGACGACGACCAGGTGGCGGCGCTCGTGACGGGCCGAGATGAGGCCGCCCAACTCCTGGCCATTCGGGACGAGCTGCGCGAGGCCCGGACCACCCCGCACGAAGCCCATCTCGAAACGACGTACTTTTTGCCTGTCAACGTGGCCGATCTTCTCGAGATGGTTCCAGTGTGCGAGTGTTGCCCCGTCAAGTCCGGACTTCGGGGGGGTGAGGCGGACGCGGTGCGCGAGGTCGTGAACACCTGTTGCGCCGGGCTCGAGTCGACTGCCCCTTCACTGTTCCTCCGGGCACACGTCCGTCACCAGCTGGCCACCAAGAAGATTCGGAGGTGCGTCGAGTGCGTGCAAAAGACGTGCGACCGACTGATGTACATGCACGAGCGTGGGCTGCTCCCGCCATGCGAGGCGATCGGTGCGCTCGCGGCGACGTCGCTGGGCGAGATTACGACGCAAATGACGCTCAACGTAAGTTTTATTTGATAGTTCCTTTCCCAAAATCACTTGTAATTTTTGGTCTAAGTTGTGCGCTAACACTGTTTGTTGTGTTGCTCCCTATTTTTAGACATTTCACCTGGCCGGGGCGTTTCACGGGGGCATAACGTTTGGGGTGCCCCGGCTCAAGGAGCTGGCCGGGAGCAACGTCAACATTGCGACGCCTTGCATCACGGTCAAGACGCACCCGGGCGTTACTTGGGAAGAGGCGACGCGGCTGACCCGGCGGTTAGGGTGCACCATGTTCCGGGACATCCTGTTGACGTCCGAGCTGGTGTACGAAAACGACCCGCTCGAGGTGGTTGAGAACACCCCGTGGCTGCGGCGGTTTTCGGACGTGTTTGACCACATTGACATGGACCTGAGCGGGCTGAGCGGGTGGGTGCTCGACTTTGAGCTGTGCCCGCAGCGGTGTCGGGAGGCGGGTATTACCCCGGTCCAGGTGGCCGGGAAGCTCCAGAAGCTGATCGACAAGGCTGGGGTGGCGGTAAGCACCTTTGAGCGCGACTCGCGGTGGCGGGCCCGGGTGTACCTTCAGTTCCCGCCAGAGCACGACCTCCAGTCCCGGATCCGCAAGTCGATGCAAGATCCGCGCCGGAGCTCGAAGCGCCAGATGACGGCGGCCCGAAGCTCAAACGGAGTGCGGGCCAACAAATCGCTTCGGGCCACGCTGGGCAGCCGGAAGCGGAAGCGGTACATTGACTTGAGCGAGTACGAGGCGGACGAGGAGGTCCCGATCCCGCTTGGGGCCGAGTACACCGGTGTGGGTGAAGACGACGAAACGGTCGGGGTAGTTGAGGCTGTGTTGTACTCGCTGGCCACCGAGACGATGAACAAGTGCGTCGAGACGCTGGTGGTGTCGGGCCACGCGTGCATCAAGTCGGCGATGGCAGTGGCACAATCCGGTGACGGCCCTATCGCCATCAACATTTACGGAACCAGGTTCGAGGAGGTGGCCTACCTGTACACCGACACGCTTGACCTGACGTCGCTGGTTTCTAACAACGTGATGGAGGTCTACCACAACTACGGGGTCGAGGCGGCGCACGGGGTGTTGTTTCACGAGTTTAGGCGGTGCTTTGGGGCCGAGGGCGGTCGGATTGACGAGCGGTACATCGCGCTGCTTTGCGACTACATGTGCACGCGGGGCAACGTGCTAGCGATCAACCGCCACGGCCTCAACAAGATCGACACGGGGTTCCTCGCTCGGGTATCGTTCGAGCAGTCGTGCGACATGTTGTTTGACGCCGCGGTGGCGGGCGAGAAGGACCACCTCAAGGGGGTGAGCGAGCGGATCATGCTCGGAGTCCCGATTGCAGTTGGGACCGGGGCGGTCGGGCTGGTCGACGCTCGGAGCGGCCACGAGATCCCCAAGGGTCGGGCCTTTGGCGGAGAGGCCGACGGTGAGGATGGTGGCGCCGACGACGACGACATGGTGGTGGCGGTGTCGCGGGTCGACGAAGACGGGTTTGGCGACCGGGTCGGACAGCGCTTCGAGAAGAGCTGCAAGAATCGGCCGCGATCGACCAACGCAACGTTGGTGGCGGCGGGCCAAGTCACCTCGCAGACCGACGCCGCCCGCGGGGCGGTCCCAAGCTCGAGCGGTTTTGTCCCGCCGCTGTCGCACGACATTTGGAAGCAAAAGCGTCTGGTTCCCAAAGCCGCGGCGGTCGACCAACCCCCACCACCCAGAGTATTTCGACCGTCGTCCCCGGTTATGTTTATTGACGATCTGGACTGGTACGCCGCCAACTCGGGGCTTGGGGGCGGGTCGGGGAGCCGTTACCGCCCACCCTCACCGTACATGTTCGAGATAATCATATAACTACTCTCTACACGGAGGGTGTGGCGTTGAACTCAATCAGGACAACGGCGGCGATCGAGGCGGCGTAATCAGTAAACACAATCACGTTCTTGAAGCGCCACATGGTGAGGGCCTGCGGGTGGCTGTCCGACTCGGGGAGCGACGGGACTCTGTACTGCGACACCCCCTTGTAATAAAGAAGCCGTTGGCTTTGATCGAGCGTGTAATGCCCCAGCTTGCGTGTGCCCGGCTCGGGGGGCTCGAGCGATGTTTCGTGGAAATCGATTCCCATGCGTTTGTCCGCAATCGCCAATACAGTGACTGGCCCCGCCTCGGAGTCGACGCACAGCGCATCTACGCTAAGATGCACCGGCCCCCATCTGTGCGTCCCTGCGTCCGTCGCTTCAAACACTGGGTGCACAGCGATTCGGTGGTTTTTCACCATTATTCGGAAAATGGGTTCTTTTTTTGAGAATGGGGGGAAAGTCTTTTTGACACGCGTTAATTTATTTCAAACACACGATGCCTCGCAAAGGCAAACGCGACCCGTTCCGGCGTCCGATCTTCTTTAAGAATCGGGGCGTCTGTCGGGTTTGCCACACCTACGGCGAAGTGATTCGGTGCCCTAACGACGGGTGTAAGGCAAGGTGGTGCGACAATGAATGCGGCCAGTGGGCGTGGGACACGTATCACAAGCTGTCGTGTGGAACACCAGCGTTTGCGCTGCACCGAATGGTGGTGGTGATCAACGACTACGAGCCCACCCTTTTCGCCAAGATCGAGGGCTACGTCGACGTCAAAGCTCTTGGCATCCGATCAAGCTGCAAGTTTGACAGGACACTTTCGCAGCTGATCAAACGGCTGGCCGCAAGCCAAGTGGCGGTTCCGAGGAGGCTATACGACTCGGTGGTGGAGATTCGAAACCGCGTTGCGGAGCAGGATCATTTGGCGTTGCAACAAAGTCTTGGGGCACCTCCACAATTTCACTCAACTTCTAAGCCCAATTGCGATAATGTGTCAAGCGAAATGAAAGATTGGGTGGTGGATCTACACGCGCTGCCCGACCCGGAAAACCCTACAAAACCGTTTTGGGGCAAAAATTGGGACACGTCGGTTCTCAAGTCTTTTAAGTATCATTGGGGGCAGAGCTACGCGATGACGTACAATCTCTGAGCTCACGCAATGTAATCAGGCGCGGCTAGCTTCTCGGGTGGGCCGAGTGAGGGCTCGGTTATCTCCTCGAGGTACCGCCCAAACTCGGCGCAGCTCATCACCCCGATATCAAAGGCGCTGAGCGAGTCCTCATCGGCCCGCTCGAGCTCCGACCGGACCGTCTCGTAGTCCGCTGCCTTGTCTTCGTCAAGGTCCTCGTCATCCATCAGCGTATCAAAGTAGTTCTGCGCGTTCTCGCCAATCAGGGACGTGTAGATGACGTACCGGATCACCGCCTTGAGCAGCGGATCGGGCTTCCTCCGCGACACCGCCTCGTTGTCGCCCCGGGCGTACTCGTTGGCCAGCGCAACCGCGTGATCCAAATTGATGCCCTTGTCGTCTCCCATCTCCTTGATCGTGTCCGAGTCGGTGACGACGTCGATAAACAGCTTCACGAGCCGGGGCAGGTCGTGCTCTGGGCCGTCTTTCTTGGAGGGCAGGCCGACCACCGCCCCCGATGACAAGATCTTGCCCCTGTACGCATCCACCAGAAGCTGTACCGACCCGACCATTTTCTCCCAGTCGGCCATCGTCGTGCCCTCGGCGGCGACCGACCCGGCGACTGGTTCGTGAGCCCTGCCTGCGCGGGCCCCGCGCTGCCTTCGTGGAGCCTTGCCTGCGCGGGCTCCGACGGCGTCGGGTTGGCGATCAACCTTTGACATTGTGGGGTCTGGGTTGTGGTTGTGAGGTTCGGGGTCTGGGTTATGGTTGTGAGGTTCGGATGCGAGCAGATGTGATGACTAAGCATGACTCATCAGATTAACGAGTGATGAGTCATTAATTAAAAAAAAAGGTTAGCGTCGAGGGCGGGGGGGTCACACTCGGCGAGCGATGGCGGCGGGCAACGCGGCGGAGAATGATGGCGCGATGGCCATGCGCCTGTCTCTGGCCGCCGCAGCCGTGCTCTACAACCTCAAGAACTACGAGGCCATTTCCTTTGCGAACTGCATGCCCTTTCTGGGGACGGGGGGAAAGGTCAATGATGGGGATCCGATCGTGGCGATTGTGTACATGGAGAATGTACGGGGCAACGAGTGCGTGAAGCCGAGGACAGTGTGGGAGCCGCTGGCCAACATCATGTCGTACGTCGCGGCGAACAAGGCGCTCCATGTCAGGGCGAAGAGCGATGGCCTGGAGTTTGAGATCAGTCTCGAGACACTTCAAAGGTTCTTGGCCATTGTGATGGCTCGCGATCGGTGGCGGGACCCGACGATCCGCATGGGACTGTACCATGTCGAAAAAGAGGGCGCGCAGGGTTATTTTACCGCGAGAGCTCCCTCGAAGCCTAGCGACATCCAGTAAATCGCTTTTTTTGGAATCTTGATTTCGTAACTATGAGTATTTGGTCGTGTTTGGGAATGTTAAATTAGCCCAGCGCAATCGCCACACTTCTTGGGGTGGATATACAAAAAAAAAGAGGTGTGAAAAGCTATGGAGCAGGGGCAGTCGGCCAGGTCGTCCGTGTTGTGTACCTGACAACGTTTCTGGGCCCTGTTCTTGGCAATCGCGTGAACAAGGCCGTGGTTTTAAAAACATCTTCACGAAGGTGCGCCTCAAGAAATGGAAAGGCTACTTTGACTGCGGGAAACGTTAGGGAGCCGGAGAATTGGTGCTGGTTCGCCCACCGAGTTGCCTCTGGTAAAACAGACGCCACTAAGTTTCGCGGTATAACGGGGGTTGCAATTGTTTGGGGGGGTAAATTCCCCCACCAAAACTCGTTGATACCAAGCCGAAGCGCCATGGAGAATCCGTTCCGCCAAAGGATTTGTCGACACGCCACGTCCTTGGCGGCTCTTTTACCATCAAGCTCAATGCAAACGACCCCAACCCCGAGAGTCTTCCAATCAATACCTTCGAGGACCTCGAGCTCGTGCCCCTCGACATCAATGACCAAAAAATCAATGTTTGTGATATTTTGCTCTCGTTGAATGTGTGAAAATGGCCGTCGGTTAACAAAAATTGCACCTGTCTCGCTTATTTTCGATTCGGCCCCCTTCTGGCTGAATCTGCTTGGGGTGTTGACGTTGCTCACTGCAACATTTAGACATGTTGCTCTGGGGCGGTTCACGGTAAGTTTTTTGTACAAGCCCGGGTCTGGCTCTAGAAGAAACCCTGTAAATTGATGATTGTCTTCTAGGAGCTTTGTGTTGCTGTACGTGATGCCGTCGTAAGCCCCGATTTCGACAAACTTTCCCCCAGTCTTTCCACGGGGCCAAAAATATCGCAGGAAAACAAGGTCTTCCCCCTGTTGGCTGTAGGATAGCGGGCAGGGCATTTTGTTCTAGTGAAGATAGACAATAAAAATATGGCTGCCAGACGACAAATGCGTAATTGCTTGCGCGGCTAACCGCGGACCCCCCCCAACGGCGAGAACGTCTCATCGTGCTCGTGCATCTTGGCGAGGTCGCCCCGGCGGAGCTTGAGCTCCTCGAATCTTGGCCGCGACCACCACCGCCCTCTCGACCAGGGTGTTGCGAATCACTTTCTTGTGCACCGCAATCGTTGCCCATGTTTTATGGGTCTTCAATTACTACTCGCGTCAGCCGGTAGTCGATAAACTCGCCATCACATTCGCTCCCTTCCTCCCACACTGAATACGTCAAGAGGCCGTCTAGCCCGAGAAATTTGTCGACGCTGGTCACGTTGACCGTCACCACGATCGTGTTGGGCTTATCTCCCGACTTCCACGACGCCAATTGCCAACAATTGGGAGCCTTGACCCGCCTCTCGACCGCCAATTGGTGGTGCCTGTCCGTGATTTCTTCAATGCGGTTGTGGTTGAACGGACATTCCGAAGGTTGAAACGCGTACGTCGCCAAGAGCTGCATTTGTTTTTTTTTTTTAATCCATTGATGCACATGAACAAATGGGGTTAACCTTTCCTTCCGATCTTTCGAACGATTGAAATCACATATCTGGGTCGAACAAGATGGTCGAGTTTGTCATTCCGTACGGCCATGCAACTCCGCTCTTTGCGCTCCAGTACGCAGTCGAAGCGCAAACGGTAGCGGAGCGCTGTCTGTGCATTGGGCTTCGCCGACGGTCCAAAGATATTCAGAAGGTACTGGTTGATATCCACGACTGGATGAAGCAAAAGTTGGCCCACCCCGCGGCGGTGATGGGGGGGCTGATACCGGAGTTTGAAAAGCGGCGCAACCAGGCGATCGAACTGGCGTACGGGCCCAAGGGCGCCGTCGGTCACCTTGAAGGGCCGACTTGGGAGCGCGGCCCGGAGAGCCACGACTGCGCAGAGTGGTCTGGGGGGTCGATCTGGATCAACACGTTGACGAACCGCTTCGAGCTCGACGGGGTGGACTCGCAAACCATCGGAATTGAGATTCGGGAGCGGCTCCATGATCTGATCGGGGCACCGCCCAACCAACAGCTCTTGATTGCTCAAGGCCATATGATGTTGGACCACATGACGCTCAGCGAGATGGGGGTTGCTAGCGGCGAGATCATGCACTTGACCCTCAAGTTTCGCAGCGGAAATTACCACATCCCCGCCGAGGCGAGGATGAGTGGGGCGTTTGGGAGTTCGGATCGCGTGGCCAAGTTTGATTTCGAGTTTGACACAGCGGGGTGGGAGGTTCATGCCAAGCACCCAATCTGGGGACATGGCTATGGTGGGATTCAAATCGACCAGGACGTGACATTTAAGGGGCTCACCGAGGCTCTGGTTCACTACGCTATCACCAACACAATCCCGATGCCCAGGGATTTTAGCATCGGACTGCGGGGGTGGCTTGGAGGACCTCTGTCCGAAGACATGGCTGTCGGAAGATGCGACCATTTTACTATTTTCACGTAAATCAGAGCTTTCAGCTGCTCTACAGGATTTCTCTACCATCCTTAACCAGATTGTTGGTCCATGGGTCAAAAACCATGGGCCAATCGCCGTCACCCCCCTTGTAAAACCTGGCCATGTACACCTCCCAGTGAAACTGGTAGTCTTCGAAGATCCCCAACAGCTCGGCGAGCAGGGGCTCCATACAATCGGGGTCAATCTTGATAGCGGCGATCGGGTCGAGGCAGAGTGTCCGGATGTCTGTCGTGAGCCCCCGGGCCAGCGCGCACAGAACGCGCTCACGGAGCTGGTTGTTAAGGGCCATGTGCATGTCGCGAGCATTCATGTACTCGATCAGAGGGTCCCAAACCCCCTTTTGCATGGCGTCCAGTATCGTCCGATGAAGAGCCCTGAAGTCCTCACATTTCTTGACATGCTCCTCCCTAGTGACCCGCCTGACGCTCATGGTGGCGGTTGTGATTAATCGTTAATCGGAAATAACCGACCCGACCCGACCCGACACGACCAGACCCGACACGACCAGACCCGACACGACCAGACCCGACCCGACACGACCAGACCCGACACGACCAGACCCGATGTCGGGGCCAGTTGGTGAACTCGAGCGCCGGCTGGCCCTTCCAGGGATCCAGATCATTCGGGTTCGGGGCCCACCGGCCTCGGGCAAGTCTTGGCTGATCAAGACGGTTAAGGATCGCGGGGCTAATGAATTGATTTTGCATGCCCTCAACCAATCCCATCGCATTGTAATTCACCTCACATTCTCATGTTATTCGGGCCGCAGAACGATCCAGATACAAAACCATTTTATTACGCGGATGTGGTGCGGCCCCCCAGATCCGGCGCGGCCAACCATGATCACATGCGAGTGCAACAGCGAGTGTGAACCTGAAGTCTACCCGTTCAGGCATGTCGAGAGGTTGGAGCTGCTTGGTCGGAGGGGTGATTGTGAGTTCCTAGATGATGCCACAATCGTGATTCATGGGGCCGATCTCGAGCCCAAGCCTGGGGACATTGCGCTCCCGTCGCCCGGAAAGTGGTCGCGCAGCAATCACCGCGTGCTTCCCATGTACTGTCGACGATGGTTTTGCGATGTATTCATGATATTGTGGCTCTACTCAGTTCGGACGCAGCGCGTTCCGTCCGAGATGATCGAGGCAATCTTGAGCGAGTTGCGGGCGTCGGCCTTTTGATTCACACCAATCAATGCATGCCACAGTTCGGGCCTGAGGAGTTGTTGACAGGGGTAATAGTCTTGTCCCCAATCCCAATAAAAAAGAAAACCCAACCATGTTTCCGGCGATTGAAAGCCCGATGATGGCCTCGGTGGCCGCCGCGGTGTTTGGGATTCAGACGTGGTTGACCGGCGAAAACAACATGGACCACGTGTTTCAGGGGGTTTTTATTGGAAACATCGCCGCCGCAAATGACCTGAACACGTTACGACGCTGCGGGATCACCAACGTGGTCGCGGCGACCCAGTTTGGTGAGGGGGCCCGGTTTTACCCGGACGACCTGGGGTACCACGTCGTCAACATCAACGACCTGCCTGAAGAGCCAATCGGGGCCGAGCTCAACGCGGCGGTGGCGTACATCGAGAACGCTCGCCGCGCCGGGAGGGTGTTTGTGCACTGCAACGCCGGGCGGTCACGGTCGGCCACCATCGTGGCAGCGTGGCTGTTGGCTACCGGCCGGGCGCGGATGGTTGACGAGGCGTTTGCTATGATCCAGGTTCACCGCGACGGGATCAGCCCCAACCCCGGGTTTGTGGAGCAGCTGCGGAAATGGTTTACTGCACATCAGGAAAAGGGGAGGTCTCGCTCCCGATCGCGGTGAAATCCTCAACCACCTTCTCGTCGTAGCTCCCATGGAGCCGACATATGTCGAAGTGCTCGCCGTGTTTGTTGGACGTGTCGATGTGAACATGGAGCACCACATCCTTGGCGATAATCACGTAGCACGGCCCGTCGTCGTAGCCCGCTTTGTAGACTGTAACATTTGAGAGGTCGCCCGGGACGTCGCAGAAAACGCGTTGACACTTTCCGTACAAAAACACTGGGTGCTTCATCCGTGGCCCAAACACCAGCCTGGCGCCATTGTCCCCCAGTGATTTGGTGTAGACAGACATCGCTTTTTTAGCAGAGTATAATCCACTACATTTTTTGGTGCCCGGATCGGATGAATTAATGAATTTCCCAACAGCAAAATGTGTTAATTTTCTGAGGCAAAGCTAAAAACCCATTACATCGCTATGTCCGACCCAGCCTCTTCCAAGTCTGCTCCAAAGAAGCGATCTGCCCCGACCTCTTCAACCCCCAAGAACTGTACCAACGAGCTCGTGGCGCTTACCAAGGCTATTGCCGCGCTCAACAAGTCGCTCGACGAGCAGGACAAGCGGGCTGAGACTCTCAAGGAATTCCTCGGGGACTCGCTCAAGGACTGGCATACCAAGCTCGAGGCGGCGCGTCACGCGTTTGATATCGAGGATGAGGATATGAGGCAGACCAAGAAGCGCCGCGAGGTGGAACACGAGCTCGACATCAGGAGCCACGGTCGCACCATCGCGATCAAGCTTCTTGAGGAGGATGGGTACACCGCGATCCGGACCGAGGAGGCAGAGGCACTCCGGTCACAGGTGCTAGCGCTTCAGGAGCGCGCGGACGCTATCGAGGAGACGACGCGGACAACAGTCAAGGCCGAGTTGATCAAGGACCACCAGATGGAAGTCAAGGAGATCAACCTGACCAACCAGGCCAAGGTAGCGCAGCTGAGCGAGCAGAACAAGCTTCTGAACGTTCAGATCAGCGACCTAAAGCAGACGATCATTGATCTGCGCAAGGACGTGACCTCGACCCAGGAGATGGTCAAGGAGTTTGCGGGCAAACCCACTGTGGTCAAGACGATGCGCGACCGCGACTGACTGAAGAAATCAAGCAACGTGTATTGATTAAAAAAAAGGAGATATTGATTAAAAAAAAGAGATGGCAAGCTGTGTCCCCGCACCCGGCCTCTGTGACGGCGATCCGCCGCAGTGTCCACTTTCGTTGTCAAGATCGTTTGGCAATCTTCTGGTCAACCCAGCGACCATCCAAACAGCGGTGGGTTTTATTTTCGCGAGCGTGTTGCGCGAATTCATCAAGTCGTTGGTATCAGACATCATCATGCCCCCCATCGGCGCAGCGCTTGGTCAACGGGATTTTTCACAGCTGTTTATACAGATCAATCGGCCAAGGCATCAGACGGTGACGCAGTTGGCCGCCGCGGGGTTGGTGTACCCCGGGCAATTTGAGACGGTCAAGGAGGCCGAGGAGGCGGGCATTGACACCACCATCACGGTCAACTCGATCGCCGATGCCGAGAGGATCGGGGCGGCCACCTGGAACTACGGGCTCTTCATCAACAACCTGATTAACGTTCTAATGACCGCGTTGTCGCTGGCAATTTTCCTGTACGTGGTCAACAAAGTGCGCTACTGGCGTTACAAGCGGATGTGCTCCTCATGATAGGTCCATCGCGTCATCCGTCACTCTCTTCTCGTCGGGCTCGTCAGTGTCCTCATCCTCATCCTCGTCAGTGTCTTCCTCGGATTCGTACTCCTCCTCATCAATCCATTCCATCACGTCTTCGTCGTCAATGGCATCGATCACCTCTTCCTTGACTCCCCCAGTGCCCTGGACCTCAGCGAACGCAATGGCGTACTTGTCGGTAAATGCCAACAGCCGCGTAAATTTACGCGTGTTCAGTAGGGTGCACGCGTGTTTGCTCATCAAAAGTCGGATGGATTCATCGCTGGCCTCTTCGTCGGTGAGTTTTTCGGTCACCCGAAGGTGGACCATCAACTTGCTTTTGGGTTGCTCCTCGATTGCCTTCATGATGCGCTTTTCGCGGGCGGCCATCCTATCTGACGGTTTGGACAGGGTGATTAACAATAATTTTGAATGATCGTCCAATCATTCCACGACATACGAAGTGATTAACCGGGGGGGAAGGGAGGGGGCAAGCAATGGAATCTCCAGCCGACCGGGTCCCTGACGAGCTGTGGTGGTTGGTCTTTTGGCATCTTCTCTCGGAGGATCTGATAAAACTAGTCGCGGTGTGTTGTCCATGCCCAGGGTCGCATTGTCACTCACGCACAAGACGGGGGAGAAAACTCGACGTGCACAGGATTTTCTCAGAATTAAAGGCATTTATTCTTTCGTGACAACACCCGACGACCAGATCAGCGGCGGCCCGACCAGGAACGGGCCCAACACGATCCCAGCGAGAAACTTGCCCGGGGTGGTGATGCTCCCCTTGGTCCCAACCTTGCCAAACGCTGAGATGATGGTGACAATGGTCGACAGGATCATGACCGCCACGACGATCGAGAGGATCTTCAACTTGAGCGGCCACGCCATCCAGTCCCACGTCCCAATATTGTTGAGCTTGACCGAGACGTACCCACCCACGTCGTTGGGTTTGGCTTGTTGAGACAGCGTAAACTTCTCATTGTAAAGTGAGCATTGTTTGGTATCAACGTCGTAGTGCCACCCTTGCACGCCGTCTGTGTTCGTGGCGAGGGTCCCACAGGCGCACGACGAGTCCTGGGTGGTCGGGGGCACCATTGGGGCCGCATTGGTGTCGGGCTTCATGCATCGGGTCCCCGTGAAACCGGTGCACTGAATCGGAGTTCCGGGACAATTGGACATCGTTCTGGTCTTTTAATTGGTACACCCGGGCAAGATTTTTCCGTCGTGATCAACAACTAGACAAGTATCATACCATGAATGATCTGGTTCTTGAGGAAGAGGCTTCTCCCCGGACAGCGTCCTCGGCGCGCAAGGGAATTTGCCCGCAGAGCTGCAAGGCCAAGGGGCGCAAATTTCAACAGGAAATCGAGCGGCGCCTCAAAGCCGCCTTCCCGCTGACGGGCAACGACATTCGATCTACAAGCATGGGGTGCTCAGGGAGTGACCTCATTCTGAGCCCTCGGGCGCTCCAGTACCTACCGTACGATTTCGAGCTCAAGAACCAGGAGAACGTCCAGCTCTGGGCCACCCTGAAGCAAACGCGGTCCCGGATCGAGGACGACTCGGTGATGCCCCTAGTGGTGATTCGGAAGAACCGGACCAAACCCGTGGCGGTGGTCCCGATTGTCCACTATTTCCAATTGCGCACCCGGACGTTTGGCCAGATCGTGCCCGACGTCACCCTTGCTACCCTCGAGCTCGAGAACGGGACGACCCGACTTGAAAAGGAAGAGGCGTTGCGGGGCGCAGTGGCCAAGGCCTGGGCCCGATGGGTATCCGAGGACCAAGACCCGCCGGCGCTCCCAGTCTGCTCGCTTCAGAGCCTCAATTTCTGGGACACGGTCAATCCGCACCGCCAGACGGGGGTGGTGTTGAACCGGGGTCAGTCCGATTTCCCGATCGTGGTGGCGCTCGGGTGGGACGTTTTTGAGCAACTCGTCTCGGCGCAACTCCCTCAACCCGACGAAGGGCTGGCCGAAGACGACTAAAAGATCTCGGGTCAACACAATTTAAAAAAGGGCCAAACCATGTCCGCCGACCACAAGATGTTGGCAACCGCCGCAGCCATGCCCATCGTCTCGGCCGTACTGATCTTTCTGGGGATTTTTTACCCCAAGCTTGGGTGGGCCACATTGATCCCAGCGATCCTTGGAGCCAACCTGGCCTCGGTGGTGACACCCAAGATCGGATCGGGGTTGGCCACTACCGCGCGGGTTTTTTCGTGGCTTGCGGCCGTTTTTCTCACGCTCACGTACGCGACCACGGTTGAACCGGTGGGGCTCGAAATTGATGAGCAGGATTTCAACATAAGGGCCATGTTCGTCCCCTTTGTGATTATCGGTGTCTTGTGCTCGGTGGTGGCGATGGGCCTTCTAGCCAAGCTGGCATCGGATGCGAGCAAGTCCCCGCAGATCCTCAAGACGGCTGCGAGCGAAAAGGGGGCGATGGTTGCGCTGTCAATGGGCAACTGCGTGGTGGGCCTTGTTTTGGCGTACGTTGTGGTCAATTGGCTCATGTACGGCGACGTCATTTTCAACAGAGTCACCGGCCTTGAAAAGTTTGATCAGAAAATGAGGGACGCCATCACGTTTAAAGTCGATCAAGTAGAGAATCGCGAGGAGGGCCTCAGCCATCTTCTCTTCAGAGTGAATGACTGGAAGGGTTCGGGTGTTACCAAGCGTCAAGCGCGCAAGGCGGGACTCACAATCGTAAACCCATATTAAGGCCACAAACTCTCGGCCGAAAAGGGCCATGCCTTGGCGGCCCGTTCAGTAAAACCATCCCATCCTTGTTGCAACATCTCCATCTTTTTGGACAGCCCAAGCGCTTCGTCCGCCTCATTGACCTTGCGCTGGGCCTCACCCATGGCCCACAGCGTGGTGTCAACTCCCTTGGCAGCCGCCCTAAGCCCATCAAAACCCACCCCTCCAGTCATGGCGTTGATGTCCTCACCCAACCGCAAAACAGCGGGGGCGATTCCCAAGTCGGGGGCGTCGTGGTAGATGCTCCCCGGGTGGCTGTAGTCCTTGTCGCCAATCAGGATGCTCGCCCCGCCCGACTTGAGCAGCGTCCCGAGCATGTCAAAGGTCCCGAGCCCGCCCATCAGCGAGTCGCTCTCCTCGACCGACCGGAGCGCCTCGGTCCGGCGAAACTCTTGGAGCTTAATCCGCAGGTCCACAAAGATGTCCATGTCGTCGACCGCCGCCGCCACAATCTTAGCAGGGGTCTTGCCCAGCCCGGAGAGCTGCCCGGGCTTTTTCTCGAGCATCGCCGCAACGTCGCGCTCCATGATCTTCTGGGTGGGTGCATCGGGGGTGGTGTCCAAAGTATAGTAGGCCCGATCCTTGAACTCGTCGCGATCCGAGAGCAGCGACGTGATGGACGACTCGAGGATGGTGCTCGTGTGGTAGTGCATCCGCATCCCCCTAGCCCGCTGCTTAGCCCGGGTCTGGTAAAAATTAAACTTGTTGACCGCCTCGTTGTCAAACAACGCGTTGAACCCTGCGTCCTCAAGCTTCTTACCCGCCTTTTCAAAAGCCTTGTCGCCCAAGTACCCCTTGACTGTTCGCCACACAAACGAGGTAGGCCCCTCGCTCAGAAAATCGGTTGAAATCCCGGTAGTGCTCTTCACGATGTTGTTCATGTAAATCTTGCCCTTGAGCACCGGGTTAGCCATCATCTGGAGCGACACGTCTGCGCATTCTTGCGCTCCCATCAGGCCCAAATTGATACTGGTTTTGAGTCCCCCAGAATCACCCTTGTGCGTTGTTGAGATAGAAAAGAACTTGTACGCCTTGGTTCCTTCGCCGGCGTCGTAGGTGTAGTCGTACGAGTAGGACTTAATCTTGTCAGACACCATCTTCGCCGAGATGTTCCGGGTGGCCTGGGTGTCAGCGCCGCACCGGTACCACTTGTAGTCGGACAGCCCGGGCATCGGGATAACAAATGTCTCGGCGTCGACCAGCGACTTGGACAGCGCCATGAGCAGCGCGCACATCTGGTTGGGCTCGGACTGTGCGGTCTCGTCCTCGAGAATGGCCCCGGGTGGACAGTCGTCGATCTTGATCCCGACAGGGCAACGAAACAGCCGCTGACAATGGCTGTCGATTCCGCGCTCGGTGAGGAAGAGCCCGATCCACACTACAACATGCTTGGTCCCTTGGCCCACAAACGTCTGAAGGTACCCGGTGGGGTCAAACGCAAACAACATCGGGCCGAGTACGGTTAACCCGGCCCGCACCGCCGTCTCGGCCGCCGACAGCCCGACTCCGACCAGGACGGACATGAATCCCTTGTGAAACCCGCAGTCCCGGATCATCCGATCTTGCTCATCGACGGGCAGGTCGGCGAACCGCGCCCCGTCTTCGTCGCCCTCAATCAGTCGCCAGTGCGCCGACCCCTTGTCCCCGGCGACCAACATGCACTGGCCCGCGAGATCCTGGGCGGACTTGCCCTTGAGGTCGGGGTTGAGCATCTGCTTGGGGCCGAGTTCGCCAAAGCTGGCGTGTTGCAACATCCGGCCCGCTTCGAGCGCCCCCATTTCGTCGAAAAACCCGACCATGGTGGCCAGGGTAAGGCCAAGCGTCTGACCGACCTGTTGTTGGATAGACACATCCTGGAGCACGTCGAGCGCTGATTTGATCATGGCGACCCGGGTGTGACGGGTGGTCTGGGCGACCCGCATCGCGTTGAGCCGGACCGACGCCGTGGTCACTTTAGTCCGTTGCCCCCGCACGGTTCCTTCTTTGGCCTGTGTCCGGGTTTGACCTTGTGGGGGCGGGGCTTGGGTCTGGGTTTGGTTGGGTTGTGTGGTTTGGCGTTCGTCTTGGCGCATCTGCTCCTTGATCGGGGTGAAATCGACGTTGGACCACCGGCTCTGGGACAGGTGGGCGGTCGCTGATTTGAGTTGGCGCTGGCGATTCCCCTTGTTGACCGCTGCAAAGAATTCGTCGAGGTGCCCATACATGTTGTTGAGCTCAAAGTTGTTTTGCTTGATCTGAGCCTCCTGACGGGCCACCCAGTCCGAGGTGTCGAGGTCGGGCCGAAACTTTTGGGACTCAATGTGTGCCTCATAGTCCATCCGGAGCCGCATGCACAAGAGCCCGTCGAGGTACCCGGTGTACTTGGCGTGCTCGACCCCGCCATAGGTCCCGGCGACCCGACCCCCGAGGTAAATCTTAATGTCCGAGTCGGCGGCCACGGCGGGCGGGGGCTTGGTAGTTATGGTTCGAGTGCGCGCCTGGATTTCTTCTTCGGAGCAAACGGCCCCGGATTTGAGCTCCTCGGGCACAGGGACGTCCAAATCCAAAAGATTGGCCGCGATCTCGGACGTCTTTTTAAACTGGGTCAGCTCGTCGTGAAATAGCAACAACGCGTCCTTTTCGGTGGCTGTAAGACGTGCATGAAGGCTGGAGCCGTCAATTCCGGCCTTGTCCAGCTTCTCTTTCATCGTGGGGTCTTCGAGAAGCTCGCCCATCACTCTTCGCATCAGATGTTCCGGCTGAAACTTGACAAACACCTCGGTGTCAGAATTCGTGACACGGGTCGGGTCAACTCTCAAGTAATGTTGGCCGGCCAACATTGAATCGTCGAGAGAAATTTTGAAACTCGGATCGTTCTTCGACGTTAACCCATCATGAGTGACGGTGAAGGCTCGAAATTGGTCAGCCACCTTGGAGCTGGTTCGGACCTCCATCCCGATCGTGAGTCGGTCAACTGGAACATCTTGGTCGGTCTCGAGCAAAGTGAAGTCCATCGCCAGGTCGCGCATCTGGGTCGTGGAAGGGGCGGAAACGGCGTTTCCAGCCAAGTCCGTGAACTTGAGCCCATTTTCGCCCGAAAACACCTTGTAGGTGGGCTGGTGGTTGGCGTCGAATAGAAGGGTTCCGTCGGGCACCTCGCCCACTGTGTCCGGAACCATGGTTGGGGTAAACGCCCCGCACCCTTTGTCTTCAAATTGAGTCCATTTGGTCCGGGTAGTGCGGATGGTGGCGTCTCTTATCGCGATGGCCCCCTCAACTACTGACCCAAACTCGGTCACTGACCCGACCGCCTCGACAATCCCGAGCGAGGACCGGCCGCTCAGCGCGTCGATCAGTGCGTTCTTGGCGAGCGCCCGGCCGTACACAGACTTGTCGTTGAACAGCTCGTGCACCGTGGTGAACTGCGCGCACCCCGTGGCCGCCGAGTACCCCACGGTCCGCAACAGCGTCCCGAGGATGTGGATCACCGACAGGTCGTTGATCATGTCCGACAGCTCCTGCCCAGCGGCCGAATAGGCAAACGCCGCCAGCCCCTTCCGGAGCGGAGACCAGGCCGTGTCCATGGCTCGTGCGACCCCGGTAATCTGTAACAGCTTGACAAACCCGACCACCCCGTACGACACCAACAAGTTGAGCACCCACATCTGCCCCCGGTACAACATCATCGGGACCATGCGGTTAAACACTCCGGTTAGGATTGACCCAATCAAGAGAACGGGGGCGGCGGCCAGCTGTTCGACCGTGGCCATGAGCGCGCTCACCACCACCGACCCGACCGCGGGGAAGAGGGCCGAGACCACGACGGTCGAGATCCCGGCCAGCCCCGCCACTACGGCTGCTTGGGTCCCGATCCCGTAGAGGTGGTTGGCGGCGGTTTGGAGGTGGGGACGCATGGCAGCGTTGGCCTTGTCGATAATTCCATAGACCACCTCCATACGGGCCGACTTGGCTGTTTGGTGCTCGAGGGGCTGAGCCTTGAGCTGGGCCACCAGGTTCTCAAACTCATCGCGCTGCTCAAACTTGGCCCGCATCACCGCCATCTCGGTCTGGTGGACAGCCTCTTCGGGGGTCGGGGCAAACAGTGTGACGTCGAGCACTTTGGTGATGGCCCCGGTCGCGAGCGACACCGCCACTCGGGCCAACATGGCCGTCCCGAACCCGACCACCCCGGGAGTGGCCACCACAAACGGGATCAACAGGGTGGCGTGCTTGAGTCCGGCCTTCAACAGCGCGCGAATAAACCGCTTTCGAAGCGGGACCGGACCGCTCGGGCCATCGGTCCATATGATCGAGCTGCCCACCGTCATCACGTCAAACACCAGCCCCGCCGAGTACATTTTCATATAGGAGAGGATGGCGGGGTTGAGCTGGTGGATCCCGTCGACAAACTGTTTGCCCGCAAACTTTTGGGCCATCTCCGGAGCGTTGAGCACCACGTTGGCACCGATGGTCAACCCGCCCTGGAGGAGAATTCCCGAGGCTCCAAGGAGTCGCCCCCGAAAGGTGACCTTGGCCTGAGTGAATTTCATCTTGACTTGGGCGTGGGTCTTGATGGTTTCGATGCGATCCTCAAAGTAGCTGGGGTGAGGGACGCGCGCCCGCTCATTCTGGTTCTTGACCGCAATGGCTCCCATGACCAGCGCCCGGTACGCCTCGGTAAAGCGGGGGTTTCCGTCTGGGTCGGACGCGGCCGCGAGCCCCTCGAAGGTTTGAATAGCAACCGTTTGTATGTCGGGGAGGGGGCTCTTGTCCACGTACATTTCTGCCACTCTTAGCGCGGTGTTTCCGTCGGGTCTCCTGTCCTGCGTGGCGGATGGGCGCTTTTCGATCTTGGAACGGAGCTCCCTGACCTTGGGGGTCAAACGTTCGATGGCGGCCCTGACTTTGCCCGAATCTACTCTCTCGGTGGTGGCGGTGAGAGATTGCAAGGCCGTTTTGTGCTCATCACCCTGGCTTTTGGCGAGCTGTCTACTCAATCTGTCGCGCAAAGACATTTCGCTTTTGGTTAAAGACGGTTTATTTTTTTTACAGATAACATCGAATTGTGTGCTCACTCAAGATCTGAGATAATCCGGACGGGGTGCATCATGCTGCACGGGTATCCGTGGCTAAAGCACGCCCCGTGCTTGCCCTTAACCGAGCACGCGCCGCCGCCGGCGCACCCCGCCTCCTCGCAGTAGATCTCGTGGTTCCACAACGGCTCGTCACAGCCAGGGTGCATGCAGATGCCTGGGGCGTGCACGCGCCCCTCGCATGCCAACCGCCTGCGGATGTCCTTCTGTCGCATCTCGACAAGATTGCCAAGAGTCATGTTGGAACAGTTTTTGAACCGCTTCATCGGGTCACCGTTCGACTGCCAGAACCGCCCGTCAACGTAGTTGCCCTTGAATATGGGCTCCTCGCGCGGCTCCTCGTCGTAGATGAACAGGTTGATCGACGGGCCGTTGAGGTTGATGCTCTCCTCGGCCGTGATTCCCTTGGTCACAAACGGGGGTCCCCCGACGACGTACACCACAAACATCCCGTCCAGACGCTTCTCGATGGTGGTAACGACCCACCGAAAGGCATCGCGCGAGGCGGTGATCTCGACCGGTTCGAGCACGAGTGGCAGCTTGTCGGCGCCTTCCTTGAAACGATCGATCTCAAAGTCGATGGAGAACTGCTCTTTGTTGAAAACGACTGTGGCGCTGTCCGAGACGATCTGCCTCTGGCCGTCAGAATTGACAACCACGATGCGGCTGTCAAGTCCGTAACAGGTAGAGTTCGGCACCTTCATGATGGTAGACGTTACAACCGACCCCCCCTTCGCGAGCGCTCGGTACTTCAGGGAACGGCCGCCGTACCCGCCGCCATACTTTGCGTGATCCGAGGCAGAGACCGAAAGCTTTTTCACGAGCGAGTGGGAGCGACTCCGGGAGGGCGGGCTTGGGGAGCGGCTCCGGGGGGACGGGCTTGAGGAGCGGCTTCGGGAGGATGGGAGCGGAGGCATGGAGGTCATGGTCTCGGGTTGGGGTGGTCTTCGGGTCGGCTGAGGGTATGCGATTGTGAGCTCTTGACCGGCCGCTGCCCAGACTGGATCGGATATTGGCCCGGCTGAGTCACGAATCCAAATCATGACTCAGCCGTCATTCCCGATTTGGAATTTGCCCGGCTGAGTCACAATTTTGATTCGATGACTCAGCGTTAATGCTTTGTAGTCCGTGCATTTGGCGTCAATGTTTCAAGATAATGTAAGCGTATGATTGATTTGTATAAGCGTGATCACAGTAGCAATGTATACTTGAGCCTCAAACACAATTGCAGTCCAGTGCGTCACCATACACGGATGGTGCCGTCCCACGATCCCGAGTAAATGCAGTCATCGTTCCCAATGATGATGGTACAGACAGTATTTGTATGTCCTTTGAGGGTTTGTAGGCGCGTCCCGTC
>Ga0335398_10000436_pt1 | contig 73161 bp, 56 predicted proteins | sample BON03_FD_205742 | JGI IMG/M metagenome (GOLD analysis project Ga0335398, IMG submission 205742) | Freshwater microbial communities from Lake Bonney liftoff mats and glacier meltwater in Antarctica - BON-03 (spades assembly) (version 2) | ecosystem: Environmental > Aquatic > Freshwater > Ice >... | reverse complement strand
CATGCGCGAAGCCTGGCAACTTCAAGGAAGGCGCGCAATAGCGCACACAAATGTTTCCCGAATTTCGCTGCGAAGTGTAAACTGCTAACAGGTCAAATACCGTGCCGAACACTATTGGGCCTGACCCATTTGATGTTTACGATGCCACGTTTCGGTTGGCCGTTTTCTGATTGCGTCGCCGGTATCCACCAATTTCAAACGACAGATTCATCGGCAGCAAGTGCGGCACATCGGGCTCGCACGCATTGAGCACTACTTCGAGCAAGTGGCGACCCAGTTCCCGCACGAGCTTCAGCAGAGCAACTTCAAACAGCATCAACGCGAGCGGGGACAGCGGTTGCGTGAAGAAGCTGGCGACCGCGTCGATGAGCGGCTGTCTGACTCGCTTGAGTATGCTATCGACAAGTCGTTCGGCTTCGAGGAAACATTGTTTCTCTGTTGCCTGATTGAGTCCCCAGCCATTAAGATCATGCATTGCGGCGTCCTTGCCATGCGAGTTGTTAGTTTTCCAAAACCATTCTCGCAAAGGACGCCGCTTTTTCCGATACCAATCCGCCTTACTATCAATTCAAAAGAATATCAGACCAAATTTACCGACGAAGTAAGGCCTCACAGAGATTACACCCTCTGTGGTGCTTGTGTCGCCGGTTTATTCGAGGCGCTTCGGGCCGCATGAGATATAGTTTTCTTGGCGCATGGAACGCTGCGACGAATCAGCTTGTCCGCGTCACGACGACCGGCACAGTGTCATCGGGAACGATGTGCGAGTTGTTGCATAAAATCGCAGCACTCGGATTGCAGGGACCAATAACGCTGGTGCTGGACAATGCCCGCTATCAGCATTGTGCTCTGGTGAAGGATCTGGCGGCGACACTCAATATCCAATTCTGGTTCCTGCCATCGTATTCTCCGAACCTGAACCTCATCGAACGGCTGTGGAAGTTCGTCAAACGTGACGTTCTATACGGGAAACACTACACCACCTTCGCCGAGTTCTGCCAGGCAATCGACGGCTGCCTCGAAAAAATTCCGACCAAACACCGCAGCCGACTCGAATCTCTCATGACCCATAATTTCCAGCGTTTTGACCCGGCATCATTCCTCGCCGCGTGAAGTATACATCCGTTTCCAAAAAACGTTGCAGCAAAAAATCGGTCGGTCTGTCGCCCTTCATTGGATTTCGTATGATCACGGGAGTACCTTTTCGGCCGAAACTACTTTCTGGAACACAGTTTTTGGTCGTAGCCCGTCTGAGTTGCTGGCAAAACTTTACGCAACGTATCGGGCAACACTCTGGCCTGAAGTCCGAAACGCATCGCAATTTCAGTGCGCCACTATCCCAGTGGAAAAGACGCCTCTTCGATTCGAGTAGCAACGAACGCGGACGGTCGAACTGGATTGTTTCGATACCGGTCCGTCGCATGAAATAGGTAGCCAGCAAGCGCTACTCTCCACGGTCCGTCCCCAGGTGTCCCGAGGTCATCAAATCCCTGAAATCCATTTTTGTTGGCAAGAATTGCGGCTCCCGCTGGCTTTTGAGCAATCCGCTCCATTTGCGCAAAAGCCGGATATGCGACTTTGAGAAGCACTTTGTCTACTTCCGGAAGTTGTTCTGTTTCGATGAGTTCAATGCCAGCAGAGCGATATGCCTCGATCACGTATCCGACACAGCTAAAACGTTGGCGGAGCGGTCGGTTTTCTTCCGAGTACGCCCACTTCATGTGTGGATAAACAACATACTGTTGAAAAGGCAGTATGATCGTTTCGGAGTACTGAGTCGAAATGGAAGCCACCCAATCGTCGATGGCCTCGATCTCCTCATTTGTTAACCCAACCTGCCCGAGGAGATGACAATCTTGTCCATCGCCGATTGCAAGAGGCGGCCCCATGTGGAAAAGAGGAAGATGACATTCACCTTTCAGTTCGTGATCCCTCGCCAACAGGGCTGCATGCACGACAAAAGGTCGGTTCGTCAAGGAATAGATTCCAACCACCGCAAAACGGCGTGCTTGGACACCGTCGATTCGATGCTTCAATACAACAGTACCCGCAGTGAATGCCGTTTCCTCTCCCACAATTACGTCCTCATCAACCGGCGGAGTTGAGGTGGGAAACCATCGTTTCAATGAGTTCTACTTTATGCGATCGCGGTGAGACAGAATGCCAGTTTTGCATGATAAGCTGGAGTCGCTTACGGAGCTTACTAACGAGAAGTTGTCGACGTGTCCTCAACGCGAGTGTACCAAGATCAATCGCTTGCGACGCCCCAAGGACTGTTGCAGCAATCGTCGCCTCAATTGCGATCGCGGAAACTTCGCCAGCCTTGAAGACATCAGTGTCCCAATGTTTTTCGGCTAATGTCACAACGCGTTCGGATAACTTTTGGACGTCGATAGTTGACGTTGGCGGAGTGCAATCGAACACTGCCGTAATCGCCTGCAAGGTAACCAAGCGAGTGTCGATAGGCGAACCCGCCGTGAGTAAAGACAAGAACTCAGACACCCTGCCTTCTGGAATAATCGACCCAGCGCGACGAATTGAGCAAAGCACAACTGGCGCATCTTCCGATGACCTCGAATCACGCAGTCTCATAGCGTGATCCAGGAGATCACTCGCGACTTGTTCACGCACTCGCGAATCCTGGAAGCGAATCGCCTCTGCTGCGTAAATCACGATGCGAGACCAGTTCGACTGTAAGTCTTTGCGATGCAGCTCAGAAGCGACGAACTGGCTGGCCGCATCTGGATCAGAAGCAATCCACTCGCGGAGGGCCTCAAGTCTTTGCTCGGACGACAACCCACTGTCTGTCGCGAGCAACGACGCTTGAGGTCGCTCATCTGTGACAGGAGCGGGGGGATCTGAATGTTTCGCCGTTCCGACGTTAGACTGCAAGTCGGACGGACGCTTGGTTGACGGACGTACAAACTCGTCTTCTGTGCCGTGCTCGTCTTTCAGCCGATACTTTCGCAATCCTTCACTGTCGGAGTACGTTCCTGCCGTTACGCTTGCCGTTTGACAGGAGAGGACAGCTGCATCACGGTTTGAGATTGCACTACGGAGCAATTCCGAAAGCCGCGCAAATTCGTTCGCCACAAATGGAGGCGTTGTTATCCACTTCGTGGCTTGCCTGAGAGCCTGACGACGGGCTGCTTCAAAAAGGCGTACTTGGTCCTGTATGCTCGCTGCGCTGGCAGCGAGCACAGCAGGATTTACCGCTGCACTTGATGAATCTGGCAAAGTCAATTCGTTGTTTGCTGTCATCTAGTTTCTAGCCGTTCGTTGCCTTTATTGGTGATTTCGGTAGTCGGAATTGGAGCGCCTAAGTCTCTCGCTGAATTTTGCAGTACATCAAGCTTTTGTTTGGCGTACCCTGCGATTGTTGCGAGCATATCGACGTCTGATGCAGAGAGCACGACATCTATCCCATCAGGCAGTCCGTCTGCACCTTCCGCGACAAGGTGCATTGTAGTAATTGGAAGCCAGCCCTCGATTTTCTTCCGTAGCTCATCAAAGATCGGTCGCATATCACAAATCAACTGAATATTCAGCAACCGTTTGCCGGTGGCCTTACCGATGTTCTCAGCTTTCTTTTGCCGGTCTAGCGCTATCCAAACACTTTTCAACCTGTCAACACGAGTTTTGAGGGCGTCCAAGACCTCAGGAGCAAATGCGGCTTTGGCGTCATTACTCTCAACGACTGCAAGTTTGTCGATGAAATCATTTGTTCCCGGTCCATCAAGTTCGATTCGATGAAGGTGACTAATTATGCGAGTGACCAGATCCGCATTTGGCCCTTCAAGAACTCTACCAACCAACGCGCGGAGATCTTCTCCGTACAAGAATGCTGAACCGTCAACGAATTCTTTCAGGACTGAATCAAAAAGAGCATCCTCAATAGACACAAACTCATGAAGATCTTCGATCACACGGTCGTTCAAGTTCGACGTCAATCCTACTGGGGAAGGACTACGCATATAAAAGACAGTGTCACCCATGAAAAACCTCAAGAATCATTTCAGAACTCGTAAATTGGGAATTTTTTTTACAGTATCTCTTACGGTCGTGACGTGTCACAACCATAAGCTGATCCCCGTCCAAAGTCTCCACATTCCCGTTTTCGGCCGTTTTCGGCGAATACGCTCGCAAAAATCAGTGATTGGTTCGTTGTCCTTGGGAATGTTCAGCGTCGATGCATCTTGTACAGTCTGCAGATCGCAATCGGCCTCAAAACGCGGTTTTTTTTCAAAATCATACACGAAGTCGACGAATCGGTCTTCGATTTCCAGACGCTATACCTCAGAAGTTTGCGACGTATCGGAATGCCCCATAGATCGTCATTGACTGCAGAAACGGTAATTCTTGTTCCAAAATCTCGCAGCCTCGCCGCCACGCATCGAGAGATTGAAGTAGTCGCCCATTTTCGATTGTTGGCAAACAAACAAAGGGGACGCAGCCAATAGTGTTCGGCACGCCGCTTGCGTGCTTGTGGATTTTGACGGGAGCCTGGTTGATTTGCGAGTCGCGGAGTTCCGATGAATGGCTCCGGCGGAGTGTTGGTTTTCGGAGCGCGCAGCAGCGAACGGCCCGGCACGATCGAACGCGCGGGAGCCTACTTTTTGGCAGGTCTTAATTTTTCAATGTGCCGTTCCAGTTCTTCCAGAGACGCCCAGCCCGACATGTACAGGCAGATCATTTCAAACGTCCGCTTCGTCGGAGCACGCCCGGTGTAAATCAGAATCAGCAGGCACGCGATGATCGCCAGATACGTCTGAATTTCGACACCATTCTGTTTTGTGCTCAGCAGATGGCGGCAGCCCAGCAACTGTTTGAACATCCTGAAAAATAATTCGATCAACCATCTCAAACGGTATGCCTCTGCGATCAGTTCGGCGGGAATATCAAGCAGATCAGTGGCGAGTCGCAGCTTGCCATCACACGATGGCCCCGTGCTGGAGCCTGTCGCGCTGCTGCCGCGACTTGTGTGTTCTGACGCAGAAACGACGACCAATCGGACCGGATGATCGGGCATCGAATCAGCTTTGGCCGCTGTGAATTTGACAATCTGATCGCTGATCACGCCAGCCTTACGGTCAGCGGCTGTCAGAGGCTTCTCTTCAATGACTTCGTACACCGAATTATCGCGAACTCGACAGACGTAACTGCTGTCGGCGGCGTGAATCACATTCCAGAGCAGGAACTTTGCGTAACCGCGATCCATCAGATAGCAACGACCGGGTTCCACCGTGCGCGCCATGACAGCACGCTCATCGGCTTCACCTTTGGGCTTCGAACCGGTGGCGTCAACGCGACTGACAGTGCCGCGAAAAATCTCGAACTGAGTATGCAGGCGATAACCGTAAGTCATCTTACCGCCAGCTTTCGGCAGCCATGCCAGCCGTGAAACTTTCACGATCGTATCGACGACGGAACCATCGACGGCGGTTAAGGTTTTGCCAATGGAGTCGAATGGTCCCTGACTTGGTTGAGGAAGTTGCGCGGCCAGTTCAGCAGCGATCTCTTTCAGTGGTTCCGGATCAAACACACGGACGGATTCCGAGAACGATCCGAACGATGTCCGCCCGACGCCGAGCTTCTTTTGAACTTTGTCCAGCTGGGATGCCTGCTGCAGTGCTCGCATGGATGTCAGCAGGGGACTGAACATCCAGAGCAACACAAGGACACAGTATTCATCCATGTGGAGGTCGCGATTTCCAGCAGAACGCGTTCTGTACCAACTTCGTGCAACCGAGCGAGGAGCGGCTTGAGCTTATCAAAATACTTGAGTCCCTGCAGATCAGACGGCTCAATCGCAGGCTTCGGTTTCCTCCCGCGACGCGCTTTGCTGTCGGCGTCGTCGGGCGTCGCGTCGGTCACGTCGTGGGGCGTGGCAGCAACTTGCGAGTCTGCACCGGTGGGTGCATCATCACCGTTTTGTTCTTCAAATTGTCTGGCATCCTTCGCCACAATCGTCGCTCGCAATGTCACTCTGGCAGACAGAATTCACTGCAGGGTACCGGCGCATAAAGCGTGCCAAAGGTTTGTATTTTTCTTACGCGGGAATTATCGCAAATCCCAAGCAACATCCGTGCCGAACACTATTGGCTGCGTCCCCTTTGTTTGCTTCCGACGAGCAACTGGCTTTCTGGCAGGCTCTGCAACCCCCCGGAAACTCACGTCACCCAGAAACGGCTGGGAGTGATCATGCGGGGCGCGAAGTGAGTGGAGTGGCCTTGCCCGCAGGCTTCTCGCTCGAACCGCTACAGCGAAGTCACCCACGCCGTCCATTTGAATGCGGTCAGAGCGAGGTCAATGATTGGCTGCACACCAAGGCGCTGCAGCATCAGGACAAGCGACTCTCCGCCACGAAAATCCTGCTCAAGCAAGATGGCGCGATCGCGGGATTCTACACACTGGCGACGGGCCAGGTCGATTTTGGTGACCTGCCCTCCAAACTCGCGCGAAAACTGCCTCGACGTGCGCTGCCTGTAGCAATCCTGGCTTGGCTGGGAGTGAGCGTGGCTTATCAGGGCCAGAGGCTGGGTGATCTGCTTTTATCGTAGGCTTTGCGTGATTGCTATGAAGCGGGCCAGACCTTTGCGTTCGTGGCGGTCATCCTGGACTGCGTCGATGATCGATCCAGGGCGTTCTACCAGCGATGGGACTTCGCCGAACTGCCGGGCAATCCTTACCGCCTCTTCCTGATTTCGCAGACACTTACGGCAATGATGACGTAAATATTCGCCGAAGGTGTGGGCATTCGGCAAAAATGCAGGCGAAATCTACTTTCCCAACACCTTCGGCGAATGTTTACATGATGACGCGGCCAACCGAGTGACGACCGCACGGCATCAGGAGATCAGGCGTTCGTATTCCGGATGGTTTCCGATCCAGAACCACAATAAGCCGTCTTCAATCTCGACAGCCAACGCGCGAAACTGAATACCGACTCGGGCCGACCTGAATCGTCCAACCTTTTTGAAGTGCAGCGAAGGGTGGAACGGATCGGATTTAAGAAGCGCAAAGTTTCTGTCGGCCAATTCACGGACGGATTCCGGCAAGTCGTGGTAGCAACTCCAAAACGCAGGAGTTGTGAAATGGCTCATAGCGGCTTCGCGCGTCCAGCCGCATGCTCGGCCAAGGCGGATTCCGCCAGAGCGTCAAGCCGACCACTGTCGGCATCATCCTGAATCCGGCGATCAAACTGCTCCGCGTCAAACTCAAGGAACCACTCACGGAACCGAGCGAATTCCTCCGGCGGCAGGTGAGCAATTGTGTTTTCGAGTTCTTTAAGTTTCATTGTGCTCGCCCCTGCTCTGTGCGGTTTAACGGGAGTTTGGCCGACGCTGCCCCGCAACAAGCAAAAGTCGCTGGCCTGACCAGAGGATTGTACAACCGGATCCCGCGTGGATGAACAGAGAAATCATTTGCGGCAAGAATTCCGTGACTCTATGGTCATATTTTTTGTTTGTACAGGGATTTGGCGTTCGAAAAGGGGACGCAGCCAATACTGTTCGGCACGGGTATTGCCGAACGACATGAGCAGAGTATCGGAGGTTGTCAGAGACGGCGGAGATAGCCGCGAGTGGATGCCGCGTGACATTCGAGGGCCTGCAAGCGGCGTACGGCAAGTGATGCGCGCAGCGTTAAGGGCGGCGGACGAGATGCCGAACGCACCCCGCGAATTATTGCTTCTTCTTTTTCAGCTTTTCAATGTGAGCCATCAGTTCCGCTTCACTGGCAAGACCGCAGAAGTAGAAACAGATCATTTCATACGTGCGCTTCGTCGGCTTGCGGCCCGTCCACAGAGCAATCAGCATGCAGGCGATGATCGCGCAGTATGTCTGAATCTCGATGCCGTTCTGTTTGTGGCTCAGCAGGTGTTTGCATCCCAGCATCTGCTTGAAAAATCTGAAAAAGATTTCAATCGCCCATCGATAAGCAAATATTAAAGCAATCACATCCGCTGGCACATCCAGCAGGTTTGTGGCGATGCGAAGAATTCCGTCGCTGTCCACTCCACTGGAACCACCGACAGACTTGCCGCGTGTTGTATGAGGATTCATGCGCACACAGATCACACGCACCGTGTGATCGAGCTTGCGATCACCGGTGCCTTTGAACTCGACAATTTCGTCGCTGATGACTTCGTTGAGTCCCGCGTTGTCGTTGTGCGGCAAAGCGGCGATCAGCGAACCATCGACGAGCGTGATGGTGTGGTCGATGTTTTGCAGCCTTTTATCCTGCGCCAGCGGCTGAAGCTGCTGCCCGAGTTCGCTGATGATCTCTTTCAGGCGTTCCGCATCGAACACCGTGGTAGATTCGGACAACGATCCGAGCGACGCTCAAGCGCAGCCCAGCTTGGCTTGAACGTTCTTCAGTTCGCTGGCCTGCTGCAGTCCTCGGAGTGATGTGATGATCGGGTTGAAGAAATACAGCAGCAGCAACATGCAGTACTGGTCATAGTGCAGTATGCGATTGCCTGCCGTGTCACGATCACACGCATCGTCGTGCAGCCGCTGAAGTAGCGGCGCAATCTGATCGAAGTACTTCAGACCGGTGATGTCCTTCTCGGTCAGCTTCGGCTTCTGATACCAGAGCACCCCGTTACCGCCCGTTTCATCGGCAAACACCTGATCAATCGCCGGACCGTTCATGTAGCGATGATCGACCTTTTGATAAGACTCCCCTGCCAGCCGCTCATCCAGCACAATCACGACTTCCTGAGTCGCCCCCACATCCGCCCTCCGGGCAGCATCGCGACTCAACACGCCGATGCAACGCAGAGAGCTCCCCCGAGGGGGAGAAGGGACGAAAGGACGTTCGTGTCGTACAGAAACCGCTGCTGAGCCGTCACAGTCCCGGCAGAGTTGGTCACCTTCCGTCGAATGCGTCGATCAAGCCCGTCGTATTCATAAGGCACCGTCTGCAAAACCGCATCGGCTGAGCTGCGTTTCGTCACCGAAACCAGCCGCTGACAGTAATCCCAAGCGTAGACTTCGTCCTCGCCAATCGCCGGGCCGCCCCAGAATTTCCTTGAGAGCAGACACACGAAGATCAACAAACTAGTAATTCAGAATGTCACCTTATTGCGATCCCCAGAATGTGCTCTCTCACTGCACTGTTTGGGGCAGGGGCATTACATTAAACTGACGGTCGTGACCTCTTCAGTCTTCAAATCCACAAGCAGTAGGATGGAGCTAGGGTCAGTAGTCGGACTACGATCCGCCAGACCCTCGTAAGCGAATTCGACCTCCCATTTATCCTTCGATGAATCGCCCACCAGCCGAACGGAAAGACATGGTCCATGTCCGTATCCATCATTCGTCACTGACCGCTCAGCAATCTCTACAGCCATTTCAATTTTTGTAATCGTACTCATAAGGTAAGCCTATCGGTTATCGCCTCGCAGACGGGTATTTCAACGACCAATCGCGCTCTGCATCATTCAGTTTATCCCAAATTCGGTTGTTTTTCAGCCTTTCAAGTACCAGTTGTTCACGCTGCGCGGGCGTGAACAACTTGTAGTAGTCGTCGCCATACTTGCGGTAGTCAAGCATATGCGACAGTTCGTGTCGTACATTCAACTTTGTCGGGTTCCGGGGCAAAGTTATCACGCCACGTACTCCGTCGAAATTGCCATTTACCGCCTCATGCACGTAGATTCCTCGCCGATCCAAATACTTGACCAGCCCGGGAATTTTGTCGGCAGGAAACAATTCTCCGCCCAACTGACCAGCTTCATTCATGAAGTCTCCTCCTTTTGGGGCACAGACGGGCACCGCAGTGGACCCTTTCGCTAGCCTTAAGACTCCAATGCCAATCAATTCAAGGACCAGGGCTTCTCCCCATTTGTTTATCTGCGCATTCCTCCATGCTTCATCTTCTGATTCCTTAATCGCGAATTCTTCGTGGAGCTCCGAACTAAGGTTTGCTTTCCAATTCCCAACTTGCCGTGTTGCACTTCCGGTCATTCTACCGGCAGCAACATTGGCTTGGTAGGCCTCAGCGCTGGCCGCCTGAATATAGGCTTCCACCGCCTTCTCCACAGCGGAACGGGCTTGTTTGTGAGTGACAGCCTGCGTGTAGACTTGCGTATTGATCGCACTCTGGATCGAGTGATACTCGTTCGTACTTTCTGGCGCCTTCCAGCCAGTAGGTACGCGTCCCTGATGTGGCCTTCTATACTTCTGGATGTGTGAAGCCAATTGCTGTCGGAGATTCGCGCGATTCCGTTGATAGTGCAGGATATCGGACTGCTGACTCAGGTAAACCGACAGCACGTGCCGTCGTGCAGCTGCTGTAGTCTCGAGTTCCAACCCACTCGGATCAACCCCATTCGGCGTTGAGTTCCCCACATACCGGCTAAGGTTTGCATCACCGGCGGCGAATCCGATGGGGTCTTCGCTGATGAATCGTCCCGTTCTGGTGTCGAACCATCGTGCTCGGTAGTAGATGAGTCCGGTGGAGGGGTCGGGTTCTCGACCGGTGTAGCTGCGTTGTGGGGAGAATTCGTTGCCAGTTCCTTCGAGCCCCGGCCGGTCTCCATCATTGACCGTGGCCGTCGTGGGATCATCCGCACTGGTGACGTTGACGAAGGCGTTGTATTCGCCCTGCTTTCATCAACACGCGGCTAAGTGCCGCGAACGTTGCCAAACATTTCAATGTGCAGGCGCGATGAAAAGTTGAAACCGTGTTTTCGAGCCAGGCGTCGCAGCCAGTCGGCTTTCTCGGCCAGCTGTTCCCGAGTCCTTGCCTGAGGCATCAGCCAGACGATTCCGGGGTCGGCTTCAGGAAAATTGGACAGCCACTGCTGAACCTCCTCTACGTCTTCCGGCCGGTCAATGACAAACTTTAAAATGCAGTTGTAACGAGACAGCAGCGAGCGAATCACGAGCGGACGAAACCGAGCCTGTTCGTGTCGATCGTGCCACGCCGGATCGTCCGGAACAGAATTGCTTAGCTTGGGACTGATGGCCATCAGATCGCATTCGACCGGCTGATCGACTGTCCCGGCGGTTTCAATCGTGACACGTCGGCCGAGTTCACGGCATCGCTGAGTCAGGGGGACCAGATCGGGAACCAGCATGGGTTCACCACCTGTCAGCACCACGTCCGGAGCCTGGCAATCTGCAACGCGGCGCACAAGTTCTTCCAGCGACCTGGCAGTCCCTTCCGGCTTCCATGACGTGTAGGGCGTGTCGCAGAACCAGCAGCGCAGATTGCATCCGGAGGTTCGGATGAACAGCGACGACGTCCCTGCCCATGGACCTTCGCCCTGGATCGATTCAAAAATTTCTGCTATCTGCACGGCGGTGGACTGATGAGAGAACGGACAGGAAACCGGAAATGTAGCCGCAGGATACCCATCACCTCCCGCGGATGCTGCATTCCAGCCTCGATTTGACGGGGATTCCTGCTCTGCGCCCACTTTTACGCTCGACCCGTCATTCCTCACCTCTGCTCGCTTCATGTTGGCGGCGTCCACGAAACATTGTTTGTCGTTCCTGAATTCGGTTCGGGATGTCACGCAAATTTTTCTGAAGACAGGCCCGGCATGGGTTTCGGCGAGACGTAGCAGCCGAACGCACTCTGAATGGGCCGCAGGAAATTCTCCCCAGGTTTTTGCAGGATGCGGTTGGCGTTGTGTGATTTTGGAGAAAAACGAGCCTTTCCTGTGCGTGTTGTCTTCCCGAGGTCCAAATGAAGCGTTTCTGAGGGCCGATTTTCTGAGAAATCAGGCAACAGACGAACGCCCGTTTTTCCAGACGAGTCGATCTGAGTAGACTCTTGCGGTCTGCGTGCAGACAGTCGGGCCATCAACGGCGGGCGAACTTCAGAATCCAATATCAGGCATTCCTCTGCAGAACGCCCTGAACCAGGACGTGCCCGCCTTCGCCGTTGTCCTGCTGGATTTCCATTCCTGAACACCTTACGCAACTGCAAACTCCCATGCACACGTCCCTGCTTGTGAACAATCTAAAGCCGTCCGAAACTCTGGCCGCTGCTGCGAAGGCTCGTGAGCTGCGAGCCAAAGGGATTGACGTGCTGGAATTCACTGTCGGTGAACCGGACTTTATTACTCCCGAGCATATTCGTCAGGCGGCCAAGGTCGCCATGGATGCAGGGCATACTCGCTACACGGCGGCCACAGGCATAGCCGAACTGAAGCAGGCCATTTGTGATGCCTTCAAACGAGATCATGGCGTTGTTTACAAGCCATCGGAAGTCACCATCTCAAATGGCGCCAAGCACTGCCTGCACAATGTGCTGGTCGCCTGTTGCGAGCCTGGCGATGAAGTCATTATTCCCACCCCGTACTGGGTCAGCTATTCGGCACTGGTGGAACTCGTGGGAGCGAAACCGGTCATGGTCGAAACCCAGGAGAAGGATGGCTTCTGTTTGTCGCCCGAGCAGTTTCGCAAGGCCATCACTCCGCGAACGCGGATGATGATGTTGAACAGTCCAGGCAATCCGACGGGGGGAGTTTATCCGGTCGATGTACTGGAAGGTCTGGCTAAGGTCGCTGTGGAAAAAGACATCATCGTGCTGTCCGATGAGATCTACGATAAACTGATTTACAGCGGCCATACGTTCAAATCATTTGCTTCTTTTGGCGAAGAAGTCAAAAAACGAACTGTGATTGTCAACGGAGTCAGCAAGGCCTACGCCATGACCGGCTGGCGAATCGGCTGGACTCTGGCACCGGAAAATGTCAGCAGCGCGATTAATAAGCTGCAGAGTCAGCAAACATCCAATCCCTGCAGCGTCAGTCAGTACGCAGCGCTGGCAGCGCTCAATGGTCCGCAGGAATGTGTGGCCGAAATGTGCGAGGAGTTCGCAAAACGCCGCGACTATGTTTCGGGACGTTTGCGAGCAATCCCGGGGCTGACGTTTGCAGAGCCGGGCGGAGCGTTTTACGTCTTCTTCAATGTCAGCAGCTACTTCGGTAAGCCCGTGGGTGGCGGTTCGGCTGTTGCGGATGCCACTGAGTTTTGTACCGCGCTGCTGGAACGAGCCCATGTGGCACTCGTCAGCGGTGATGCGTTTGGTGCTCCCGGTTATGTGCGGCTGAGTTTCGCAGCCTCCATGCAGTCACTGACCCGAGGACTGGACGCCATCGAGAAGTTCCTCAAAGGCTGATCGGGAAGAATTTCTCACCCTGGCACTCCATGTCAGTTCAGCGTAAACGATTTCATGCATTGCGCAGACGGTCCGTGTGACGGCTTCTGCAGAGCAGGAGCGATCCATGTCCGCGCCGTCATTGAAGCGAGTTGTTATTGCCGAGTTTCTCGGGACATTCCTGCTGATCTTTTTTGGCTGCGGTGTGGTGCACGCCGCCGTGTTGACGGGTGCTCAGAGCGGACTTTGGCAGGTGGCGATCGTGTGGGGCGTCGCCATTATGCTGGCGATTTATGCTGTGGGCTCAGTCAGCGGAGCTCATATTAATCCGGCAATGACAATCGCCAGCATGATCTGGCGGGGCTTTCCGCAGTCGCGTGTTCTGCCCTATATCGGAGCTCAGGTGGCCGGTGCGTTTGTAGCGGCTGCAGCTTTGTTTGTTTTGTTTGAACCTCACATTGCGGCGCGAGAAGCCAGCAAGGGAGTGGTTCGCGGGCGGGCAGGCAGTGAGATGACCGCCATGTGCTATGGCGAATACTTTCCGGCACCCGGATCTATCGGTGCCGGCGAAGGACCCTATTCGCCAAAAGATCATGCAAAGCTGAAAACACTGATGTCTCCAAACCGCGCCTTTTTTGCGGAGCTGCTGGGCACAATGATTCTGGCCTTCGTGGTTTTTGCCGTGACCGATGAACGCAATTCGGGCTCGCCGTTGCCGGGCAACGCTCCGATCTTTATTGGGCTGACCGTCAGCGCGCTCATTTCCGTCATCGCACCGCTGACGCAGGCCTGCTTTAATCCGGCACGGGATTTCGGGCCACGACTATTTGCGTACTTCGCGGGATGGGGATCCGTTGCTCTGCCGGGCTTCAATGACCTCGGCTGGCTCACCGTGTATATCATTGCTCCCACCGCAGGAGCTGTCATCGGTGGCGGCCTGTATGATTTTGCCGTCAGGACTGCTCCGCAGGAAGTTGGCTCGTCGAAGTCGCTGTAAGCTTCGTCCAGGTAACTTCTCATTTTCCCGACTGCGACGACGGAAAATTCGTGCTTTCCCTATCGGACGGTCAATGCTCTGGTCGGATCAGTTGACCGGCTGGGACGACCGCAGATACGCAAACAGGTCACGCAGCTGCTGATCGTTAATCGCTTTCAGGGCTCCTTCCGGCATGACAGATTGAGGCACCACTTTCATTTCCTCGATGTCGTCCTGCTTCAGGATAATATTCTGCCCGTCGACGCCGCGGAGGATCACGACCTGGCTGTCTTTGTCGGCGAGAAATCCATTGAGGACTCGGCCATCATTCGTTACGACGACGTAGTTTTCAAACCCTTCGCGGATCTCCAGGCTTGGGTTTACGACGCTGATCAACATGCGTTCCAGATTGGTTCGGGCAAACGGAGTCAGATCGGGACCGATCCGCCCGCCTTCCTCAAACAGCAGATGACAGCGGCCGCAGTTTTGCATGAACAATGGCTTACCCGCTCGCGGATTTCCCGACCCGGCTGAAAGCACCGTGTTCAGGCGTGCGATTTCGGACTGCACCTGAGCGGGTGACAAACCGGCCATTTCGCCCCAATGTTTTTCAACGGCCGCTTTAATGGAATCGTCACTGTGCATCAGCATTTTTCGAACGGCCGAACTGGAAATTTTTTCCTGAGGAATTGAGCCCTGGTCAACCGCTGACAACAGTGCCTTCGACCATGACGTGCGACTGACCAGCAACGCTTCAGCAGCCAGCTGAGGTTCTTCAGGCAGTTCGGCATAACGCGCCGTCACATCCGCAGCGATCTCGGCATCATCAAAATTCTGAAGGGCCGTGAATGTGATGGCCAGAACAGCCGGGTCCTTTTCAGACTTCGCAATATCCCGCAGGACCGGCAAAAGATCGGGGCGATGCAACTGTCCACAGATTTCAATCAGTTGGCGACGCACATCTTTGGCGGCGCTGGTGTCACGCATAAGCCTGACGGCTTCTGCAATGGCTTCGGGCTGAGCCTGACGGAATCTCAGAGCCAGAGAACCGCCTCCGCTCTTTGCGAGTGCAGCAATGAGTTCGTCAGGAATTCCAGCCAGACTACGGCCCTGAAAGGCTTCTTCAAATCCTTTGAGCAGATGATCTGTGCTGGCTTTATCCGGTGCGGAATTCAGGAGTGAAGCTGCGCTGATCAGATCGTCACGTGTTCCAGCCAGAGCGTATCGCTTCATCAGGCGCTCGGCGATGTGCTGAGCAACCAGCGGTCGATTCCATGCGGTCGGTTCCGAAAGCAGCTGCTTCACAATGTGATCGATGCCCGTCTGACCGACCTGCGATTCGATCGCCCACCAGATAAGCAGAGGCTGATGAATGTCGCCTGCGTCTTCATCAAAATGCAACAGCTCACGAATGACGGGCAGAGCGAGGTCGGGCGGCAATCGGCGAGCGGAACTGGCCATCTGCTTGCGAACATCAATATTAGCTTCCGTGCCGGCCGTCTTCGTAATTGCAGCTGCAACTTCAGGAGAAACCGTTTTTGCATCACAGACGATCCGGACCGTCCAGGCTCGCACAAACGGATCAAAATGGCCCAGAAGCGGATCAATATCGCCCAGAAGCCGAATGGCGGCCGCATCGGTAAGTCCGTCGCAGGCATTCAGAGCCCAGAGTCGCTCGAGCGCTGCCTGACCGGTGGAAGTGGAAAGCTGTTTTTCCAATGCTGAAATAGCGGTCTTGTCTTTGCGATCTCCCAGCAGGCGAACCGCCGTCTGCCGATGCCATTTTCCAGGATGATCCAGCAGGCTGATCAGCTCTGTGGTGGAGAACTTTGAGTAATCGAAGGACGCATGGCTCGGAGAGCTGACGCCCTGCCGCTCGCCCCTGTTGGTCAGCTTGTAAATTCGGCCGCTGGTCTTGTCGACACGTCCGGCGTAATGACTGCTGTGGTCAATTCGCTGCTCATACATGTCGGCGATGTAAATGTCCCCGTCCGGTCCGGCCTTGATATCCACCGGCCGAAACCAGGGATCATCCGTCTTGAGGACTCGTTCGATATCTTCTGTTTCAAACGAAGACTGATAAGGCTTGAAGTTACTGAGCACCACCTGTCCCTGCAGTGGTTCGATTCCAAACAGCTGCCCACGAAATCGCTGTGGCAGCGTATTTTCTTCGTAGATGATGAAGTTGTGAGTGAACCGGGCAACGCTGTGATGTTTGATATTTTCGAAGAAGCCGAAGGAGTAAGGATTGGAAAGTGGTCCGTGCTTTCCGAAACCTTTGCGATAGTAACCGCCCTGAACATAATGGAAGCCCCGTGTATCGCCGCCATTGTGGCCCGAATAGATGCGGCCTTTTTCATCAATCTCGCAGCCGAACGTGTTGCCGCCACCTTCTGCAAAGATCTCATAGATCTGCTTTTCAGGATGGTATCGCCAGATGAGCTGACCCAAAGAACGCACGGGAGGATCCGTGCTGCCTGGCTTCTTTACAACTCCCGTCACCGTGCTGCCCTGACCGCCGTAGAGCCAGCCGTCAGGACCAAACCGCAGGCTGTTGATCACAGAATGGGAGTCTTCGATTCCAAATCCTTCCAGCAGTACTTCCGGATCGCCGTCCGGAATGTCGTCCTGATTTTTGTCCGGGTAGAACAGCAGGTACGGCGGATTCGTCACGTAAACTCCGCCGCGGCCGACGGCGAACGAGGACGCAATATTCAGCCCATCCACAAAGTTCGTGTGCTTGTCGCAGACACCATCGCCGTCCGTATCTTCATGAATGCTGATGCGGTCGCTGCCTTTGAAATGATGGGGAGGCGCGGGCGGAACTTTGTCGTAAACGGACCGCAAAAATGTGTCGCGGCTGACCATTTTCAGGCCTGCGGGGTCCGGATACTGGCGATACTCCATGACCCACAAACGTCCTCGTTCGTCCCATGACATGAACAGCGGCTGAGCGATCTCGGGATCACCGAGGACCAGTTGCACGGCCAGGTCCTCGGGGGTTTTAAAATGGCTGACGGCATCGGCGGGGCTCAGTGGATCCGTATCTCCGTTGCGGCGAGCCACATATTTTTCCATGTTGTCGACCGCATCGACTTTTACATACACACCTTTGGCGACCGCATCGGGTTCGCTGAGCGGCTTCGACGAATCAAATTCGAAATCTGCAGGTGTGGCAGTGGCCCAGGTCTGATCATCACCCGGCCGATATTGCCAGACACCTTCCAGTCGAAATGCCTGCTGTGTGGCTTCATTCATCAACACTGGCGGGGCGACGCTGAAGTTGGGGCGAGGATCGTTCTGATAAACTCGAATGGCCACGGTGACATACTCACCGGCTTTCACAAGCGACGGATCGACCGCGTAGCGTCCTTTTTCTCCAAGACCGCTGCGAAACTGCGGCGGAAATGTACCTGTGGCTCCGACCGGCTGACCACCGACGTAGGCTGAACGAGCATCGTCGAGCGCTTCGGCAAACAACGTGAGCGGCTGGCCGTCCCATTCTTTGGGGATCATGACCAGCGTGCGGTACCAGGAAAATCCGTTGATCGGAGCCAGTTCGCCGCTCGGCACACTGCGCCAGGCATCTGGAACAGGCAGCATTTTCCAGTCGGCAGCAGGAAGCGGACTGTTTGAGAAACAACAGCTGATAAGCATCGCGATCATCGCAGCAGTGCGAATCAGCGGAGACACGATCTTCATGGGCGGGCCTTCATGCAGAAGGAATTCAGACGGCGGGAAACAGGATTATTCCCTTTCTGTCGATGAATTCCAACCGCACCGAGGCGTCAAGCGGCGATTCAGTCCGCAAACATTTCGTTCAGATCGATATCATCATCCGCAGGTCGCTTCTTTGGTTTACCCGCTGCGGACTTCTTTGGGGTGGCATTCGGAGATGACGCCTGACCAGATGGGGTTTCACCCTCGCGTTTTGAGGCCGGCGCAGTGGCTGCGGGCGCATTGCTGGACGCCGGCATCACGGGCTTCGCTTTTGGCTTTGCGGTCGGACCGGCAGTCGGAGTTGTTTTAGCCGAACTGGTCGCTGCCGGAGAAGCCGGCTTCGCTGCCGCTGCTTCGCGTGCGGCCTTCATCGCTCGCGATTCTGCCTCACGAAACTCGGCCACCATATCGGAGACGTTTTGCCATCGTTCATCAGGATTTGCAGCCAGACCTTTCATGATGGCGGCTGACACCTGTTTGTCGACAGACGGCAACACCGTCGACAGATTTAAAGGCCGATGGTTGATGTGCTGCAGGACAGCGTCCAGTGTCTGAGCGGACTCCCACGGAAATCGGCGCGTGTACATTTCGTAACACGAGACGGCGTAGGAAAAAATGTCGAGCCGCTGATCGGTCGTCTGACGCTTGATCAGTTCGGGAGCCATGTACATCGCAGTGCCCGTGCGATTGCCGGGCTTGCGAAAATCGGGTGTGTTGGGGACGACCAGTCCGAAGTCGATCATCTTGACGGACTTCTCAACCGTGACCATTAAATTGCGAGGACAGATGTCACGATGGATCCAGTTCTTCTGGTGAAAATGATGCAGAGCCTCGCCGATCTGAATCATGTATCGCAGCCGATACCGGTTCATCTCTTCGTTCTGAAGATCCACCAGCAGCGACAGACTAACGCCATCCACAAACTCCATCACCAGAAACATTTCGTCTTCCAGCGTCCAACCGAACTCGTGTGTCTTCACGATGTTCGGGTGGTCGAGTGACAAAGCGATCTCACCTTCGTGAGGCTTATGCAGACCCTGAAAGCGGGCTTCGAACTTCGCCGTCTTTTCTTTGTCAAGAACCTTCAGAGCCACCGTGCGACCAGTCTGGAGATCTGTTGCCTTCCAGACCTTCGACATGCTGCCCTGCCCAACGCGGCCAATCAGGTTGAAGCGTTTGGAGATATCCGTTCGCTCGTGCGAATTTTTCTTTCCAAACAGCCGGCTAAACATGGAGGTATCTCGGAAAAATCTGCGGACGATCAGCCGCTTGAAATCATGCGACAACAGCCAGCATAACCCTCACAAAGGCTGAAGAACACGACGAAACAGGGCCAATCAATTGCCTTCGCGGAAATCCGCGGTCAACGCAGCACGGCGAGATTCAATCCCGGCCGCAGCGTCTTTCCCGCCAGTTGACATCATCTCCCAGCGATCAAGACCTGCATTGAGAAACTGCAGAAAGTCTTTCCCGCCGGAGGAATCCAGACCACTGAAGTACGACAGAACTTTTTTGCCATCGGCTGACACGACGGCATAGCTGGGCAGCGCCGCAGATCCTGTCAGTTCGGACTGCAGCTCCTGGTTCAGCAGTAGCAGTTTTTCACGAATCTCTGCATCTCTGATCCCTGGTACTTCGTCGGTGAAGAGCTGGGCTCGCACCATTTTCTGCATGGCTGCGACCACAGCTTGTTCAATCAACACCGTGCGTTCCATCTGACGGCAGTTCACGCAGTTCACACCGGTGAAGTCGATAAACAGAGGCCGCTGATCTTGGGAAGCCTTCGAAACCGCGCGTTCGAATTCCAGAGCAAAGTCCACCTTATGATGTTCAATGACATAGCCCAGTTCATCCGTCTGACGAACCTGAATGTCGGGCGGAGAAAATGCAGCCACAAGATTCCAGACAGGATCTGCTGGAAGGTGAACGCCATAAAGCCCGGCCGCCAGGCGACCTGCAAATGCCAGGAAAAAAGCGGCCGAACCATAGCGAATCAAGGAGAACTTTGGCCGCGGCTTTTTGAAAATCCCGAGCAGGTAAACGCCAGCGATCGTCGCCAGAATGATCCAGGTCCACATGAAGATGTTGAAAGTCAGAAAGACCGGGATTCGACCGACTGAAAAACCGATGTCGGCGACGCTGAGGAATTTTACGACAGCCGCAATTTCGACCAGGCCGATGACAACTTTGACGTCGTTCATCCAGCCACCGCTGCGAGGCAGTTTTTTAAGCATCGTCGGGAACAAGGCCAGAACAAAGAACGGTGACGCAAAGGCGGTTGAAAACCCAAGCATCCCGATCACCGGCCATAGATAACTTCCCTGAGCGGCCAGCACTAAAAGCGAACCCACGAAGGCAAAGGTGCAGGTGAACGAAACCAGTGTGAAGGTCAGCGCCATAAAGATGACGCCAATAAAACCGCCCGTGGATTCCCGGGTTGCCGTAAAGCTCAACAGCCAATACGGGATCTGAATATCGATCACTCCCAGCAGCATCACACCGAAGAATGTGAACAGCGCCGCAAAGCCAAGATTCAGCCAGCGGTTATTGGCCAGAGTCGTCAGGCTGGCCGGTCCAAACAGGGCGGCGACGAGCAGTCCAAGAATCGTAAATGCCCCAATGATGCTCAGACAGTAAACGATCGCCAGCTTCAGCGAACTGCCGGCTTTCTTTTCTTCCTGCTTCAGAAAAAAAGCGACCGTCACAGGAATCATCGGGAACACGCAAGGTGTCAAAAGAGCGACGAAACCCGCCCCAATGGCGGTCAGCAGAAACGCCATGAAACCTTCTTTGGCAATGTTGTCATTGCCGGATTCCGCCAGATTGGCTCCGTCTGTCGCAGATCTTTCGGATGCCGATGAAGACGCATTGGATACCACCGTCCCAGCAGTATAGGTCAGTTCGAAAGGGGCATTCGTCGGTGGAAGGCAGGTTCCGTTGCTGCACAGCTGAAACCTAATGCTGCCTTTCACGGCGGCCCTGGGTTGTTCAACCACGAACTTGCGAGTCCAGATGATTTCACCGTGATGCACGCGCTGGACATATTCGTCGATCGTCTTGATCTCAGGTTCGGCAGACGGACGGAATTCTTCACTAAGTGCCTTCAGTCCCTGAACCTTGATTTCCAGAGTTGTTGGCAGCCCGGCCATGTCCGGATTCTGATCGAGAGCAAACGTATGCCACGGTTCTTTAACTTTTGCTTTGATCGAAAGAGTGACTTCCTGACCGACTGCGGCTTTGGCCGGGGTCAGGCCAATTTCAAATTCCATCAGTCCGGCTTTAGCCGATTTTCCATAGCCGATCTTGGGAGAAATACTGACAGGATTTTGATCGGCTTCTGCCGAAGCGGCGGCCGTGCTGGCTTCGGTTGAATCTGATGCAGGGGCAGCCGCAAGCTTCGCTGTGAATTTGCGATTGTTAATCGGAATACATTCACCAGGAATCCCATTCTCGCCGGAACCGCAGTACTGACCGGACAACTTCCCAAAGACCACCGAATCCGCATCGACCGAGCCGTTCAGCGTTTTCGACCATGTGACTTTGCCGTAGAACTTCTCCACTGTCTGGCCCAGAATTTCATCCTGAACGACTTTCGGTTCATGATCGGCTTTCCAGTCCTCGCCGACATCCTTCAGAGTCCCCGTCTCCGTCAGCTGAATCTTTGTGGAGGCACCGAACGACTTGTCCATCGAATAAATGTGGTAGCCTTCCGGCAGAACCATCGTCACTCGCAGTTCAGTCTGCTCTTCGTTGATTTTTCGCAGCTCTGCCGTCAACTGAATCTCAGCGCTGTTGGCCGGCGCTTTGTTGCCGAACGTCAGTGGCGTAAAATCCAGCTCGCCGGAAACCTTGCCGGATTTCTGAGCCGAAGCCGGCGCATTCATCAGGCTGACGCTTAATAGCGCCGCAAAGAACGACGTCTGGAACGTGGACATTGTCAGTTCCCAATCTTTCTGAACCAGCCCAAACAAAAAACCGGGCCGAAGATCCTTACACACTGATTCACTGTTGCCTGCCGAAGGACAATTCTAGTCGGCCGACTTCAGGCAAGGGTGCAAAATACACTGTTTCGGTCCTGCGTGGAAAGCCGCGATCCAGAACACTGAGCTTCCAAAGCCCACTATACTGATCATGTGAACATATTTCTGGTCCATTTTCTAACATCAGGAACTCGGTGGGCCCTTGCGGGTTGTTGATTTCATCCTGACCCGCTGCGTCAGCGAGGGATTGTGCGGGAAATACGCGGCTACTTGATCCCTCACTAACGTGTCGGGTTGTGAAAACCCATGAAAGCAATTCCCAGGCTCAGAAATCCCATCCATCCGACAGGCCACGGTAGACGCCCGGGGTCCGCGGGACGAAGCTATAGAAGTATGGAAAGTCATCGATCACCGGAACTGCAAATCCTGTCGGACATCGCCTGCACTCGCTGCGGCTGTGTGTGCGACGACCTGACCCTGGAAGTCGGCGTGGATCGAGTCGTTTCGTTCGCCCCAGAATGTTCCGTTGCCCGGCCGTGGTTTGACTCGTTGCGAGAACCGCTCGCCTTGGAAATTGCCGAGATCGACGGTCAGTCGGCCTCGTTGAATCAGGCGCTTGATCATGCGACACACTTGATTGGCCAGGCTCGGGCTCCGCTGTTCTTTGGACTGTCTCGCAGCAGTACCGATGGCCAGCGAGCGGTCTGTGAACTGGCCGACTTTATTGGCGGGACGATCGACACGACCGCCTCCATTGGCCACGGTCCATCGATTTTGGCGTTTCAGAATGCTGGGGAATCCACATCCACCCTCGGCGAAGTTCGTCATCGGTCCGATCTGATTATTTACTGGGCCAGTGACCCGATCACCACACATCCGCGGCATCTTGAACGTGTTGTGGAAGCGAAAGGGTTTGCCGTTCCTGGCGGTCGCGCCGGTCGACATGTGGTTGTCATTGATTCGTCCGCAACAGCGACTTCGGCCGTGGCCGACACGTTTGTGCAGATTCAAAAAGGTGCAGACTTTGAAGTACTCTGGGCCATGCGGGCTCTTTTGAAGGGAACAGAGATTTCCGAGAGCCACGTCGGCGGAGTTCCTATCGAGACTCTAAAACAGCTGGTTGGGCGAATGAAGGCCAGTCACTACGGCGCCGTTTTCTTTGGAGTCAGTCTGGCCGAATCAACGACCGGTCATGCGTCTGTGGAAGCTTTGCTGCGCCTTGTCACCGATTTGAACAACTTCACTCGCTTCGTTGCCCGTCGAATGCGCGTTCCCGGGGACGTGACGGGAGCGGACAGCGTTTTATGCTGGCAGACCGGCTATCCGTTCAGCGTGAGTCTGAATCGCGGATATCCACGATTTAATCCCGACGAATTTTCTGCCGGGCCAATGCTGGAACGAAACGAAGTCGACTGCGTGATCCTTGTCGGCGCCGAGCGTGTGAGCCGATTTACGCAGGCCGCTCAGGACAATCTTCGGCGGCTGCCGGTGATTGTGCTCGACCCGCCCAATGCCAACTGGGGCATTCGCGCGGACGTAAGATTTTACACAGGCATCTATGGGATTCACCGCCGCGCCACGGCTTACCGGATGGACGAAGTTCCTGTTCCGCTGCGGAAAGTGATTGATTCACCGTTGCCTTCTGATGACGAAGTGCTGAAGGGGATTCTGAATCGACTTCGGGGCCGCGTCTGAGCGGCCGTCTCGAACGGACCAGTCAGATCATCAATACCTGCCGCTTCGTTCACGGGGTGCCGTTTCCGTTTTTGCTTCAGTCTCTCTTCCTGTTTCAGTTTCCGTTCGGGAGACGCAGGGACGGTGAATGAAGTGGATGGGGCTTGTTTCCTGACGGTGCCGCAGTAACATTCCTGCCGTACGAGCGGAGTTTTGATTTAGTCACAACCTGAGCCGCGAGGCGCTAGCCGCGGGTGTTTTCGTTGTGTTTTTAAGACACATACCCGCAGCTAGCGCTTTGCGGCTCACTAAATCAACAACCCGCGAGCGGGGGAGAGCAACGTTCTAAGACCATCCTGCTGCGGCGTTACGCCGCGGTTGACTATTCTTTCCAACTCGTCCCCAGAGGCGTTGCTCGTCTGGCCCGTCATGCAATGGATTCTGACGACCAGAACAAGCCGAGGCTTTTGTCAGCATCCATTGCCTGACGGGCCCCGTGAACGCCACTGGTCCGCAGATCGAAGTTAGACGTTGCCTCCCTCGCGTTTTTATTTCACTCAGAAACCGTACACATGCTGCTTCGACTGCTGCGGTTTTTATTTGGAACTTCTCGGCCAACAAAACCACCGTCTGTGGTTTCGTCGCCTTCGGCACATGATCAGCCGAACTCCTATGCGCCGCCTCAGATTGTCCCCAGCCAGCAAATTCCTGCTGCAGAAAAACGCCATCTGCCGCCCGGATCACTGGCCGGACTGGACACCGAAAAATTTGCACCGGCGCCGGTTAACAGCGGATCGGAAGCTCTGCAAAGTGGCGGCTGGCGAGCGGCCGCGCTGGATTCGCGTCACGAGATTCCGTCCGCCGATCTGCCTCGTGTGCAAACGATCGATCGCACGATGGTTGGCATGGGTTTGATTTCAGAACGCGAACTGACGGAAATTCACGCGATTGGCCAGCAGAGTAAGATGTCTGCGGATTCGGCGTCCGGCTTCGACATCCAGACTGAAAAGGCGGGGCTCGACAAGGCCGGGCCCAAAAAACTCAACAGAGAACGCGACACAGAATCCGCCAGAGAAAGTCGCGAAGATCGCCAGCGTCGCAACGCCGAGAAGCGGGCGGAGACTGAGCGGCAGCAGGCCGCCCATCGTGAGCGTGTGATTCAGCGGCACGCCACCGACATTGTGTTTCTGGGGCGAGGCGTTTCGCGAGGACTTGCGGAGCGGCACTCCGATGTCGAAAAGCTAACCGCGGCTGGGTTGCCGATTCTGGGCAGTCCGGCCGATGTGGCCACCGCAATGGGGCTTACGATTTCAAAGCTGCGCTGGCTGGCCTTTCACAGTGAGGCGCCGACGCGAGTCCATTACGTGTCATTCGACATTCCTAAAAAGAGCGGCGGCACTCGACGTCTGTCAGCTCCCCATCAGCAGCTCGCGGCGGCTCAGCACTGGCTTCTTACCAATGTGCTGAATCTGGTGTCCGCGCATGAAAATGCTCACGGCTTTGTGGCTCAGCATTCTGTCGTGACAAACGCAGCACCCCATGTTGGTTCGTCGGTGGTCATCAACACCGACCTGAAGGATTTTTTTCCGTCGATCACCTTTGCCCGAGTCGGCGGATTATTTCGAGACCTCGGATATTCGCCTGCGGTGGCCACCATCTTCGCACTGCTGTGCACCGAATGTCCTCGCCAGATATTGCGATTGAACGACACCGTCTTCCATGCGGCCACGGGGCCGCGCGCTCTGCCTCAGGGAGCCTGCACCAGTCCGGCGATTTCGAACCTGATTGCCCGCAAGCTGGATCGGAGGATGTCCGCGATGGCGCTGCAGCTGGGCTGGCGTTATACACGCTATGCGGATGATCTGACGTGGTCCATTGTGGAAGAGCCGTCTCCGTCTGTGGGCTACGTGCTGGCTCGCATAAGGCATATCGTTGACGATGAAAACTTTCAGCTGAATCCTGTGAAGACACGCGTGCAGCGACGCAGCCAGCAGCAGTCAGTTACAGGCGTTGTGGTCAATGATCGACTGAGTGTTCCACGAACGACCATTCGCCAGGTGCGAGCCATTCTGCATAACGCTCAACGCACAGGTTTGGCCGCGCAAAACACAGACCAGCATCCTCATTTTGAAAGCTGGCTGGCTGGGATGATCGGCTGGATCGGGATGGTCAATCCCGAGCAGGGCCAGAAGCTTCAGTCACAGTTCGATCAGATTAGAATCCCGCGTACATAGTTTTCTTAGAACAAAAGTGGGACAGGCACCCTCCTTGCATTATTTTTCTAAGCCTTTTCCGCAAGATACGGGAGCCAGTCCCAGTTTTGTTAGTTTTTTTAGTGGTCAGGTATTCCAATGCTTGCTCAAACCAGCGCCTTTCTGACTCGCAGTATCCGGCAGGAATCACGACTGCTTTCTCACCACATCACGCGATGTGGAATGGTCCTCCTGATGATGTACCTGCTGGTGTTGCAGATCTTAACGTCGCCCAGGCTGGGCGCATCGGGCCTTGAACTGATTCGGAATGTGATGAACTGCTGCTACTGGTGCCTGACTCTGCTGGGCCTGATGTATTTTTCGGCCGCCATCACCGAGGAAAAAGAAGAAGAGACTCTGCCATTGCTCCGAATGACAGGCGTGCGAAACCGGACATTGCTGCTGGGGAAATCGCTGCCTCGCCTTGCCGTTGTTGTGCTCCTGATATTTGTCGCTGCACCTTTTCTGATGCTGGCTGTGACACTGGGCGGAGTCGTCCGGGAACAGATCGTTGCCAGTCTGGTGGGACTGATGTGCTATGCGTTTTGTCTGAGCCAGGCAGGACTTTTTGCGAGCACTGTGAGTCAGAACAGCGGACGAGCGGCTTCTGGGATGTTCGTCCTCTGGCTGATCCTGGAATTCGGGAACTGGGTTTTCATGCTCTTGTCCTTTGCCTGCACAGAATGGCAACTGAATTCGCTCGCGACGGTCTCCAGCCACATCTCAGGCTGGCTGGCGGAACGGACGTTCTGGAACGCATCGAGCGAGTACCTGATGTTTGACCGAGGTGAAGCGATCTGGCATGCTCAGATGACGTTTCATCTCATCATGGGAGCCGCATTTTTTCTGGCCAGTCTGCTGGTGTTTGAGTATTTCAATCAGAACTCGATTGCACAGGGAGCGGCAGTCAACATGGTCGTGAGACGCGGGCTTCCAGTCAATCGAAATTCATTGCAGTCCCTCCGCTGCTGGGACTCGGCCATGGCGTGGAAGTCGTGGCAGTTTGTGGGAGGCGGCTTGTTCTGGTTCCGGCTGTTGCTCGTGGGACTGCCTGTTCTGTCGGTCTCCGTCATTGTGATCATCTCAATGATGGTGGGGGAATATCCTCCTTTCGAAACCTATGGCATCAGCCTGATGCTTGTAGGTGTCGCTTCGCTGGTTCTGGTTTCGGGGAAACTCTTCGGCAACGTTTTCAATGGGGAGGTTTATCAGCAGACACTTGTGTCGCTGTGCATGCTGCCCCAAAAGCGCAGCGCGGTACTTTACCAACTGGCGATCGGGCTGTGGCCGTTTGTGATTCCGCCTGTCGTTTGTTTTGGATTTGGCTGCCTGGTACTGTCGCTCACGGAAGATCGTTTTTTCTCCGACACAATCGACGTCATCAAGGAGCCCTGGTTATGGGCCTCGTTGAGCTGGGCTGTCGTGACACTTCACTTCGGAACGCTGCTGTCCGTCTACTTTCGCCGCGGCGGGATGCTGGTCGCGATTGCCGTGTGCTGGTTTCTGTTGCCTTTTGCGTGCGGCATGATGATCGCGGCATTGTCCGCGTTCACGAGAGGACTGGGACGGTCGGATGATTTCTTTCAGTACCTGGTTCCCGTGTTCCTCATGATCGGCCATGTGGCTGCCTGCATTGTGATCCAGAAACTGATTATTCAACGCGTCGAGACTCTGGCGGCTCGATAATCTGCTGCGACATCTGCTGCGAGGGATTTCGTCAGTGCAATTATGCTTTTATCCTCTTTGGTTCGCGTGGCAGTTGGTGGCGCTGGGGGATAAATGCGGAGTGGTCAATTTCCGGTACTGACGCCCTCAAATAGTCGACCTCGCCGAGATAGCCTCGCTTTGGAAACTAAAACATGAAACCCGACAACGACTATCGCTTTGCAGATGCCTGGGTTGGAGTATTCCTTGGCACGTTTATTGGAGCAGTGCTCGCTGCGGCAATTGTCTTCGGGGAATTTGGTGAGGAGGCGTTATCACCATTATTCATCGTAGGTGCGTCGATCGGTTCAGGGGCCGTTGTCGGAGGATCGCTGGGTCTCGTTTTCGGCAAACGATTTACAGATACCGTTGAAACCTGGATTAAATTGATTCGCAATTACTTCCATGACCAACAGCCGTAAGCCGATCCCCGTCCCATTCCTTTCTTTGCTGATTTGATGATTCTTGTCAGAAGTTTCAGCAATTCTTTCGTGTCGTTCAGGATGGAGTCGGCTTCCTGCGAAGTGAGCTAGTTCGTTTCGCGGAGAAGAAGAATCCCGTATTCGGTTTCGTTGGCTTCCTTGAGAGCGATCGCCATTTTGTGAATGAAGTTGGTGAATGAAGTCAGCCTTACTCTCTCCCTGCTCTCCCTGCTCCGCCTCGCGAACCAATGCTCCAATTGCCGTACCTGACCGCAGAACCTGCTTCGAAAGAACAAACTCCTGCTTCTCAGTCGTATGGTGTTTGGACAGATTCACAATCCGCACAGCAAACGCAAATGACTTCTCTTTAACCACATTCCCCATCACTCATTTTCATCTGCGATTCGTTGTCCCTTGTCAATTATCCATTGTTAATTATGAATCGTCAGCCCGCGTGCAATCTCGTCAACGAGTTCAGGATATCGCTGCCGCTGGCGTTCGGACTCCAGAAAATTGTTGATGGCTTCCACCACTTCTGCGTTCCAGCCTACTTCGGGCCGCAGTAGATCATTTTGCACGAGCCAGTAACTCACCGCACACCACGTCCAAAGGGGAGCGTTGTCAGTCAAGTGACATTCCGGGGGCGGAAATCCGCCCGGACCGCGTGTGCCGTTCATGTACTGATGGATTAACTGCCGAGTCCGTCCAATCCTCCGAGCAATTTCCGAAGGCGTCACAAGGTCGCATTCGTCCACTCGAAGAACCTCGGCACCGATGCCAGCGTTCCGGACAGCGTTCCGAACAGCGTTGATGGCACCGATGATCGCATCTTCCAGAGCAGGTGCGGAGCGGCTGAACTCCATGTAAAGCAGTCCATACTGGATGCTCAAAGTCGCATCATCGCAACCCGCATTGAACAGGGCGTCTTCAACATGCTGAGTCAGTTCGCCGACTCCACCCACAATCAGGGCAAAGTCATGCTCGGGCTTACACGGGGGATTTGTCGATGTTTTCATGATTCTGTGTCTCCTTCCTGTTCGTCGTCGGAATCCGACCTGTGAGGGCAGGAATCGACGACCTTTCGGATTTGCCGAGCGTGGTTATCGGCGTTTCTCGGTGTCGACCAGACGCTGATGATGCAACCCGATCGAGAACTGAACGGGCAAAACAACCGGCCCCACGTATGGCCGCCTGACAGTTCCGATATGGAATTGTCTTCTGTATTTATCGGCGTCATCTATGAAATCCGTGGTAAAGATTTCCTGGCCACGGATGGCTCGCGTTAGCGGTCGGTGGCTGTAGTATTCGCCGCCGTTCCGCCCGGCGTTGCCCCTGTTTTTGATCCTGGCTTCGTACAGGTGCGACAATTCATGCTTTTCCCTCTGCAAACGGAATCGCAGTTCGTCGATGTGGTCGAGGATCTCGCGGAGGTTGTAGCCGCTGGTGATATGGAACACTTCCACCGGCGGGATCAGGATTTCACGTTGCGGCGCGGTCTGCAATGAGCAATGGGGCTCCGTGAGGAACCACAGAACGTCTGGCCGCGTTGGGGCTGATTGAGCAACAGGCCGAGCCGGAGCCGGACGCGCCAAAGCTGGGGCGTTCGTCGACAAGTGGAGGTCGGGCGTTCCGATGTGGAGCACACCTCAGCCTTCAGTTATCAGATCGGCCAGTTTCAATGTTCCATCCGCCAGCTTGAGTTTCAGCTCATCGGCATCCAGAGCCTGCAGTGGACTGATTTCGACGGGCTGGTGATCTGAGACCGGCTGACTGGCGGCGGTCAGCCATTGGCGTCCGATTCTGTTAAGAGCGCCGCGGGCGGTGTCAGCGGAATCTGAGCCTGACTTGTTCTTCACAGGATTGAATTCACGGTCGCGATTACCTTCAACAATCAGAGTCCGTTCAGCTAATGGCAGCGCGTCAAAGATAAACCGTTCCAGCTTGAAGGCATTGGGATTGCCAGAGTCCGATGGCTGGACAAGCTGGCCAGTCGCATTGATGAACGGGACATTCTTACGGGCAACATGCAGAGGCAATCGGCATCCGTCCTCGGCCAGCTGCTGTAAAAAGCTGCGATCAAAAACATGAATCGCCGTGTTGCCAGCCCAGAAGATCCACTGGCCGCTGTCATCGCACGCCGCGGCCTGCTCGGGAGTCAGCTCACTGTACTCAATGATTTCCGTGTGCCCGTTCACGTCGACCAGCACGCCCATGCGTTCTGTCGGGCTCGACTTGCAAACGACGTTCGTTGTCAGCATGGACTTCTGCTGAGCATGGAACCCGATCAGAGCGGGATCAGCGATGATGACAGTCGGATTGTCGACCTGATGATAAAAGACATGTTCCACACCCTCCCGCTGCATTCGATCAAGCAGGCCCGCGTTCCGAAGAGCCATGATCAGTCCGCCGTGTCCATCGGGAGACAGCGCCAGACCTGAAGGACTGCTGAGCAGGATCTTTCCTGTCGCGGCGTCCAGGGCCGGCAGACTGCCCTGCATGAAGAATACAACGGACTGCTTTGGCAGATTGAAATAATGGCTGGCTTCAAAGAACGCGACAGTTTCCTCATGAGTCGCATCGCTTGTCATAATCATCCAAAGGATGCTGGCGTTGTGGCGTTGACGGCGAGCCATAATCTGCTCGGCAAAAATCTGAAACAGAGTCCGCTGAGAAACGGGCCCGATCGGAAACATACCCTTCGGATGGTCAAAGCCCAGGCGAGTTCCCTGGCCGCCTGCGACCGTCACAACCGCAACCTTTCCGGCCGCCAGTTGAGATTCACCCACAGCTCTGGCCGCCTGCCAGCTGGCGTGATCCTCAGGAGAGATCGGCTGACGAATCACCTTTCCGGGAGCTTTGGCACGTTCAATTCGATCGCTCGCTGCGGCAGGGGCTGCATTCTCCTGCCGACTGCTTTCCCAGATTTCCTTCAGCTGCTTCAGGTCCGCGTCAGCCAGCTGACTGGCGAGCTGCGTCTGCTGTTTTTCGTCCAGCGTATTCCAGAACTGCACCGCGTGAAGCTGAGAAAACTGCTGTAAAGCCTGCTGAATGTGAGGAGGGACGGTGTTCATTGGTCTGGATCAGCCTGCTGAAGTTGGTCACGTCGAGCCGTGTTTTGACATTAAAATTGGAAAATAGATGCCATGTTTTCCGAGTGTATCAACCCGCACCTGGCAGTTGAGCCATTTGAAGGGGATGCAAACAGACATCAGCATCGCCAAACTCGCCCAATCATAACCAGATGAACTTCCCGACAAGGGAGGATGTGTCAGACTGTGACGGAAAGTCAGAGGAGATATCGTTTTCGCTTGCCTGTTTGCCTTTGGCGGCTGTAAGTTTGACCAACGAATCGAGCTCAGAATGCGTAGATTCCCGATATGGGCGTATTGCACGCCGGCATTTGCTGGTTTCCTTCCTGTTGACCTGAGAGATTTTTCGCGTGACCGGCGACGAAAAGACCAACGACGAAATTGAAAAGTCTGAAAATTCCTCCAGCCCGGGCACTCCCGCTCCCAGGGCTGTATTTTCGGACGACTTCGACGATCCAGAGAAGAAAACCGGGGAAGATGATCTTCCTGAGGATGAGCCTCTCACGCCGGAACTGGTCGAGGAGGAAGCCATTCGCGGCGACTTCATGCTCCGCTGGGCCGCCGTGTTCCTTGCGATTTTGATGGCCTTCGGGCAAATCAACGATACAAAGCCGCTGGTTTTGATTCGCTCGGGCGATCAGATGCGAGCCAACGGTTTTGTTCCCGTGCGAACGGATCAGTTTTCGCTCACGATGGACGGAAAATCGGTCAGTAATGTCAGCTGGTTGTTCGACCATCTTGTCAGCCTCTCGTGGCTTGTGGCGGGAGAAAAAGGGCTGACCCTTCTGAAAGTGCTGATCGCCGCGATTTCCTCGTTCTTCCTTGTGCGGATTTCGATCCCCGGCGTTTCCACCTGGTGGTCGTCGATTTGCGCTGTGTTTGCGATTGTCGCCTGTTCGTCGGACTTTCTGCCGTTGCCCGAGCTGATCACGATTCTGGGAATGACGCTGACGATGCGATTTCTGGTGCAGCATCGGCTTGGCAAAAGTGAAGGGCTGACGTGGAAGCTGCCGTTGTTGATTGCTGTGTGGTGCAATTTCGATTCGCGTGCGTGGGTTGGTGCGGGCGTTGTTGTCGCGTACGCCGTTGGTTCTGCGATTTCAGGAAGACTGGCGGCCAGAAAACAATCACTCGCGGCTGTGGCTGAACAGCGCACTCTGCTGCTTCCGGCGGTCCTGACAGTGCTGGCCCTGCTTGTGAATCCGTTTCATGTGAATTCGCTGCTGTCCCCGCTAACCGTCTACACGAAAGAATATCCAGCTCTGCAGGCACAGCGACGTCTCACCACGGACGCCGCAAGGATTCGTTTCGACGGCCGAGTGGATTACTTTTCCATTTTTAATCCGGACGCGATCGCGCTGTTTGATCACTCACAGGTGGCCGGCCTGGCATTGTTGCTGGTAGCCTTTGTGGTTCTGTTGCTGGCGCGCAGTGCGCGAGACTTTGGCTTTTTGGCAGCTCTGCTGTTTGTCACGGGGCTGAGTTTTCTGGCGGCTCATGAACTTCCGGCCGCTGCGATTGTCGCTGCCGTGGTTGCCGGAGTGGCAGCTCAGGACTGGTACCGCCGTTCGTTCAACATGGCTTACTCCATCGAGAATTCCGAGCTGCTGTTTTCGCGAGGCGGTCGTGCTGCGACCGTGCTGGCTCTGGCACTGGTCGGGTTTTGTGTCGTGGCCTCGCGACTTCCCGGCGCTATGCCGCTGGGGTTTGGTTTCGACAAGGAAACAAAGATCACTCTGGACACGTTTGCAAAGCAGCTGGAAGAACTGAAGCCGGAAGCACGGATTCTTCATACGCTGATTGAGCAGGGCGACATGCTGATCTGGAATGGTCGCAAGAGCTTCGTGGACAGCCGTGTGATTCCATTTGGACGACGCAGCGACATGACTTCTGTGTTCGGAAAGCACGGAAACGTTCTGGATACGATGCTGTTGCAGCGGCCCGGCGAAGCTCCGGCCACAACATCTTCGGACCCCGTCGAAAAAGACCGTCAGGAAGCCGAACGTCGGGACAAACTGGCGGCCGCTCAGGCGACGCTCAAAGAGTTTGAGGTGACGCATGTGATGTCGCGTCTCGCCCCGCCGGGAAAAGCGGACTTCGGATCCGTCAGAAATCTTTCGGCCACTGGCGAATGGATTCCTGTGAGCATTGGGCCATCCGCAGCGATTCTGGAGCGAGTCGCTCCCACGATTTCGCAGGAAGAGTTCACGAAGAAAATGATCAATCTGCCGAAGCTCGCATTTCAGAACGATGAAGTGCCCGGCTCAACCCTGCGGCAGTTTGCGTCACCACCGAGCTTCTATGAAAAGTACGTCTATCGTCAGCGACGGGTGACCAGTGCCAACAAGCGAATGGGGATGCACTATCTGGAACTGACCGTCAAGGAGCCGCAGTCGATGGCACAGGCACAGGCCGCACTCGCATCGCTCACGCTGGCCATCCGGCACCTCAATCTGTCCCTTGCCGAAATGCCGGATGATGCAGAAGCATTTCAGCTGCTGGGTCAATCCTACGCATTACTGGCAGTGATGGAACAAACGATGGCCCGTTCCGGCTCCAGCGATCGACTCGGTCAGGTGCGATATCTTGAGGCGGTGACGGCTTACCGTCAGGCCACAGTGATTGATCCTGCAAACCGCAGTTCCTGGATGGGGCTATTTCAGATTTATCAGCAGCGAAATCGAATCGACCTCGCCAACGAGGCTCTTGAGAAATGGCTGGCTCTGGAAGAAGCGACGCCTCAGAGCAGCGGCGATGAGTACGAAGAATTTATTACCCAGATGTATCTGAAGAAGCGAGACTTCAGCGACCAGATCACGCAGTCCGATGAACAGATTGAGGAACTGGCAAAGAAGCAGTCCGAAGCCATTCAGAAACAGGCGAAGGCGGAAAAGGCGGCGGCTCCTGGAGGGGTTAATGACGCCCTGAAGCCTGAAGAAGCGCAGGAAGAAGAAGTGACCAGGCTAATGGTGTCGGCGATGACCGCGAATTCCGCCGGCCGACCTCTCAAGGCCCTCCAGTCAATGCGGGGCAGTATTGATCTTGTCCGCGCCAACCCGTTCGGCAGTATCCTGATGGGTCAGATGTTGCTGGAAGCCGGTGAACTGGAAGAAGCCCATCGCATGCTGGCACTTGTCAGTCAGGAAGCCACCAAGCAGCCGCAGATGATGGCCGGAGTAGACTGGCAGCTTTATACGGCCATCTCGCAGCTGGGCATCGGGGATTATATTTCGGCGGCCGAGACATGGTCATCGCAGATCAGCCTGATGAACAAACAGATTCTCGCTCCCGAACTTTATTCCGGAAGCCTTTATTCGCTGCCGCTGGTGGCAGACATCAATCTGGCCTTTAATGAGTCGCTTCCTGTCTGGCCTGTCCGCAACATTATGCTGATGGCAGATATGATTCAGAAAACAAACGAAGGGCGAGCCGAGGCTGCGTTACTGCTGGCCACGGTCAAACTGGAAGAGGGCGACCTGGCAGAAGCAAAGAAAATTCTCAGCCGGATCGTTCTGGAATATGGTGAAACCCGAGCTAAATCGCTGGCGGCAACTTACTTTATGATGACGGAGGATAATTCACTAAACCTGCTCAACGACATCCGGACCGGGACGTGGGAAGAATTTGAGTATCCAGGAGAGCAGCCAGCTGCAGCGGAATCGGGGACTCCGGAAACCTCCACAAAACCAGGATTTGGCATCTCCGCACCGCCGAAAGGAACTCCGCCGGGCATCGCGCCGCCGGGGTCAGTTCCCGGAGAATGAGAACCGCATGAATGACACCGTAGACTCAACTGTCGTGACATCCGCATTGAAGCCTCGCGCCGGCCTGCTGACGTGGTTGCAGCTCATGAGACTGCCGACGGTATTTACGGCGATGTCAAATATCCTCTGTGGATTCCTGATCACACATCTGACTCCTCGTCTGAAGATTGATGACCTTGCCAGTCAGCGAGAGCTTTGGCTTCTGCTGGCTTCCACGATCGGTCTGTATCTGGGCGGGATGGTTCTGAACGACGTGTTCGATGCGAAACTGGATGCTGTCGAACGTCCTGAAAGGCCCATTCCGTCAGGCCAGATTTCGCGGCAGGCGGCTGCGATCTTTGGGGCTCTGCTCATGCTTGGCGGCGTACTGGCCGCCGCCTTTGTGGGCAAGCCCAGTCTTCTGGTGGCAGGCCTGATTGTCCCGTGTGTGCTGGCCTACAATGGTTTTCTAAAGACGACAATTGCAGCACCGCTCGGGATGGCTGCCTGTCGATTTCTGAATCTCATGCTGGGAGCCAGCGCCGTCCCCGATCTGCAAACCATGCTGCAGGCCACGCCGCTGACGGTTGCTGCTGGTCTTGCCGTTTATATTCTGGGCGTTACTGTGTTTGCTCGAAACGAAGCCGGAAAGAGCAACATGGGACTGCTGATTCTCGGGATCGTGCTCGTCGTCAGCGGCATTGGCCTCGACGCGTGGCTCATTGGAACTGCGGGGGCAACGCTGGGATCGATCAACGGCAGCCGGATGGCTCTGCTGATTCTGTCTCTGAACCTGCTCATGCGAGCCGCCGCAGTGATTCCGTCGCCGCAACCGGGGCGCATTCAGAAAACAGTGGGCCTGATGCTGCTGGGCATTATCTTCCTTGATGCGATTATGGTCTTCGCAATGACTGCGGACGCAAAGCTGGCGGCGTTAGTCATCATGCTGGTCGCACCGGCGTCCCTGCTGCGACGTGTGATTCCGATGAGCTGATCTCTGACCGATCGTCATGAATCAGCCCAGTGCGCCGCGGACAATTTCGCCATGCACGTCCGTCAGACGATGGTGGCGGCCCTGAAATTTGAAGGTCAGTTTTGAGTGATCAATGCCCAGCAGGTGCAGCAACGTTGTGTTCAGATCGTGGACGTGAACGGGATCGCGAACAATGTTGTAACTGAAGTCATCGGTCTCACCGATCGTTGTGCCCGCTTTGATGCCCGCTCCTGCCAGCCAGACGGTGAAGCAGCGCGGATGATGATCGCGTCCGTAGTCGCCGGCCGTCATCTTGCCCTGGCAATAAACCGTTCGCCCGAATTCTCCACCCCAGACTACCAAAGTATCTTCCAGGAGTCCGCGTTGTTTTAAATCCTGCACCAGTGCGGCCGTGGGCTGATCGGTGGCTTTGCACTGCAGCGCGATATTCTTCGGGAGCTCCAGATGTTGATCCCAGCCGCGATGAAACAACTGCACAAAGCGGACTCCGCGTTCGCATAATCGCCGAGCCAGCAGACAATTCCAGGCAAAGGTGCCGGGCTTGCGAGCCTCGTCCCCATACAGATCAAAGGTGCTGGCAGGTTCGCCCGAAATATCGGTCAGTTCAGGAACCGACGCCTGCATTCGGTAAGCCATTTCGTACTGCGAAATGCGACTCGCTATTTCCGGATCGCCGGATTTCTGCAACTTCAGTTCATTCATCGCCGCCAGATCATCCAGCAGGCCGCGACGCAGTTCTCGCGACATTCCTGGCGGGTCCGACAGAAACAGCACCGGATCTCCCTGCGATCGAAATTTGACTCCCGCATACTTTGTCGGCAGAAATCCGCTGCCCCACAATCGATCGTACAGTGGCTGATCGCCGGTCCCGGAAATCATCGCCACGAAGGCCGGCAGATCACTGTTCTCACTGCCCAGGCCGTAAGACAGCCAGGCTCCCAGACTCGGACGACCGGCCAGTTGAGCGCCCGTCTGCATGAAAGTGATCGCAGGATCGTGATTGATCGCTTCCGTGTGCATCGATTTAATGAAGCACAGGTCGTCAGCGATCTTCGCAGTATACGGCAGCAGCTCACTCACCCAAGCGCCGCTGGCTCCCTGTTGAGCAAACCTGAACTTCGTCGGCGCCAGCGGAAAGCTGGATTGAGTACTGGTCATCCCCGTCAGTCGCTGTCCCTGGCGAACTGAATCAGGCAACTCGGTGCCTCGCAGATTTGCCAGGCCCGGCTTGTAATCGAAGAGATCCAGTTGCGAAGGGGCTCCCGACTGAAAGAGCGAAATCATCCGCTTCGCCTTCACCGGCAAATTTGGAAATCCCGCCAGCCCGAGCGTCGCCGCAGGATTGTCGGCGATTGCCTCCTGACTCAGCAGCGTCGACAGAGCGGCCAGGCCAGCGGCATGCACACCGCGTGAAAAGAAATGGCGACGCGTTGCAGAAAACGGTTGTTCGTTGATTGTCATAAGATGGACTCACAGACTTTCAAAAGTCCCTTCTCCCCCTCGGGGAAGACGGGACATGTGGGATCGACCCCGATTTATTCTTTGGTCAAAACCTCATCCAGATTCAGTATCAGACTCATGACCGTGGTGAGAGCTGCGAGTTCGCAGGGATCGACCTCGTCATTCACCGGAAACTCGCCCGCGTGGATCAGTCGCTGCGACAATTCAGGATCCTTCTGAAACGTCTGCAGACTGTTTTCCAGCCGCCTCTGCAGAATTATGAGCTCCGCTGGTTCCGGAGGTCTGGCGGTGATGGTTTTGAAACCGTACGTGGTCCGCTCGGCCATTGAAAGTCCGCCTTCGGACATCAACCGTTGAGCCATCACGCGGGCGGCTTCGATGAACGTCACATCATTCATCAAAGCCAGCGCCTGAAGCGGTGTGTTTGTGCGTGATCGCTGCACGGTACAGGCTTCGCGGCTGGTCGCATCGAACGTCACCATGGTGGGCGGCGCCACAGTGCGTTTCCAGTACGTATAGAGGCTGCGTCGATAAAGATCGTCCTCGTGAGACTGGATGTAAACGGTGTCTGTCGCAATTTCCTGCCACAGTCCATCCGGCTGATAAGGCTTCACAGATGGACCACCGATCTTTTCTGTCAGCAGTCCGCTCACGAACAGTGCCTGGTCACGAACAGCTTCGGCAGAAAGTCGGCGACGGGGGCCTCGTGCCAGCAACCGATTTTCCGGATCCGCGCGCAGCAGCTCAGGCGATGCTTCCGAAGCCTGTCGATAAGTTGCGCTTGTCACAATCAGCCGGTGAAGTTTTTTAATGTCCCAGCCTGACGCAACAAATTCCGTTGCCAGCCAGTCGAGCAGTTCCGGATGGCTGGGCAGATCGCCCTGAGCTCCAAAGTCTTCCGAAGTTCGAACCAGACCCTGACCAAAATGCATTTGCCACATTCGATTGACGGCCACACGCGCAGTCAGTGGATGTTCGGGGCTGACCAGCCACTTGGCAAAGCCCAGCCGATTTTGGGGAGCATTTGCTGGCAGTGGCGGAAATGCGGCTGGAACACCCGGCTCGACCTTTTCGCCAGGCTGATCATACTGGCCTCGAATCAGCACATGCGTCGTTCGAGGCTGATCCATTTCCTGCATGACCATGACCGTTGGCAGTGACTCCTCAAACGCTCGCCGCTCACGTCGAAGTCGCACAAGATTCTGATGGGCTTCACGGATCTCGGCAGGAGCCTGTGTGGCCAAAAAGTACTGTGCCAGCTTGTGTTGCTGCGCATCGGTACGAACATCTTTGCCAAGGGCAAGGATTTCAAACACTGTCTGCGGAACCGCCAGCAGCGCAGCGTCCGCTGCCGACAGATCGCGACTGTAAAGTCGAACGTCGTCGATGGATCCGGAGAACGAACTGTGGCCGGTGCCGATTCGCAGCGGTTCCGTCTTCGCAGCAAATGTCTGATTGAGCCGGTCAAGCTTGACGTCCATTGAAACAAGGCGACCATCAATATAAACCTTGATTCCAGCGGCGACTCGCGAACCATCGTAAACTATTGCGATGTGGCACCATCGGTTCAGCGGAATCGGCTCATGACTTTCGACTCGAATGGCATCATCCAGCCAGCGCTTAACAAGATTCACCTGCAGCCGACCATTCTGCAGATGCACATAATAACCGTCGCCTTCTTCAACCGGCGTCATGCGTGAGATGATGGTCCCATTGGGACCCGCCGCATTGATCCAGGCCGCGATGGAGAATTTGTCAAAGTAACCGAAGTTGCCAACATCTCCGGCATTCACGAAAGAGCCGCTCTCCAGTTTTACGGCCTGCCCAATCGGGCCGGCTATATATTCGCCAGGAGAAGTTTCAAACACTCCCGCTGCTGGCCGAAAAGTATCTGTCAGGTTGCCATCAAAGCTCAGATGGCTGACGAGTCCGTCGGTGATGGACCAGTCGGCCGCCCGATCTTCGTGACTCATCGCTGCCCATTCCTGCTGAACTTCGGCGAGTGTACTCTGCATTTCGGCCACCTTCGTTTCAGCGGTGCGAATCTGCTGATCCCGTTGCGCCAATTGAGCCTGTTGAGCGGGAAGCGGTGCTTTAATGAGAGGCGGTGAGTTGCCTTCTTTAATGGCTCGGCCGTTTTCAGGGATATTGTTGAAGCAGGCGAAGACCTGGTAAAAATCCTTCTGCGGAATCGGGTCGTACTTGTGATCATGACAGCGAGCACATCCCATGGTCAGGCCCAGCCACACGGTTGAGGTCGTGTCGACTCGATCAACCACATATTCCACCTGATACTCTTCAGGAATGATCCCGCCTTCCGCATTGCCTCGATGATTGCGGTTAAATCCGGTCGCAATTCGCTGATCGAGTGTCGGATTTTCGAGCATATCGCCGGCCAGTTGTTCAATCGTAAACTGATCAAAAGGTTTGTTGCTGTTGAACGCATCAATCACCCAGTCACGCCAGCGCCACATATCGCGTGGTCCATCGTTCTGATAGCCGCTGGTGTCGGCGTACCGCGCCGCATCAAGCCAGCCGACGGCCATGTGTTCGCCGTAACGAGGTGATGCGAGAAGGCGATCGACCAGGGTTTCGTATGCCATCGACGAAGTGTCCGCCAGAAACGCATCGACTTCTTTCGGCGTCGGCGGGAGTCCTGTCAGGTCCAGCGTTACTCGACGAATCAGAGTTCTGCGGCCAGCTTCAACAGAGGGCTTCAGACTTTCCTGCTGCAGGTGATCCAGAACAAACGGATCGATCTCGTTGCGGTTCCATTTGTCATCCGGGAGGAACGGCACGGCAGGTCGCTGCGGCGCCAGAAAGGCCCAGTGTTCGGTCCACTTCGCACCCTGTTGAATCCAGGCAGTCAGTAACTCAATCTGCGAGGTGGAAAGTTCCTGCCCGGACGCGGGAGGTGGCATTTTTGTTTCCGGATCTGTCGACGTGATCCGCTGATGGAGTCGGCTGCCAGCAACGTCTCCGGGCACGATCGCCGCCTGCCCGTCACGAACGGCAAACGCACTTTCCCGGACATCCAGTCGCAGTTCACTGGCTCGCTTATTTTCGTCGGGACCGTGGCACGTGAAGCACTTGTCGGAAAGAATCGGACGGATGTCGCGACTGAAATCGACTTTCCGCGACGGATCCTGAGCCCCCGCCAACACAGGAAGCCATGCGGTAAGGAGCACCCAAAACAGGCGATAACCCCAGCCAATTTTCATGGGTATATTTCCTTTGTGGTCTACAGAACTTTCAGCAGCTTCAGGAACTCACGGCAAAATGCCGGATGAGCGGGCCAGGCCGGAGACGTTACCAGATTTCCATCCACATGCGCACCGTCGATGGCGATCGATGCGTACGTTCCGCCGGCCAGTGTGATCTCCGGACCACAGGCCGGATACGCTGTGCACGAGCGGCCTTTAATAATTCCGGCTGCTGTCAGAATCTGCAGCCCATGACAAATGGCCGCGATGGGCTTCTTTGCCGCATCGAACTCACGCACAATCTCAAGCACTCTCGGATTCAGCCGCAGGTACTCGGGAGCCCGTCCGCCGGGAATCAGCAGGCCATCGTACTTTGCCGGATCGACGCTCGCGAAGTCGGCATTGAGCGTAAAATTGTGGCCCGGTTTTTCGCTGTAGGTCTGATCGCCTTCAAAGTCATGGATGGCAGTGCGGATTTTATCGCCCGCTTTTTTATCAGGACACACAGCATCCACTTCAACGCCAACAGTCAACAGCGTCTGAAACGGAACCATGATCTCGTAGTCTTCCACGAAGTCACCAGCAAGAAGAAGTACGCGTGTCATGAAGTTTTGCCTTCGCAGAGTTTCAATCGAAGTCTTGGCCCTTCTCCCCCGCGTTGGGGGAGAAGGTGGCCGTCAGGCCGGATGAGGGGGATTGAATGCAGCAGAGAGACTGAAAGACTCACCGCCAACAAAAAAAACCTACGGAATTGGGGAATCGGGAACACAGCCAATACTGTTCGGCACTGCAGTTAATGTGCGGCCCATGATAGCAAGCGAGTCCTTTGGGTTCGACTCAACCGGTGTGCCTTCGTTCGCTGACGCTTACTTGTCACACCCTACTGAAAAACGGCGCAACTTGTAGGGTGTGACAAGCGAATGCGCAGGCACACCAATCACGGATTTTATTTGAAACCAAATCCTTAGCGTGCAACCAGTGCTGCGGTATCGCCGCAGTCGATGACCACTTGGGCAACAACGCGATGAACGATCAAGAACACAAAGAGTTCGGTCAAGAGGCACTTTACCGCTGCCTGAAAGCACCCTGTGTGTCGAAGTCTGACAACCGTCAAACGCCGCAGACCTACGAAGAAAAGCGATCGCTCCGCTGCCAACCCAGTTGCGGATGCGATCGCTCAAAACGCTGCAGCAGATGGCCGTCATGCTGCAGCGACGACGCAGGGAATGTCAGATTTGAAATTTGAAATCTCAAATTGTGGCTATGTTGAGGTTTGTGGCAGACTGGGATCAAAACTACTCAATGACTTCGCGACCAGCTCGCGTGAGGATGGCCTTCAGCACTTTGATGTCAATTTGACTTGCGAGAATCGGAGAATCGGGGAAGAATCGGGGACACAGAAGAATCGGGGACACAGCACTTTTCTGCCATGCGGGTCTTAACAGACCAGTTCTTTGAGGATTTCCGAGGCCGCATTCACAGACGGCATTTGCCCGCGCCGCAAAAACGTCTTGCGCAAGAAGTGTGGAAGCGGCGGCATTGAATGGCGGAGCGATGTGGGAAGTCGCATTGACTCACGAGGCTTGTAACACCCGACGCAACATCGCTCAGCGGATGCCCCTCATCGCAGGGCACGCTTGCGCGACAGACTCGGTCCGTCACTGTAAAGGCAGGGCAGCGTGAGATCACACGTGGCGAATTCGCAGGCAGTAGATCGATCGGCAAAGCGAGGTTAAGCGGTGTCACGCAGTCGCCAGCAGGTCTCGAGCCACTGGCCGAGTACGGTAGCGATGCGAGCCTGACCGAGAACTGTGGCTATCCACCGTCGCTGGCTTGCCGGCGACCACGCTGAACAGCCGGCCGAAATTCCGAACCAGTTCACTCCACACTTCGGTAGAAATCCCCAGTCGCTCAAACAAGTGACCGAATTCTTTTGGCGTCGTCCCTGGTTTATCCAGTCGCTGCTGGCGCGCGGTCCAGTCCAGAAGCGTCAGATAATCGGCGGTCGACATCGGCAGAAATCCTTTGTTGCTGCAGCGAGCCCCCGCCTTATGAACACACGGGCCAGTCTCGCCGGATCGCTCCTTCAAATCCACCGGAGCCAAATGACGAGCGTCCCGCGATCCCCGCCCCTTTTCACCTGCGACGTGAGAGGAAGCGACTGAATGTCCGAATGACGCTTTCGTAGTTTCTGAATCCTGCTGAGTTGCCCGGCTTCCTGACCGAGCCATCAGCTCCGCCGCTCGTTTCTGGGCCGAAGTGAAATCGCTGTCTTCGATCGTCGTGGCGATGGCCGCTCGGATCGGATTCAGATCGACATACGCCGCACACGCCAGAATCGCCGTTTCATCCAGCAGCCGAACTGCTCGATAACGAGCCTGCCAGAACTTTCCAAGCTCACCGTCTTCCTTGTTGGCTCGCTGCGCAATGTTCTGACTCAGCAACCGCATCCACCACGAGATATCACTCAGCCGACTCCGCACAGTCGCCAGCTTCTGCTTGTCGTTGCGAATCGAACTGATCTCAAATTCCGATGGCTCCAGCGGACGACGCTTCTCATCCCGCCGCTCCGGACAAAGCATCAGCCACCGGCGAGCCACCTCATTGTCATCCCATTCCTTCACCACATCCGGCCGAGACCTTAACACCAGGTGCAGGTGATTGGACATGATCGCCTGACACAGCAAATCAATTCCAAAGTGCTTCGCCTGATGAATAAGCTGTTCATCGATCCAGATTTTGCGGTGGTCATAATTCTTCCCGGTGACGGCATCATCTCCCAGCAAAAAACACCGCCGCACAGTCCTGTTCATGACGTGGACAATCGCAGTCTCATCCGCCGAAAAAACCTCAACCCGAGCCAACCGAGCCATGATTCACCTCGCCAGAAATCTCCACAACTACCTTGCAGGGGAGCAAATCTATAGCCTAAGGCCTGGCCAGTCAACAAAGTGCTGTGTCCCCGTGAAACTCCGCCTCCGCTCAATTCGCTGACGTGAGGAATTTCAAATGAGCTGGCGAGGTCTTTGGGAAACCGATCAATCAGAAAGGATTCCTGCCGCGATATCCCAAAACTCCAGCGGCATTTCGAAGGATTAATACCATCGGCCTTGACGGGCCTGACCACCTAGTTACCATGAGGCCCGAGATGAGGCCCGAGATGAGGCCCGAGATGAGGCCCGAGATGAGGCCCGAGATGAGGCCCGAGATGAGGCCCGAGGATTCAGCGATGGTACAGAAACTAGGTTGGATCGGTGCCGCCATTGTTAGCGTGGTTATAGGCGTATGTTTTCGCGGAACGGTAGCTCTGGATGGCGTCTTTTCCGGCATTAAGGTCTGTGAAAGACAGTTCTTCGTTCGGGCGGATCCGAGCGTCGAAGTGGTTATGGTTTATGTGCCGCTTGTGAACGACTCATCAGCACGAGATCGGCTGGTGGGAATAAAGTCCAGTTGTCAATGTGTGACAACGGCGGAATTGCCACACGAAATCCTGCCGGGGGAATCATGGGATCTGCCATTGAGAATCGATTCGTCGGACTATTTGCCTGACGAAAAGTTCATGTTTGAGCTGACGTTGTTTCTGGAATCCGGTTCGGCTGTTCCAGTGCAAATACACTTTGAGATGGCTGATCGTCAGCTATCAGATTCGGTTCGTACTGATGCGAAGGAAATGTGATGGAAACTGTGTGCCGATCGCTTTCTAGTGTTTGTTTGTGTGTGTCTATGTCTTTGTACGCTGCTGGATGTGGAGTGGGCGATGGTGGAACCGGTGGCGGTGGGGCCACCTGCGCAGGTAGTACCCCACCAGATTGTGACTCGAATTGTCCAACTGCCAAAAGGTGTGAAACTACGTCAGAGTGCAAATGCATTCCCATTTGAGTTTCGCGTTTTGTTAGACCCGAGTGGTCGATGGTCTAGGCTCACGCCAGTCGGTGCTGATAGTCTTTGCAGTTATCCGAATATCGTCCGCAGGGTTTATGAGCGTTTGAGATGAGGTACATTCAGGCAAGAATGTGTAATAAGTATTTTTAGGAATTGCCCATGTGTCTCTCCGTGAATTTACGATGTGTGATTCCAGTGACTGCCGTGTTGATACTTTCTGCGTCTTCCTCAAAAGGAAGCGAAGAGCTGATTCAACTGGTATACGCTGAAGCGTCGCGGGCATGGGCATCAGGGATCAATCGCTTTCTCGAAGATCCGTCAGAACTTCACGTCACGATACGGGAGAATGGTGCAGATCGAAGAGTCGCATGGGTGAATTATTCCAGTCCGCGAAGGAGAATGATCCGGAGCGAATCGACTGGATTTATCCACGTGTTATCCGTCAATGAGAAGCATACCTTTGAGATTTCCGCTCGAGCATCTGATGAAGGTGCTTTTTGGCTTAGCGATATCAAGAAGTCTGCGACGTCGCTTGCTCCGCCTGAGACGTATGAGTTGTTTATTCCGGAAGCCAGTTTCTTGGGATATCCGCTCATCTGCATCGCGCGGCGTGACCTTGTCAACATTGATAGTGTGGAACCTGAAAACGGTAATCCATCGCAACTTGTGATTAAAGGGAGCGTAAAAAAGTCGGGACAAATCTCTGAACCTCCAATAGCTTTCTTTCACAATAATCTTGTGAAAGGAACTGAGTTCGAAGTTCGGGTCTTGCGTGGAGGTGCATGGGCACTGAGGAAAGCGACAGTGAGGTATCCTCATGGCACCATTTGGGAGCAGGACAATTCCGTTGACGCAAGCGGCGTGATCGTAACGAAAGTCAAAGCCGAGTCTGCCGGTTCCATAACTCGGCAGTATTCGCGAACACTGTCGAGGGCAGTGCTGAGGCCGTTCGATGAGAAGCCGTTCTATCTGTCTCACTACGGTCTCAGCGAATCAACTGCCGGTTTTCTGCGGCAGTCAAGGCAATACATTCTTGTGTTCTGCGGTCTATTCTTCGGGGCGATTTTCTTCCGAGTTCTCGCGTATGTGGCGAAGCGACGACGGACGAAGCAAGCGGAGGGCGCATAGTGTTAGCTGATCCAGCAGCGAACCAGAGCTTCGGTGGACGTGTTCTCGCGCGACGGTCATCGATTGGGTGCGTTGTTACTGTTGGAATTGTATTGCGATGCGTGCAGGCGTTTGAAGATCGAGCCTTGTGGCTGGATGAGGCGATGCTGGCTCTGAATATTCGGCGACTCTCGTTTTCTGAGCTATGTGGTCCGTTGCAATATGATCAAGCGGCACCAGTAGCCTTTCTTTGGCTGCAGAAGCTGGTGTCATTCGTTGTTTGGGATGAAGAAATCTCGGCTCGAATTGTGCCATGGGCCGCAGGGTGCCTCGCCCTGCTAGTCTTTGCGATACTTGCCACAAAAGTCGCAGCAGAGCTATCATTACTTCCCGTTACAGTGATGGCGTTCTCTCCGACACTGGTCTGTTACAGTGGCGAGGGGAAGCAGTATTCGGTTGATGTGCTGTGCAGCGTTTTTGCACTGTGTGTGGGGATGCGATGGGTCCGAAGCCCCGATCGTAGTGCGGCATTGCTTGCGGCTCTGTATTGTACCGTCGCGCCGTGGTTTTCACACACTGGTGTATTTTTTCTGCCCGGGGTTCTATTGCTGGCCGTCGTCTTCCGCAAACGCACAGGCTGGGCTTTGACTCTTGGATGCGCGTTGGGGTCCGTGTCATCCGTGCTGATGCTCTATCTGGTCAACATCCGCAAGGTACACGGAAACTCGTCTCTAAATGAATTTTGGCAATCAGACTACGTTCCATGGAAAGCTATCGAACGTGGTCCAACCGAGTTTGAAGCAGTCGCGGTCTGGATGATTCGTCGATGGTGGGAGCTTGTGGTTCGCAGCCCAGGGCTGTCGCCAGAAGTTCCGCCCGCCACCGCCGCGTGGTTTGCCGTAGCAGTGATTACGACAGCGATGACCTGGATTTTATGGCGCGTCATATCTGAACTCAGTGCATCGACCTTGCTACTGATCAGCTACGCGGTTCTACCTGTGTTTTCCTGTCTGGTGGCAGCAGCTTTTGAACGCTACCCCTTTGGCAATCGACTGCTGCTGTTCGCAGCACCGCTTGTTGTTTTTCTGCTGGCACATTTTCCTCTGACAAAAGCATGGAATCGAATACGTCAGTATCATCTGGATGCATTGCTTTCTGCGGTGTTGCTGACGTGGCCGCTTGTGTCCATATGCGAGACAGTCGGTGAATGGAGGAGCATCGACAACATGTTCGCTCCACACTACGAGGAAGACATTCGTCCGTTTGTTGCGCAGATGGTCAGGGCTCAGAGTACAGCGGCCAGTTGCTACGTTTTTCACGCCGCACGTCCGGCGTTTGAATACTACAGCCGAGACGGCACACAACATGTGTTCTTCGGCAGCCCTGGTGATTCTGATCACTATCGCGATGAGGTACGGTCATGTCTGGCTAGGAACCCGGAGTGGTATTTCCTGTTTGCTCATACTTCTCCATGGGGCATGCTTGAACCTCACAAAGCCTATGAATATCTCACGGAACAGCGGGCAGAAGAGTTTGTTCATTCCAAGGATGATGTACGTTTTTTTGTGACAGTGGGCAGACAGATTGCGAGTCATCCCGCTTCTATAACTGCACAGGAAATGGCAACGACAACTGCTGCATCGGCAGATGACCATCCCGTCCTGACGAATCCGCGAGATTGAGGAAACGTAAACATGTTGCTGTCGATTGTGATTCCGGCATGGAATGAGCAGGCACGGCTGTTGGCGGTGTTGCAGACAACTCGCAAGTACTGCGAAACCATGTTTGCCACCACTGGCTATGAAGTGATCGTTGTTGATGACGGAAGTCGCGACGGCACGGCAGCATTGGTGAGCACACAGGCGTCTGGCTGGGCCGAGTTGCGATTGATCAGCCTCCCGGAGAATCGCGGTAAGGGCGCGGCAGTCCGGACAGGCTGCGTGAATGCTCGGGGTGAATTCGTCCTGATCTATGACGCTGATGGGGCTACACCGATTGAACAGGAAGCCGTGCTGCGTTCAGAACTCACAGAACGATCGGATCTTCACCTTGCCATGGGAGTTCGATATCGAGGCACAGCGGAAGTGCACATGGGACTCATTCGCCGAGGCCTAGGGCAGATATTCACATATTGCGCATCACGGGTGGTGGGCCGTCCATGCGCCGATACACAGTGTGGTTTTAAGATGTTTCGACGTGAAACGATATTACCAATCATAAAACATTGTCGCGAAAGCGGGTACACGTTTGATGTCGAACTTTTGGCAGCCATTCATCGCCACGGGCTGGCGATGTGCGAATGCAGTATTCCCTGGACGGCGGTTCCGGGAAGCAAGGTTTCAATTATCCGGGACGGGGTCGTGATGCTGTGGCGACTTTTCGTTATTCGTCTGCGTCAATTGATGAATGTGTTTGAGCGTCCGGTGAAAACCAAGGAACGGATTCTCTCAGTGCCAACACCATCGGCCGGAAGCATGCATGCACTTGCCGCGTTTGAACGGACGGCGCATGATTAGCCACGGAGTATCGCTGATCCTGGTTCTTGTACTGCTGACAGCGGCTCTGTTGCGGTTCTGGCATCTCGACGCTCGTAGCGTCTGGTTCGATGAAGCCTTTTCTCTGGAACTAGCCACCAATTGTGGACTCACTGAACTTCTGGATCGCACAGGTCGGGATGTTCATCCCCCGGGATACTATTTGCTGCTGAAAACATGGATGTGGTGGGCTCCACGAACGGAATATGGTATCCGCTCGCTTTCTGCCTTCCTAGGGGTATGCGGCGTAGCATTAATGTATTTGCTGACGCGGCGTCTGGCCGAGTTGAGTGGTATTCTGCCGATACAAAGCCATTCGCAATCAATTTCGTTATCGGCAGCAGTGCTACTTGCCACAAATGCCCAACATATCTACTGGTCACGCGAAGCCAGAATGTACACCTTTGGCGTGGCGCTCACCTTGTTATCGACGTTGTTCATGTTGCAGTGGCTCCGAGAGCGGACATGGCGTTCAGGAGTTGGCTCAGCATTGACGGTTGCTGCGCTGATGTTGACGCACAATTACGGGGTGTTCACAGCAGTGTGTCAGGCAGGTTGTGTAGTCTGGCATGAGTTCTTCATTTTTCGTCGGACAGTGCCCCGTGACCGAGTCCGAAGAGTAATCTCCGGGTTAGGCCCGTGGGTTTTCGCCGGCTGGATGTATCTGCCGTGGTTCACGGTGCTGCTGCAACAGCGGGCTCGAGTGCAGCAGGAGTTCTGGATCAGTGCATTCACTTGGCGAACGATTCCGACAGCGTTCTATCAGCACTTATACCCTCTGAACGATACTGGCCCAGTGATCGACTGGCTAGTTTTGGTATCCGCTGCTGTTGTTCTGTTCGCGGCTTCTGTCATCACGTTGTGGTTTGCCTTCCGAGTAACATGGCATTGTAATATCTGGACGATTCCATTTGTGCTGGCCGTGGGTCCTGTTTGTATAGCCGTTGTCATCTCCATAGCGTCTGTCTCGGTTATCGATACACGTCACCTGTCGTATTGTTTTCCATTCTTCGTGATGTTGTTTTGCGCCGCTGTCTATTGGTTGATACCTCAGGAGTGGGCTGTCTACACAATAGTCTTCGCGACTGGTTGGAGCCTGTTCGGAGAAGGTCAGCACAGAGCGTCGTTGCAAACAGACCAGCGCGGGGGCGTTCGAGCCGCAGTGGCGGCACTAATGCCTAGATTATCGGATTCCGAAACAATCGTGGTTCAGCACCCAGGGATTTATCACGCAGTCTGTTTTTACCTTCCGAATCGCGATCGAATTAAGCTTTATCTTCCAGGCGGTCTGCCTCGACACTTCTACGGGCGTCCCCTTATTCGACAGTCGGATCTGATTTCGGGTCTGGAACTTGAGAAGTTAGTTCAGCCAAGGCTCATATCAATCGACACGGGTGGATTTGGTGGTGATCAGGGCTTCCTTTTACCAGAAAGGTGGAAACGACAGAATCGACAAATTGAGTGGTTTCAGGACGTGGCATGGTATCAGGGCAGCATCAGTGCGGCGGAGTATGATCCACAAACACCTTCTGTCGTGAACACGGATTTATTGTCTGAGTCTGGCGAAACGCAAAATGTGCTAAACTCGTCAACGGAGTTTTGCTTCGACTTTACTCAGTACTGCTATGACCGTGAATGGTTCACTTTGCCGGTGGGTGCCGGTGAGTCGGGACGAATTCGCCCCACTAGGTTGGGCCTTGCGTTCAAGCCATCTTTCACGGGCCGTCGTGAGAACCTCTACCTGTCTGTGCGACAAGACCTGTGTGGCGACTTCAATATCGTCTCGGACTGGACAGTCCCTCGCGAATCGACTTCGCCGCACGACGATTTGAATCTCCGGATTCTGTTAACTCAGGATAGCAGCAAATTCGATGCTGAAACAGTGGATATCCGTATGGCATCGGATGGTACTGCGGTCAATTTACGATGTGGGCATCAGAGTAAATCCTTGGAAATGTTACCGGGGATGCAGAGCGAGAATCGCCTTCACATTGCCCTTCGCCGGGTTGGCACGAAGTTGTCCGTGATGGTGGGAATCGGGAATAAGGTCTGCGAATGTGAGACATGGATTTCCGATCAGCCGATTCAGATTCATTTGGGAGATCTAGTCAACTTGTCACGCACGGCGTCATCACCACCTTCGACTGTGGACAAGCGTTGTTTTCTCGCAGCCTTGAAGACATCGGCTGACCCTATTCAATATCACGGCGATGACGGCGTAACGGACGTGACAGTCCCGCCTTCGACGCGATTCTGGATGGCATGGAGTGTCGCTGGAATGGTACTTTTTATGACATCCCGCTCTGCGGTACTCAGGACAAAACCAACTGCTCAATCAAAACTGGAGGGCGCTAGTCGTGACACCATCGCATAACGTATCGGATCGCGCATTAAGGTCGCGGAAAACAAGGCGCGGATTTACGCTCCTGGAACTGCTGGTCGTGATCAGCATTATTGCAGTGTTGCTTGCTCTGATCCTGCCTGCGATACAAAGCGCAAGAGAGACTGCACGGCGTACTCAATGCATGAGCAAACTTCGAAATCTGTCTGTCGGATTGCTGGGCAATCTGGATACCCATAGGCTATTCCTCGCTGCTGCTTACTGGGGCGGTAGCAACAAAACGACGCCGGGGCCACACCACAACTGGGTGGTACAACTGTTGCCCTTTCTGGATCGAACAGACCTCTATGAACGCTGGGACATGGACCGGCTCGCAATAGAATCACCCAACAGTGAAATCGCGGTTAAGGGGTTGGACGTCCTGGTTTGTCCTTCAGATGCTTCCGTGACCCGCAGCGGAGATCTGAGTTACGCGCTGAATGGCGGCATCGGCGAATCAGACTACGTTTCTGGAATCCATGACTGCATTGTTGACCCATTCGGTGGCGTCCTTGATCTGAATGGCAACGGGCTGGTATGCCTTGGGAACGAGATTGAAGATGGTGATCCCTCTGATCGGGACATGTTCAAGCGGTTGGGATTGTTCTTCACTGAAAACTGGAAATTTAAGGATACTCCGGGATACCGGGGCACTCATCGGCATCATACTCCGGGATCCATCTCCGATGGCTTTTCCAACACGCTGCTGCTGACTGAAAACGTGCGAACTGGTGCAGATGCATCTGCCGGCTGGGCGACGTGTGATTCGCGACGTACGAAGGTGTATTTCAGCAGTGAGGTGTGCTACTCGAATGTCTGTGCGACAGGAAATACGGATCCCGGTTTGGCAAACTCCCCGACCCGAGGCATTAATGCTGGACGCGATGATGCTGAAGGTCAGGCTCCGTGGCCAGCTTCATACCACGCTGGCGGCGTGAATATGGCGTTTGCGGACGGCTCTGTTCGATTCATCGCTGAAGACATGGATGGCACCGTGTACTTTCAGATATTTACGCCGCAGGGAGATAGACTGAATGGGACAGCGCTCGCAGTCGACAATGGCACTTTTTGAGTTCATTGAATAAACACTTTACAACGACCCGTGACTAAATCGGTCGAGTAACGGGAGGCGTCCTCGGGCGTCGCAACACAATGCAAACGATCACGTTCTGACGGCGGCGAACATCCTGCCGAGCCAGCGTGCATTGAGGATTGGCTTCTCGAAATCGCGTGATGGCATCCGCGACCGGGGCCATCCAAACCGACCAATGCAGCAGCGGCTGCACCGAGGCAAATCTCCGAGAATCGTGGCAGCCATAATTGAACAGCATCTTCGGCGAGCCCACGGCGTGAGCCGTGCGGGTGCGGTCAATGCAACCACCCCACGGATGTCGAATGTCACAGTGCCAAGTGCCCATTCAACGGGCCGGAATAGCAAACCGCACAGCTCACGCTGTGGGCTCGCCGGGATAGAAGTTTGATCCAAACTGCCGCTACGCCAATCGGCTATGGGGAGCAGGCGCGGCAGCATCCTGCGATGTGGGTTCTTTCCGGCTGAAAGGATTTTTGCATTGCCAGGCGAACCCTCGAACCGCCGCAGCGGACAAAAGTATCAAGCCAGGTGGGTGGCACAATTGAGTAACAGCGTCTGAAACGGAACCATGATCTCGTAGTCCTACGCAATAATCTCCTGAATCACATGTCCGCCCACGTCAGTCAGGCGGAATCGTCGGCCGTTGTACTTGTACGTCAGCTTTTCATGATCCATTCCCAGCAGATGCAGAATTGTTGCATGCAGGTCATTGATATGAACGCGGTTCTCAACGGATTTGTACCCGATGTCATCTGAGCTGCCGTAGCTGACTCCGCCTTTAACACCGCCGCCCGCCAACCACGCACACAGATGATGCGGATTGTGATCACGGCCCGGTTTGTCTCCCGTCTGAGCAATCGGCAGGCGTCCAAATTCGCCACACCAGACAACCAGTGTGTCGTTCAGCAGACCGCTGGCTGCCATGTCGCTGAGCAGTCCAGCGACCGGCTTGTCGGTTTCTCCGGCGAACTGACGATGATTGCCTTCAATGTCGCTGTGGCCGTCCCACGAACGCTGATTCTCCATGCCACCTGAATAGATCTGCACGAAGCGAACGCCCCGTTCCACAAGGCGTCGTGCCGTCAAACACTGGCGGGCGAAGTGGTCACATTGCGCATCACCAATGCCGTACAGATCCTGAATGTGTTTGGGTTCGCTCGCCAGATCCAGAGCTTCCGGAGCGGACGACTGCATTCGATACGCCAGTTCAAAGCTTTCAATTCGGGCGGCCAGTTCGGCATCCGCGGCATGCTGCTTTTGATGCAGGCCATTCAGTTGCTTCAGCAGATCCAGTTCATTTCGCTGAGCGGATTCCGTGAGCGACGCAGGTCGAATGAGATTATCAATCGGCTCGCCTTGAGGCCGCAGGTACGTTCCCTGGTAAACGCCCGGGAGATATCCGGCACTCCAGTTGGCCGCGTTACCTTTCGGCAGGCCTCGACCCTTCGGATCACTCATCACCACAAAGCCCGGCAGATTGGCACTTTCGCTGCCCAGACCATAAGTCACCCAGGAACCGACACACGGAAAGCCCATGCGTGCGAATCCGGTATTCATCGCAAACAGAGCAGGGGAGTGATTATTCGATTCCGTAAACCCAGACTGGATGACGGCCATGCGATCAACATGTTCGCCGAGGTGCGGAAAAATATCGGGCACCATCTTGCCGCATTCTCCGCGCGGCGTGAACTTAAACGGCGACTGCATCAGATTGCCGACAGCGTTCTTGAAGAAGCCAGTCGTATCCTTGAATTCCGGATCGAATTCCCGAATCGATTTGCCGTTCCACTTCGTCAGCTCCGGACGATAATTCCAGGTATCCACGGCACTCGGACCACCGTTGATAAAGATCCAGATGACTCGCTTTGCCCTGGATTCAAAATGCCCGGGTTGTGGAGCGAGCGGATTCAGCGACCGATTGCCCAGGCTGTCGTCCGCGAAACTCGTTTCAAGCAGACCTTCGTCTTTCAGCAGCCCCGCAAGCGCCAGCATCCCCAGCCCACAACCGGTCTGCTGCAGAATTCGGCGACGCGAAAAGAAATGTGAATTCATGTCAGACTCCCTGATTGGATGGACCTGGTCATTGTTCACTTCGAGGCAATGAGTTTTTATCGAACCGACCTGGCCATGGGAAGACGGTGCGTCAAATTTCGAAGTCCTGTTTCGCCGGTTCGGCGGGCACAACAGCGAAACTATTTCTTCAGATCTCTCACATAGATGTTCGCAAATTCCGCGGCACCGACCACGTACAGCGCGAACGGAGCGGACTTTCCCAACGGATTCCCTGATGTGACTTCCTCGCCATTGATGCTGATGGACATCATGTCATTCTCGATGATCCCTTCCACTCGGGACCACGCACCGGGTTTCGTCAGCTGTGTTGGCAGCATGCTGGAGCCGATACCGACACCGTCGAAACCTTCGCCTGGCTTGATGTCGAACAGGAAACCATGATTGTTCATTCGCTCACCGCTGACGATCATCCTGGCTTCCACGGACTCTGCTTTACCGTCGTAAGACAAAATCCAGTCGTTGACATGCCAGTGCTTCTTACCTTCTTCCGTGACCTTCCAGTTGTCGAGATTCAGTCCATTGTAGATGCTGCGATATTCGCGGTTTGAAATCGCCACCTGTTCTGGTTTGATGGGGGTCTCCGGCAGTTCGCGGATCTTCATGTTGCGATAATGCACAACTCCGCCTTCGGATTCGATGCAGATGTAGCCCTTTCGAGGGCTCGCGTCTTTTCCCTGAGTCACCACTTTTCCGTTCACGGCCAGGCTGATTGTTCCGTCGTTGCATTCGATGCGATAGTGATTCCACTCGGGCGATGGCTTCCCGCGTTCTTCCGTCGGAAACGCGCGACTGCCACCACCGCGACCATTCAACGGAGTCATCGTCGCCCCGTGAATGGGAAAGATGTCTCCATGAGTCGTATGGCCTGCGCCCTGGCCATAAGCATGCTCCAGAACCTGCACTTCCACGCCGCGGTGAAACGGAACACCCTTCGCCGTGATGTCATCCGCCCAGACAAAGATTCCGGCATTGCCGCCAGAAACCATGTGCCGCCATTCGACTTCCATGATGAAGTTCTGGTACATGCGGTCTGTTCGAATCTCGCCAATCGGCTTCCCGGTGCATTGGAGCATCCCGTCTTCGAAGCTCCAGGTTTCCGCAGGCGTATTCACCAAAACCCAGCCGCTCAGATCCTTCCCGTTGAACAACGGATTGAAGTTTTCATCAGCCGCAAGCCGTCCGCAATAGGAGGTCAGAAGTCCTGATGCAAGACAGACAACAGCAAAACATTTCAGCAACAGCATGGCTGGGCTCCACAGATTCAGAATTAAAAGCACGGGCCGTCCTCAGTGATTGAGAGATTACAGCCGTGCCTCAAATATACCAGCCAAACACCCGCCTTGATCCCCACTGCCTGACTTGCGCGCAAAAAAAAACCGCTGGTGATTATAGGCTGTCGATTGAGTCACACCTGTGAGCCGCAAGGCGCTAGCCGCGGGTGTTTTTATGTGTATTTTACACACTCACCCGCAGCTAGCGCTTTGCGGCTCACGAAATCGAAAGTCCGGATTAGCCAGTGGTTTTGCATTCTGGAAACTTTTTGGATCCACCTTGATCAGCCTCGCACAAAATCCAGACTGGCCGACTGAGCCGCTGTCAGCTGGAAGCTGAAGGTGTTGGCACTGGTCAGCGTCATCGTGCCATCCAGTTTCTGACCATCGTTGCCGCGAGTCAAAGACAACGAACCGTTCTGCATTGCATAACTTCCCTGGAAGACACTCGACTGACCATCTTTATTCACGGCGGTCCAGCTGAAGTTTCCATCAGCCTGGAGAGACAACTGGACTCGAGAGCCGTTGGCCAGCTGAGCCGTCCAGACTCCGGCCAGTGACATCTGCGGAGCGGCCTGAGGATCTGTCGCTGACTGAGCTGCTACGGCGTCCGGGGGCGTGAAACCACCCAGAGCTTGCAAGGCTGACTGCTGAGCGTCCATGATCGCTGGATTCACCGGTGCCGCGTTGACGGGTGTCCCGTTACCAGACGCGGCGTTTACAGGCGGCTGCATCCCTGGAATCTGATTTGGAGCAGGAGCTGCGGCAGAAACCGGGAATGCGGAACCTGAAACTGGTGTACCAGGAAATCCCACAGAATTGCCAGGCATCGAATCCGCTGGCAGCGGCTGTCCGTTGACGGGATAGCTCTGCTGAGAAGACACGGTGACGGTCGGAGGAGCACTGCCGTACTGTGGCTGAGCCTGGGAATACACCGGCTGTGGCTGTGGATAAGTTGGCTGTGGATACACCGGCTGCTGGTAGACAGGCTGCTGGTAGACAGGCTGCTGATAAACTTCCCGATAGACAGGCTTGTGATAGACAGGCACCGAATGAACAGGGCGAGAATAGGCCTGATGTGAGGAATGGCTTGAGCCATAAGAATGACCGCTGGAACGGCTGTGGCAACCCGCATCGGCAGGAACCGCAGAAGCCAGAACGAGACCACCCAGAACAGCCTTCAGGATCAGTTTGTGAGAGTGAAGATTCATGACCCAGCTCCTTGATTTCTTTGTTTCAGATTTTGTTTCGAACACCGTTAATGGTCTGAGCGAAATCCCAAACAAAGTGTTACAGCCATTTTTCGGGATTCTTAAAACACAAAGAAACCCGCCATTTTTGCAATGGCGGGTCGATTGAAATGTGAGGCTCCGGCTTGACCAAATTCCAGCCAATGCTGGGTTTACGAGCGGAAGGGGCTCAATGTGAGCAGCGTTACTTGGTCAGCCAGTCATCCAGCGTCTGTGAAGCCGTCTTGATCTCGCCTTTCGGCAGCAGTTCTTTCTTCGATTCGCGAGTCAGCTTGGCAACGTAGTCCATCGTGCTTTTGACGGCGTCGGGGCTGGCAGTGGCGTCGATTTTGACGCAGTAGAGAAGCATGTATTCCCCGGTTTCATTTTTCTCCACCATCCACGCGCCCAGCTTGGTGCGGGAATTCTGTTCCAGTAACTTCAGAGTGACTTCGGAGCTGGGAGCCTGCTTCAAAGTTGCTGCCAGAGCCCAGATTTTTCGCACATCGGCCCGCTCGAAGTATTCCACTTCTTTGGTGAGGAAAACGGACTGTTTTCCGGCCTCTTTGTCATCAAATTCCACTTCCAGATGACCCGACTTGTGAACGGTGTACTTCAGTTCGGCTTTGTCCAGCATGTCGGTGGCCGGCAGTGGAGCGGGCTTCCAGGGGCTGGCAAGAAACGTTTTGACCTCTGAAATATCAATGTTGTAGCTGACCAGGCGAGCGTTCGGGGCAATCGCCTGAGCAATCGCGACCAGCTCACCAGCGTTGTTTACAACCGGTCCGCCACTGTCTCCGGAATTGATCGGGGCCTGCGTTTCCACCACTTTAAAATCGTGCTCACCAGCCCCGGTACGGAAGGTCTTCTGGTACACCGAACGGACGGTACCGGAAGTGTAAACCCACAAAGCGTCGCTTGTGCCCGGGTTCCCGATCGATTTCACTTCTTCACCCGGACCTGCACTGTCAGCCGTGATCGGAATCGCTGCGGCACCTTCCGGAAGTCGATCCAGTTCAATGAGCGCAAGGTCTCGCTTTCGATCGACGCTCAATACGCGACCACGAATTCCCAGCTTTTCCACGCTGTCGACATAATGTTTGGGAGTGACCACAGGCTTTTCGTTTTTGATGTCCGGGAAAAACACGATGGTCCCACGGGCTTCACCAACTACATGGAAATTGGTGATCACCAGCTTCTTTTCCGCGTCGATTAGTACGCCCGTCCCGCTGGATGTCACGCCCCCACTTTTTGCAAGGACCCAGACGGTCGACGGCAGAACTTTTTTGTAGAGTTCGCTGTCCGCCTGAACAGCGGTGACGCCCCCGAACAGCCAGCTCAGGATCGCGCCCATAAAGACCGTGAGATGCGACAAGCAGCGTGTTATGCGAGTGTTTTTCATAGAAGCACCATCGTGTTGAGAAGTTGAGTGACAAAGAAGACGAAGCTCAGAACGCCCCAGATATTGTCTCAAGCGAAATTCGATCCTTCGTGTTACACATTTTTTTGCTGCGAAAGCACTACGGAGCCTTGCGGAAGCTCAGCACGGCCGCTGCCCCGCTTGTCGACTGGGGCGAAAACTGAAGCTCTGAAGCGGACACCATGGTCACCGAGCCGGCGATCCGAATGCCATCGCTGCCTTCAAGGGTCAGCTGACCATTCAACAGAGTCAACTTTCCGGACGAACGAGCCTGCTTGCCGCTGATAATACTGACCAGCACGAAGGTTGAATCGCCGTTGATCTGCATCGCAAAGGCCTCAGTCGCCGAACGACTGGCCGCCCATCGTCCTTGCAGCGAATTCAAAGAAACTTCAATCGCTGGCGGCATTGCGCGGGGAATTGTTGCCGGAGCGGCGGACGTGGGTGCATTCGGCGCGACGGGCAGTGAGCCAGGCACGGAACCCGGAGACGTTGCAACAACGTCTTGTGGTGCCAGTGCAGACCTGAACGCCTGCGTTTCGGAGGCCACCGTCACTGGCAGCGATGCTCCGCCGTGAATTTCTTCCAGATTCCAGACGGCTTCCTTGTCGCGAGCCAGAATGGCGAGGCGATTGATTTCGTCACGAATTTCCGAATGTTTTTCGAGTCCGCTGGACATGCTTCCATTGGCAAGGACCGTCTGCAGTTCAATTCGCCTGCGTTCCGAACTGAACACAAGGCTCGCTCGCCCTGTTTTCTGATTGGCTTCCAGCAGCGAAAGCAGCTTTGCGACGGATAGTTTTTGTGGCTCGGAAATATTGCGAAGTCCAATCACGACCAGCAAATCCTGTTCATCCTCGGAGATCGTGACGAGCACCGGAAATCGCCACGAATCCAGTTGCTTTATAGTCGAAACAGCTCGATCACCCACTGCTGACGCCGTAAATCCTGCACTTTGAAGCCAGCCGACCAGTTCTGAGGCCGACGTCATTCTCCCGCTGCCGAAAGTTTGCGGTGCCGGCCCGGAGCCCGCGGCGGCCGTTTCAGAGAAGACCGTGGATGCTCGTACGGACGAATACAGGCTGTTGTCCTGAGCGATTCCTTTTGATCCGTTCACAGCGACAGACACCAGAGCGGTCAGGGACAGAGCAAATTGGCTGCTGAATAATTTCATCACACACCTCACTTTGGAATTTCGACAGTCACCGATTTGACGCCGTCGAAGCGGATTCGAAGTCTGCGGCTGCGCGAAGAGGCAACCGGTTTATTGTCGAGGCGGAACTCTGTCTTCTTTGTTACAGCAGAATTTTTCAATCGAAACGGATGTTTCAAATTTTTTTCTGAAACAGCGTGTAACAAATTTCAACGGCTGCCGCTTCGAAGAATATCCAAACGGAAACGAGAAACACGAGTGGCCGGTTGACTCGCGGTTCTCTTCAACTCAACTTTAATCGGACCTGGAGAATGATCATGTTCAAGAAGCTTATGTTCGCTGTTGTTCCAATGCTGATGTTGTCCGCTACGACTTTCGCCGACGATGCACTTTCGATCGACGTGTCGACCATCGCTGTTGCAGATGCCAACATTGTGGAAGTGGGCCTTGATCTGGATGTGGATCAACTGGCTGCTGATGCCGGCAAGGAAACAAAGACCGATGCGATTGAGGCCTGTTTCCGCCGCTGCGGTTACAGCAACCACGGCTGGGGCGGCGGTTACAATTCCTGCTACGGCTCAAGATATGGCTCATGGCAGAGCCCCTGCTACACAAGTTACTGCCAGCCATACTACAGCTACACGAGCTACAACTGTGCTCAGCCGGTTTACTACAGCCCTTGTGCCTATCAGCCGGTTTGTCAGCCAGTGTACCAGACGGTCTGCCGGCCCGTGTGTCACTACTGGGGCTGCTATTAGTCAATAAACAACACTCAACCCCGACCCTGCTGATTCAATCGTCGACATCGCAAAAGCCCGACACTGTGCTCATCGCAGGTGCCGGGCTTTTTTTCTGAACCTGCCTCATCGCTACAGACAACCACTTTGCCGCTCGCGGTTTGACTCGGTTGTCTGTTCACAATCGCTGTCTCATCAACACTTGTCCCTTTCCTTCAAGGAGATCCAATCATGACTGCATTCCGTGTCTCGCCCCATGTCGCCATTCGAACGACCGCTCTCCAGCGGACGATCACTGCGGCCATCACACTGGTTGTCACCGCCAATGCGGCGATGGCTCAACATCCACAACAGGCGGCTCCTCAACAGGCGTTCGCTCAACAACAACAGCAGCTGCCGCAGCAGGTTCCATCCGATAATCTTCAGCAGCAACCACAGCAGTACTCGCAGCAGCCGGCGCAGCCGGCGCAGCCATCTCAGCATGTTCCGCAACAGCAGGCCCCGCAGTATTCTCAGCAAAACCTGCAGTTTCAGCAGCCGTCGAATCCGCAGCAGAGCCCGCCATTCCTGAACGCGGAATCCGCAGGGCAGGGGATCGGGCCAGGGCCAGCAATGACCCCACTGTCTGTGATGACAGTGACAACCTCAGCGGCGGCTTCCAGCCAGATCAGTCTGTGCCAGGAGTTTGACTGCGAGTATGTGATTGATCTCCTGTTTCGTAATCAGTTTCGCCAGCAAAGCGGCGCGATTGGTACAGAGCTGGCTCCTGGTCTGATGTTGTCGGCTCCGCCGTCAGCAAATCTGCCCGGCGATCTGGAGCTTTTGAACGTTGCACTGCTGGCCGATGGTTCGCCAACTCAGGGGCCGATCGTGGAAGTGGTTGTTCGCAACAACAGTCAGATGGCCGTCGAGAGTTTTCAGATTAGTGTCGTGGGCGTTGTCGGCCAGATACACGCTCAGTGCCCGACATCTCGTGGACTCGTGTCTTGCATCGCGGCAGGATCTGTCGCCCAGTTTCAGATGCAGCTGCCTGTCACAGGAATCTCGAACGGATCACGGGCTCAGCAGCCCGCGCCGTTTGACACACTCGTCGTCGCAATCGACAGCTTTGACGAACTGCTGGAAGCCAACGAACTGAATAACGTCCGCATTGTTCGACGCGCGGAATTGCTGGCGATGTCCGCTCCACCAATGGCCGTTCCGCAGGGAATTCCCGGTATTCTGAACGGCCCGCCATCCACGCCCGCAGACACCACAATTCCATCCTCGCCGCCAGTGCTGTCACCTTTGGACAGTTTGATGCAGGAGGACAGTCGACTGGAAACGACTCAGCCTACCGCAGTCGGCACGACACAGATGCTGCTGGAAACGATCCCGTAAGCCGGGTCCACGTGTCTAATCCATCGTGCCCGTTCGTTTTCGCTGATACCCTGCGGCAGACTTCTGACGCAGGGTCTTTCTGTTTTGCGCCGACGATGTTCTCCATCTGCGATGTTCTTAACCAGCGACGGTAAGCACTTCCTGCAGCTGAGCGACGGTGCGAGTCAGCATCACCCGAATCGCGCCGTCCGATTTTCCCATTTGGTCGGCGATGTCCTTCGTGGGCAAACCTTCCACAAATCGCAGACGAAGGATTTCTTTTTGCTCGTCGTTCAATTCGGCGATGGCCTGTTGCAAACGAAATTCCTTTTGATCGTGCGAAAACGCCTGACTGGGCGACGTGATGCTGGCCACGAGCAGATCGACGAATCCAAAACCATCGCTGCCTCCTGCCGGCGCATCCATAGATACTTCGCGGGCGGCACTGCGTTTTTTTTGCGCCGACGTGGTGTCGATGCGCATCAATAATTCGCTGCTCCGCCAGCTGGCACAGCAATCGGAATGGGTCACGCCCCGCCGCATTGAATTGTTCCGGAGCGGAGAGAGCAGAAATGATGACTTCCTGCACAATGTCGTCCGGCTCAAGCCGCGACTTTAAAGCCGGACCAATGTTGCGATCAACATAGGAAAGCAGCTGGCGGCGATGGGATTCAATGAAGGCCGCCAGGTCATCGCCACTGGAAAACCGGGACACCTGATCAGGATTTGACATAGAAACCTCATCAAACGGCATTATTTCGCAGACATCCCGCCCGGAACTCGACGACACTATGCACAATGATAGCGACTTGCCCCGCTGGACTCCCAGCGTCGCCGCAGTTACTTTCAGGCCAGGTCAAGCATTCTTCTCCGGACGGAATCCCCTGAAACTGTGGCCCCAACACCACCTCTAAACGACGGCGACTGGACGCGTCTGACAGAAACACTCGAAGCGTTCTCTGACGCCTGGGGCTCCGCGTCATATCCTCCGTCAATCGTCGATTTCCTGCCTGAAACCGAATCGCCTTTGCGAATGGAACTCGTTCCCGAGCTCATCAAGCTGGATCTTGAGCAGCGATGGCAGATGGGACTGCGAAAACTTCTGGAAGATTATGCAGACGACGTTCCGGAGCTCGACACTCTGATGTCCGTCGATCTGGTCTTTGAAGAATATCATATTCGCAAGACCGCTGGCGACCGCGTTTCACCGACCGAGTACTTCAAGCGTTTTCCTGGGATGGCTCGAGATCTCGATGGCCTCTTTCGAATGGACCCCGCGCTTCGCTCCACGTTTGTTGCCGGAGCCAGCCCTGCCGCGGTGATGGAGCTGTCACCAGGTGAGACGATTGACGACTTTGAGATCCTGCTGCAACTGGGCCGGGGAACGTTTGCCACCGTGTTTCTTGCGCGTCAAAAGTCGATGCAGCGGCTGGTCGCCCTGAAGGTTTCGGCTGATCATGGTTCCGAGCCACAAACGCTCGCGCAGCTGGATCATGACAATATCATTCGCGTCTACGATCAGCGTGTGCTCTCTGAAAATTCTGCTCGGCTGCTGTATATGCAGTACGCCGCGGGTGGAACTCTGGCCGACGTAATTCACCGGATCAAGAATTTTCCCCAAAAAGACTGGAACGGACGCACCTATCTCAAGGCGATCGATTCAATTTTGGATGATCGCGGTGAATCACGTCCGACAGAATCTGAAACGCGGCGCAGAATCTCCGGCATGAACTGGACTCAGCTTGTGTGCTGGGTCGGCGGTCAGCTTTCTCGCGCACTGGATTACGCTCATCGGGTGGGAGTTCTGCATCGCGATATCAAGCCGGCCAACGTCCTGATCACAGCGGAAGGGGTTCCAAAATTTGCGGACTTCAATATCAGTTTCGGGGCCACGGTGGAGGGAGCAACGGCAGAAGCCAGTCTGGGCGGCAGTCTGGCTTATATGTCGCCCGAACAACTGGAGGCCTGCAATCCTCGTCATTCGCGACAGGCTGCGGAACTCGACGGGCGCAGCGATTTGTTTTCGCTGGGAGTTGTGATCTGTGAACTGATGACCGGTCGTCGACCTTTTGCCGAACAGGAAGTGAAGTCCTGGTCCAGCAGACTGGAAGCCATGACCGACCGACGACGTCAGGGCCTGAATGATGCACATCTGGAATCCCTGTGCGAACAGGACAACTACGGACTCGGCGAAATCGTGCGACGCTGCCTGGAGCCTGATCCCAACCAGCGTTTCTCTACCGGTGCCGCGCTGGCCAGTTCCATTGACCTGTGCCTTCAGCCGGAAGCCCGACGCCTGCTGCAGGATCAGGGAACGCCGTGGAAGAAACTGATTATTCGCTGGCCTCTGTCCAGCATCGTGATTGCGACTGTGATTCCCAATCTTGTCGGAGCCGTCTTCAACTTTCTGTACAATCGCGGCGAAGTGCAGACATTGATTCCCGACGCGGATGCCATGTTCATGCGGATTCAGTCGCTGATCAACTTCATCACATTTCCCACAGGGATTCTCAGCGCCGGCTGGCTTGTCGGTTCGGTGACTCGAGCGACGCGCGTGGATGTTCAATTAAAACTCTCGGCAACAGAACTGGCCGAACAGCGACGGCGGTGCCTTGAACTGGGCAACATGGCGTCCATCGTGGGACTGACCTTATGGCTGGTCGCGGCACCCGCGTATCCAATTTTGCTGCACATGCTGTACGGCGATGTTCCGGCGGCCATTTACGGACACTTTTTGGCATCGCTCGCCCTGTGCGGCCTGATCGCGGCTGCCTATCCGTTCTTTGCCGTGTCACTGATGGCGCTGCGATGTTTTTATCCGGCTTTGGTGCGTTGGGAATCGATCTCCGCCGATGAGCTGCCAGCTCTGAAGAACCTGGCGCGAGCCAGCTGGTTTCATCTGGTTCTGGCGGCCTCCGTCCCCATGCTGGCGGTGACTATTCTGGCTCTCAGCGGCCTTGATCGCCGCGCCGCTCTTGTCCAGTTGGCCGCGGGTGGAGCGATTGGCTTCGGAATGGCCGTGACGGCTTTTCGGCTGGTTCAACAGGACCTGCAGGTTCTGTTGAAGGTGATCGAACGCAGTTCACGCTGATTGTGAATACCAGTCGCACTGATTTCCGGCATTCGATATTCTTCCGCCATGGACGAGCCACTTCCCGAAACTTCCACCCCGCCAGACTCATCATCCGCCGAAAAGCTGATGACACCAGTCCAGTTTGTGCGCGGAGTGGGACCCATGCGGGCCGAACTGCTGAAAAATCCTGGGATCCTCACCGCAAGCGATCTCCTATTTCATGTACCGCATGCCGTCAACGATTTCAGCGATCTGCGGCCCGTGCCAAAACTGGAAGCCGACGTCGAACAATCGGTCCATGGTTTTGTGGTCGATCGAGATGTTCGGCAACTGTCCAACGGACGCACTCTGATTGGCATCCTGCTGGATTGCGACGGCCACTTTGTGCGAGGACTTTGGTTCAATCAGCCGTGGATGTTCAAAAAGTTTCGCGACAATGAACATGTCATCTTCAGTGGCAAGCCGCAGCGCAAAGCCGGACGCTGGGAATTCAATGGCCCGCGAGTTCACGTGCTGGCGCCTGACGACGACATCGAAAACGCAGCGGGAGTTCTTCCGCGTTATGCGCTGACCGATGGCATCAAAATGGATTCGATGCGGCGCATGGTGCGTTCCGCAGTCGAAGACTTCGCGGCTCTTGTCCCTGATCCGGTGCCTGAGTCGTTTCGAACTCAGCATCGCCTGCCTGACCTGCCAACCGCTCTGCGCTGGCTGCATTTGCCGAATTCCGTGAAGCAATGGGAAGCCGGTCGCTATCGGATTCTGCTCGACGATCTCTTCGAATTTCAGCTGGGACTGGCTTTACGTCGTCGAACCTGGGGACGAACGCTGAAGGCCGATCCGATTGAAGTCACAGCGAAAATCGACGCACGAATCCGCCGCCTGTTTGACTTTCGATTCACCGAAGGCCAGGACCGATCGGTGCGTGAGATCGCCGCTGATATTCTGAAGCCACATCCGATGCACCGGCTTTTGCAGGCCGATGTGGGAGCCGGAAAAACCGCGGTGGCCGTGTATGCAATGTTGTCGGCGATCGCGGCCGGGCATCAGGCGGTGTTGATGGCGCCCACAGAAGTCCTGGCAACTCAGCACTGGGAAACGTTTGAAGAATTGCTGGCGGAAAGTCGAGTTCAGCGCGGCCTGCTGCTGGGCGGTCTGCCCGCAGCCAAACGTCGCGAGCTTCTGGAAGGCATTTCTTCCGGCAGCACTCAGCTGATCATTGGAACTCAGGCCGTGATTCAGGACAGTGTCAAATTTGCCAACCTGTCGATGGTTGTGATCGACGAACAGCATCGCTTCGGAGTTCGTCAGCGTGCCAGCTTTACCAGTCAGAACCGCAGTCCTCATGTGCTGGTGATGACCGCGACTCCGATCCCGCGCAGTCTTTGTCTGACGCAATTCGGTGATCTGGATGTCTCGGTGATTCGTGATTTGCCGCCTGGTCGTCAGAAGGTTGTCACGGCCCGCATTCTGGATACGCCCGAACAGGCAAAGATGTGGCACTTCATTCGCCAGCAGATTCAGAAAGGTCGGCAGGCGTATGTTGTCTGTCCGCGTGTTGAAGAGAAAGCTGATGACGATGCGGCATCTGCGGAAGCCGTGTTTCGGTTGCTCGGCCAGACGGAGCTTTCCGGCCTGCGAATTGATCTGCTTCACGGTCGCATGGATCGCGAACACCGTCACGCTGTGATGGATCGTTTTCGAAATCATGAAACAGATGTTCTGATTTCCACAACCGTCATCGAAGTGGGCGTCAACGTTCCCAATGCGACCATCATGGTCATCCAGCAGGCCGATCGTTTTGGCCTGGCGCAGCTGCATCAGTTGAGAGGCCGTATTTGTCGAGGCAGCTATCAGGGTTATTGCTTTTTACTGTCGACGACCGAAATGCCGGACGCGGTTGAACGACTGACGGCGCTGGAGAAATCTTCAGACGGATTTGAGCTGGCGGAGAAAGATGCCGAGCTTCGCGGCCCGGGCGATATTCTCGGCCTGCGTCAAAGCGGTGCGATGCCGCTGCGAGTTGCCGATCCTGTGCGCGATCTGAGTATTCTTCAGGTGGCTCGCCGGATGGCGCAGGATCTGGTGGATGACGGCCGCTTCGACAAACCGGAATTTGCTCCTCTGAAAGCCATTGTTCTCGAACGGTTCGCCAATCTTCTCGACCTGCCGCAAACCGGCTGAGACGCCCCCGAGTTGACGTTTCACCTTTTCCATTTTCACAACCCAAAACGTTAGTGAGGGATTGGGTTGTGGCGTTTCGCCGGCGCGCCAATAGATCCCTCGCTGACGCTGCGGGTTATGATAATTAATCTTATTTTCGCCCAAGTCAGCACCTTGGGATACGCAGCCCCAATTCACAGCCCCAAAACAGCAGCGCTACGAGCAATCACTGTTGCCCGTGTTCCCAGGATCGGCCGGATACTGACCCGGTCGCTCGTCTGCATACCAAACCGCAATCACCTGCATCCAGTCCGTAGCATTACGAACCGCTATAAACGCCTTGCGGACCGCCGCAGCTTCCGGATGCCAGCTCGAATAATGAATGCAGAACTTTCGAAGCTGCTTGGAAACCTGATCGGCCGGAAGGATTTTTTCCGCAAGGCGAAAATGCTCACACAATACATCTCGCTGCTCCTGAACAGTCGGAGCCGCCGGCAGCGGTTCACCCCGGAGCAGGGCGGCAGACTGAGCAAAGATCCACGGATTGCCAATTGATCCACGTGCAGCCGTGACTCCATCGACGCCGGTTTCCTGCAGCATGCGAACGCAGTCGGCTGCCGTAAAAAGATCGCCGCTGCCCAGCAATGTTCGGTTGGGAAACTGTTGCCGCACCTCTTTGAGAAACGACCAGCGACTGGAGCCGACGTACTTCTGCTCCACCGTCCTCCCGTGAACGGTCACGGCGGCAACACCAAGTTCAAACGCAGCTTCAATAATACGGAAGAAGTTGTCACGGCTCTGCTGAGTGTCATCGATCCCGCGCCGCATTTTCACAGTGACCGGAACCGCCGCTGGCACGGCATCCCGAACGCGCCGCAGGATCTCAATCGCGACATCCGGCTGGCCAAGATGATAGCCACCGCGACATCGACCGCCCGATCGTTTGGCCGGGCAACCAAAATTGATGTCCACCACATCGAAGCCTGCTTCGACCAGCTTCTTCGCGGCTGCCGGAAACTCGTCAGGCTCTGACCCCATCAGCTGCGCACCGGCCGGATGGTCGGCATCCTCAATGTACAAGTGGTGGCGTGTCTTCGCCCGGTCCCGCAGCGAACTGACAAAGGAGTCGGTCATAACTTCGCAGATCGTGTAGGGCGCACCGAGCTGCCGCGCAAGAGCCCTCATCGGCCAGTCGCTGTAGCCGCTGAGCGCCGCCTGGACGACTGGAAGTTCCAGTCGATAAGGACCAATGGTGAGCAAGACAAACTTCCTCCAAATATGACGAACGAAATCAACCACCCAATCCCCGGCGCAGCGTTTCGAATTCCCGTCGCGCGCCCACCGAGCTCCCGACAAACTGTCTCAAACTTGCACCCGGAGCAATTCTGAGAGAACAAGGTCGCGTCAGATCGTATCGGTTTTGTCACTTTTACGCATTTCATGCGTCCAAAGCCGGCGGCGACTGAAGTCCGACTAATCGATCCTATTCCTAAAGGCCCTGCAATTCCCCCCTTTGGCACGTTGAACTTCCCCCGAGCCCCCTAAATTCACATCGCGGCTGCACATCGGAACTACGTTTTCGAAGTCCCTGGATGAATCGCTAAAGAGACAAATGTCTGAAATCCGCTGCACACCCCCGTTCTAATCTGCGACCGTATCATGCTGGTGAAGGAAAACTCCGCCGTTGTTCGGAACGAAATGCTCGCCTCATCGCGAGTAACAGACACTGCGCGCGTTCAGATCCTCACCATTAACCTTGAAGACTATTTCCAGGCAGGGGTTTTTCATCAGTACATCAGTCCTCGCAACTGGTACCGATTCGAATCACGACTGGAAAAGAACACCGAAGACACTCTGCAGTTGCTCGCCGAACAGCATACTCACGCCACCTTTTTTGTGCTGGGCTGGATTGCCGAACGGTATCCGGAACTCGTCCGCCGCATTGCTGCAGGCGGTCACGAAATTGCCAGTCGCGGGTTTCTGCATCAGCCTCTGCTGAAGGTGTCGCCGAAGGCACGTCACGAAGATCTTGTGCGGTCCAAAGCACTTCTGGAAGACACGATCGGTCAGGAAGTAACCGGGTTTCGGCTGTCCGACGGATGGCTGAAGAAGTCAGATCTGGGATTTCTCAATGAGCTGCAGGAGGCCGGGTACAGCTATGACTCCAGTCTGATGCCACGCCGCCGCGACTTCATGCTGCAGCCATGGCGACGATTTATCCACGAGCACCAATGTGAGAACGGAAGTCTTCTGGAAATCCCTCCGTCCACGATGCCCATGGCTGGAGCCTGGATGCCGATTGCCGGCGGGAATTATCTGCGTCAGTTGCCTGACAATATGATGCAGAACGCCATTAAGAAATGGCAGGCCACCGAACAAGCGCCATTCGTCATGTACTTCCAGGTCTGGGAACTGGATGACGACCAGCCACGGTTGAGCATGATGAATCGGCTGACGCAGATTCGCCATTATCGCAACCTTGGAAAATACCGCACTCTGCTTCCGCAATATCTGCAGTCCGCGCAGTTCACGTCGATCGCAGAACACGCAAAGCTCAACAGCAGTCCGCTGAAAAGCCTCAATGAACGCTCCGGCAGCATCAGCTCGCACCAGATCGCAAGTCGACGACTGGCACAACAGACCAGTGCGAAACTGGATCATGCTTCAACCGTCAGACAGCCGGGGTCCCGAGCCACCGCACGTCCGGCTGTGACTCTTGTGATTCCCTGTTACAACGAAGAATCAACGCTGCCTTATCTGCACCGTACGATGCAGTCGCTGCGGCATGAAATGACCCGCGAATGGGATCTGAAGATTCTGTTTGTGGACGATTGCAGCAGCGATACGACGTGGGATGTCCTTCATTCCCTGTTTGGCAATGACTCGGACATTCAGATCGTACGACATGAAACCAACAAGGGAGTGTCCGCAGCAATTCTGACCGGCATCAACGCAGCTTCGACAGAGATCGTGGCTTCGATCGATGCCGACTGTTCCTACGATCCACACGAACTGCAGAACATGCTTCCTCTGATGAAGCATGACGTCGCCATGGTGACAGCATCGCCCTATCACCGCGATGGTAAAGTCAGCAACGTACCGGGCTGGCGTCTGCTGCTGTCGCATTCGCTGTCCTGTATGTATCGGGGACTGCTGAAACAAAAGCTGGCCACGTGGACCAGTTGTTTTCGAATCTACCGCAAGCAGCAGATTGTCGATCTGCCGCTGGTGGAGAACGGCTTCCTGGGCACTGCAGAACTAGCCGCTCAGTTGAGCCTGCACGGACGCAAAATTGTCGAACATCCAGCGACTCTTGAGGTCCGGCTGTTCGGGTTTTCGAAGATGAAGACCGTCAAAACGATTCTGAGCCATCTGCGGCTGCTGACGAAAGTGGTTGCCGATAGGCAGCGAGTACCGCATGGAGCGGTGAAGAAATAATCGTTTAACGGCAAGCCGAAGGCGCCTGCATGCGTGCACGCCGCGAAACGCATCGCCTGCGGCTTGCCGTTAAACGAACTGAACACCGAAACCTGAAACCTGTCTACTGATCACTTCCTTTCCGAAAGACCCGAGACCCATGACGAATCGCATCACACTGCCATCTGACCAGGACGCAACCGGACGAACATTTGGACCTGAAGAACTGGAAGCAGTGCGACAGTGTCTGGCGTCCGGAACCTTGACGAGCACGAAGGGCAACTTCGTGAAACAGCTGGAAACAAAGTTCGCGGCAAAGATCGGAGCGAAGTTCGCCTATGCATGCTCCAGCGGAACAGCGGCCGTTCATTGTGCGATCGCTGCTCTGGATACCGAACCGGGCGACGAAATTATCACGACGTCCATCACCGACATGGGAGCTATCACGCCGATCATCTATCAGGGCGCGATTCCGGTCTTCTGCGACGTTGATCCTCATACGTACAACGTGACCGCGGATTCCATCGCGAAGGTCATCAGCCCAAAGACCAAAGCGATCATCGTCACTCACCTGTTCGGCAACCCATGCGACATGGAACCGATCATGGAGCTGGCGAATCGTCACGGCATTCCAGTCATCGAAGACTGTGCACAGTCCTTCCTGACGACCTACAAAGATCAGTACGTCGGCACATTCGGAGCCGTCGGCAGCTTCAGTCTGCAGCAGGGCAAGCATATCACGACCGGCGAAGGCGGTATCGTCACGACGAACGACCCAGAGCTGGCTCGCCGAATCTATCTGTTCATCAACAAGGCATGGGGATACGGCGATGCAAAACCGGACCACTACTTCATCGCTCCCAACTATCGTATGAGCGAACTGCTGGGTGCAGTGGCTGTGGCTCAGCTGGACAAGCTTGATGCTGTTGTTGAATCACGCGTCCGTACTGCGGCGGCATTGACAACAGAACTGTCCGGCCTGCCAGGAATTGAAACTCCTGTGATCACCGAAAACAGCGTTCACACGTTCTGGAAGTACTGCCTGCGAGTCGACGAAACCGTAATTCCAGGCGGCACGGTGGCTCTGGGAGCTGCTCTGAAGGACTACGGAATTCTGTGTGCTCCGCGGTACATCCAGAAGCCTGCCTTCGAGTGCATCGTGATCAAGAATCAAGTGACGTTCGGCACCAGCCGCTGGCCGTTCACACTGGCTCGCCCAGAAGCGACCGACTACAGCCGCTGCCACTTCGAAGGCACCTGGAACGCTCTCGAACATGTTCTCGTCCTGCCATGGAATGAGAAGTACACCGATGAGCACATTCAGTATCTGTCGACCAATATTCGCCGTGCCGTGCTGTCTCTGACAGCCAAAGAACTGGTGAAGTGAGAACGAATTTCTCGTTCCGAGGCTCACGCCTCGGAACGCACTGCTTGCAAGGCTCCTGCCTTGCGTAGCGTTCGGGAGGCTGGAGCCTCCTGGCATTGCATTCCAGGGCTGGAGCCCTGGAACGAGTTTGGTTTTCTTTATCATTTACCTCCGCGGGAGTCTCTCATGATCGCTCGTACTCAACCAACTTTTGTCATCATCGGAGCCGGCGGGATTTCACGATCTTATGCTCAGGCTTTTGTTCAGGGTCTGCCTTACCAGATCGTTGGAGTCGCCGACATTCGACTCGAATCGGCTCAGGAGGTTGCCAGGTTGTGCGACGTTCCTGCCTACGACAATGTCGACAAGATGATCGCCGAACTGAAACCAACGGCGGCTATCGTCTGCACGCCGCCTTCAACCCATCCGGACATCTGCTGCCGCCTGATGGAGCAGGGCGTGCATGTTCTGTGCGAAAAGCCGCTGGCGATCAGCACAGACGAAGCCATTCGTATGGCGGAAACCGCTCAGCGATGTCGAGTCGTCTTCTCAATGGGCTCGAAGTTCCGCTTCGTGGCTGACGTCCAGAAGACCCGCGAAATTATCGACTCAGGAATTCTGGGCGACATCATTCTTTACGAAAACACGTTCGCCGGTTTCTGTGACATGTCCAGGCGTTGGAACAGCAACCCCGCGATCAGCGGTGGCGGGGTTCTCATCGACAACGGCACGCACTCGGTCGACATTCTGCGCTTCCTGCTCGGCAATATTACCGAACTGCAGGTTGTTGAAGGTAAGCGGATTCAGAATCTGCCTGTGGAAGACACGGCTCTGATTTTCGCTCGCACCGAAAGCGGCGCGATGGGCAACATCGACCTGTCATGGAGTCTGAACAAAGTCCGAGCTGACTTCATCAGCATCTACGGTTCCAAAGGAACTCTGTCCGTCGGCTGGAAAGAATCCAAGTACAAGCTGGCTGACCAAAAGGACTGGACTGTCTTCGGCAACGGCTATGACAAAGTGGCCGCGTTCGGCAACCAGATTAAGAACTTCGGCGGGGCGATCTGTGGTACTGAAGAACTGATTATCACTCCGATCGATGCCATCGCGTCTGTCCGAGTCATCGAAACCGCTTACGCCGCTATGCGATCCGAAAAATGGCACCAGGTAGTCCCTCCTTCCCAGTTCCGCCGCAACGCAGCCGACTCACATGTTGTAAGTCACTAACTACCCGTTCCAGGGCTCCAGCCCTGGAACGCAATGCCAGGAGGCCCCAGCCTCCACAGCGACTCGCAAGGCGGGAGCCTTGCGATCAGTGCGTTCCAAGGCTGGAGCCTTGGAACGAGATGATTTCATTGGTCATTTTGCATTAGACATTGGTCATTCTCCCATGCCCCGCATTCATCCAACCGCCATCATCGAATCCAACGTCCAGCTGGGCGAAGGAACCTCCGTCTGGGACAGCGCGCATATTCGGCATGACGCGGTGCTTGGCGAACAGTGTCTGGTTGGAGGCAAGTCGACGATTGCCTACGACGTGAAGATTGGCAATCGAGTTAAGATTAACTCGAACGCTTATATCTGCAACGGCGTCACGATCGAAGACGGTGTGATGATCAGCGCGGGGACGATCTTTACAAACGATCGGTTTCCACGAGCGACAACTCCGGATTTGAAGGAGCTGCGTTCGTCGGATCCTGATGAACATACTCTGGCTACGGTGGTTCGCGAAGGGGCGACCATCGGAGCCGGTTGTATCGTTGGCTGCAATCTGGAAATCGGCCGCTGGGCGATGATCGGCATGGGTTCGATCGTGACGAAGTCCGTTCCGGATTTCTGTCTTGCGATCGGAACACCAGCCCGAGTCATCGGTGTCGTCTGCCGCTGCGGCGAACCCATTCATCGATTCTCCGACGGCGACAACTCAACTCCCGTCGAAGCCACCTGCCATTGCGGTCGAAGTTATTCTATCCAGGGACATGTGGTGACGGAAGTGGAATCGTCCGTTGCCGTTTAGTAGGTCCTGCCTGCCGGGCAGGACTGCCACTTTTCCTCGTTCCGAGGCTCCAGCCTCGGAACGCACTGCTCAAAAGGCTCCAGCCTTGCGAGTTGCTCCGGAGGCTGGAGCCTCCAGGCATTGCGTTCCAGGGCTTGAGCCCCGGAACGAGTTACTATTAAAAACTGAAAACCATGACATCAAACACTCAACACTTCGCAGTTCTTGGCGGCGGCATTCTTGGAATGACACTGGCACTTCGACTCACGCAGCAGGGCCACAAGGTCACTCTGCTTGAATCGCGTCAGAATCTGGGCGGTCTCGCAGACGCGTGGAAGATTGGTGACTGCACGTGGGACCGTCACTACCACGTGACGCTCATGTCCGACATGCACACTCGCGAAGTGCTGAAAGAACTGGAACTCGACGACCAGATGGAATGGGTCGAAACGAAGACTGGCTTCTTTACCGACAACACGATGCACTCGATGTCCAACACCGTCGAGTTCCTGAAGTTTCCGCCACTGCGGATGATCGACAAGCTGCGATTGGGTGGCACCATCGCCTATGC
>Ga0335398_10000435_pt1 | contig 73213 bp, 54 predicted proteins | sample BON03_FD_205742 | JGI IMG/M metagenome (GOLD analysis project Ga0335398, IMG submission 205742) | Freshwater microbial communities from Lake Bonney liftoff mats and glacier meltwater in Antarctica - BON-03 (spades assembly) (version 2) | ecosystem: Environmental > Aquatic > Freshwater > Ice >... | reverse complement strand
AAGGCGACAAACCAGCGAGTGGCCAGCAGATCCTGCAGTGCTTCCGGTAACCGTTCGATACGAGCTTCGGCAAGGCCGCTTCGATCCAGCATTCGCACCTGATCCGCGTCCAGTCCATAAGGGCGACTGGTGACGAGTATTCGATTGCCAGCGTGGCTCCAATCCGGAGCCGCTGTCGCGATTCCCGAAAGGACACTCTCTCGCGGTGACCATGCCATTTTTCCATCGCCTTCGGACAGGGGAACTTCATCAACTCCATCGAGAAGCAGCAGCAGTGACCCGGCCTTCAAATGCGGGACGACATCATTCCAACAAAGTCCCCGTGTTTTGTCGTCTCAAGCCATTTCTCAAGGGCCGCTTCGAATTCCGCCGTGGAGAGAGTTTTTCGTCCCGGTTGTGTTGGCAGGCAGGATCCAAATTCGCGCAGTCGAACCATCAGCGGCAAGCGGCCTCGAAGAGATTCCGGAAAGCACTCTTTGAATTCCTCGGGTGCTTCAACGGCGAAACAAGGAATCTGACCAGTCGATGCAAGCCATGAAATCCAGCGACAGAACGTACTCTTCCCCGAGCCTGGATCTCCGGAAACATATAGAGACTGCTCTCCCAGCCGATGGAGAAGAAGTTGATGGGCAGTGACGTTCGGTTGAAATTCCGGGATTCCGAATTGTCTTACTTGATCTCCTTTCGCATGTCTGACAGTCATGACGCCTTTCGATGCGAGTTCTTCATTCTTCAGCTGCTTCGTCGTCATGGGAGGTACATACACCTGTTGCAGCGAGACCGATTGCCCCTCCGTTGGTGCCATCCCAAACGGCGTGACGTCAGCACACTGATCCGAGAGCCATTTGATGTAGGTCCCAGGAATTGGCTTGTGGCTAACAGCAATGCCAGACGCAGTCACGTTCACCCTGGGCTTTGGCTTGTTCACAGGGATCTCGACTGGCTTTGTGCCGCCGTCCTTATCTTCAAGTTTGCAGCCTTGCGAATCGCGGTCAAGATGCCAGCCGTTTGCGTCTTTCGTCGCCTTTCTTGGCCAGTGTCGCAGCGTTGCTTTGGCGACATTGAATTCGATGACACCGGCAGAGTATCCGTGTCGTCTGTCGTTCTTCGGCGGGTCTCCGAACTTCTCCATGCCGAACAAAGAGTTTCCCTGCCAGTGCCACAATGGCTCGCCGCCAGCGGTCATGGTTGCCCGCACCACGTTTTCATGCTTGTGCCCAAAGAGATGCACGGCAAATCGCCCGGCTGGATTGATTTCCGGGTACACGTCGGTGCTCGAATGGGCATCGAGCCATCCGGCCCTTGATGAGTCATCAGCAAACAGATCTCATGGTCCTTGACCCATCCAGGACCGTCACCGTGAAGTTTGCCCGTTGTTGCTGAATGGAGCTGGCGAGCATCCCAGGCCAATCGACCGGTGAAGTCACCACCCTCCAACTGCAGAAAGGTCGTATTCAAACCGACGACGCCGACTCGAACACCTTCGATCTCCAGTGATACCGAAAAATCGCCCGGTGAGTTCGCCAGCGAGAATTCCCGGAGCCCTGTACGGAGCCGCTCCCCACCATTCCTGATAGTTTGCGAATGCCGCGTTGATGACCCTGCGGTACTCGCCAACTGGTTCCGTAAAGAAGTCATCGGCGATGTCGGCAAACCCTTCCTTCTGCAGCATCAGCTTTAACGCTGCAGATTTCTTTCCTTGCGGACGTGACAGGTCGTGATTTCCCGGCACCGCAAGAAGCTGCGGCTCTGATCCGAGTTCCTTCATGCGGTCCCACAGTGGGTGAAGCACTTCTTCGTTCAGTCGTGAAAATTCTTCCTTCGATCCCTGCTGCACAAAGTCGCCCGAGAACAACACGACGTTCCAGGGGCCGGTATGATCATGCGTCTTTTTTAAATCCTCAAAGAATGCATGCTTGACGTTCGGCCATAGCGGCCCCTGTCCATCGAGCCCAAAATGCAGGTCCGTCAAATGCAGCCAACTAAAACGAGTCATTTTCGATCCAATACGTTTCTATTTCGCCCTGCAACGCCCAACAGAAGCGGGGCAGTTGACGAAGACTCCTCAGACGACGGGATTCTCACACTGTTCAAGCTTGTTTCGAGATACTACTCAATCATACCTTCAGGGCCGTCGCTGGTGAAGTCTTTCGCATTCGTCTCGGTCGTCAATCGAAACACACCGCTGCGGACGAACCGGATCATTTCGATATCCAGTAGCAGAGTCGCATTGGGTTTTAGCAGCGCGGCAAGTGTTTTCGCATCAGTTCCGAACGAGCCACTGACATAATGAACGAAGTGGTCGTCTTTTGGCTTTGCTTTCATCGCGGGTTCTGGCCGTGGATTGATGCGGATGCCAAGACACACGGCCTCCTGAATGACGTCGTGGTTCAGGTAGAACGTGAGGCAGTTCGGGGCCCGCTTGTTTCGCTGCACGTCGATCAAAAACCCTTTCGGCAGAAGATTCGGGCTTGGTTCCTGAGCCCTCGAATCACTGGCATTGGGATCCCATCGGGCATTCGACTTTGGCTTTCACGTAGAAGTGGTACCACCATTCCCGAGCGACCGGCCCTCCCGTCGAATGAGTGATGATTACCAGCTTCGTACCAGCGTCGATCGCCGTCTTGATGTCCTCTTCGCTCCGCAAGGCGGCTTCCATTCCCCTGCATACGTGTCGGTGCTTCGGACAGACCAACCATGGACGAAAACCACCATCTTTGGACTGGGCATGACTCACCTTCCGGCATTCGGCCTATGGATTTGAGTGACTGTGACTGCTGAAAACGGCGATTGAAGCGGATTATTTTTTCGTCTGATAAGGTGAAATTGATTCACGCAAACCGTGATTGTGAAATCAAATCTCCGCAGTACTGCGAACGATCGTCTTACCACTCCGCGGGTAGTAGCATGGCAAATGGCGCAGGTTGGCGTCAATTCAGCCAGAAGAAATGGATTCACACTCGGTTCAACTGAGTCGCACTGTGATTCATCAATGTTTCCGGCGATCCAGCATCGGTCCCAAAACGCCTGCTTGACCTGTCATCCTGAGGAATCGAGAACGTAGACATTTTACGTCACGTGAAATCACCATGTCCCAAAGCGATCCCTATGGCGATCCAGGGGTTTCCTGACTTCCAGCTCGATTGGCAACTCAGAATGTTATCACCGACGAAGTTGCTGGAGCCGTGGGCCGTTGACATGCACCGCGGCGGCGGATTTGGATTTTGGCCGACGTTTCTTTTCGGTGTGTTCCGCATCTTGCGACAGCATGGTGTTGTTCCGAGGAAGAATTTCCGCCGCTGAGCGTCGGCACACGATAAATCAGGGCTCCTTGATTGACATGTGATTTCGTGGCCGGCCGGGCTCACTGAAGTTGGAAGAATTGCAGAAAACACCAAAATGCCCGTCGGCGGAGCGACGGGTGTACAGTACGGCCGGGCGAGATGGGCGGTGAGAAAACGTCCATGGAAACGAATCCCTCGCAGCGCGTGAGTTCAGCGTTTCCCCGGAGAGTTTGGATGCTGGAATGTTGGCCGATGCATCTTGCCTCAGATAGTTAATGCAAAGAGACTACGCGGACGGCCGGACTTTCGACAGGAACGGAACCGGAACGCGCAATTGTCAGTACTCGATCTTTGTGCTTAAAGTAGCCGTCACTCTCTGAGTGACGAAGGCCGCTAAACGCGGCCGTTGGCATTCATCACTCGGAGAGTGATGTCTACTATAATCGCAAATCGAGTGGCATTGGGCTGACGCCCAACCGCTCGCCAAAGTGCTCAAACGAGACTGGGTGACGTATCTTGCAGTTGTCAGAAACGCCCATGGATGTTGGCGACGCTATGGCCGTGGGTCATCTGCTGCCCAGAGACCACGAATTCTGGCGAGCTTGCGTTAGATGGTCGGCACCGACAGTTTAAGCTGAGCAGCGATCTCAGGAATCTCGTACCCTTCCATCCGCTTCAGCGCGATGGATTGGAGGGTGCTGTCCGGCAGTGTTTCCATCCGCTCTCGACATTCTCCCATCAGTTCATCAACAAACCGGTCGGGATGCCCCGGATCAGCAATCTGGTCGAATCCCGGAGTGTAATCGTTACCAGAATGAGCAAGAGCTGAATCCCCGCGCGTGAGTCCGTTGCCGCGTTTGTGGGCCTTGAGGTGATCTTGCAGAGCGTTCGACTTTCGGATCATGATCGTGATCAGAACTCTCCAGAGTTCATCACGATTTTGCACGGCCGCAAGACGTCCGGCCTCCGCGGCACGGATAAAACTCTTGACGGCGCTGAGGGCCACGTCTTCTTCATCGGCCACTCGTCGATTCTGAGCAGTCAGGCGCTGGCGTGCGAGAATGGCCAGTCGATCGTAGACGGCATCCCAAAGATCGTGACACGCCTCTTCGTCTCGTTGCCCGTGAATTCTGAAGAGCAACGCACTGAGGTCTGTTGCACCATCTGGATTCACGGAAAAGTTACCTGAGAGATGGAATGGTGACTTGTCGGGCGGGTGCCTTGACGCTGGGACGGAATTGCAAGGGAGGACGCAGTCTGCCCTGCCGTGCTTTGATTTTCAAGCCGCCGTTTATGTTTGACGAATGTGGCTCGTCAACGTCCAATGCTTTCTGTTCCTTGATGAGATTTTTTTTGGGTGACCGTCAGACGCATGTCCTACGCCATTGAATGTCGACAACTGACGAAAACCTGGCCCGGTAATCCGCCGGTGGAGGCCGTCCGCGGGATTGATCTGCAGGTCGAACGTGGGACTTGTTTTGGAGTGCTGGGACCGAACGGGGCCGGCAAAACGACGACAATCGAAATCTGTGAAGGACTGTTACAGGCAACGAGCGGTGATGCGATTGTGCTCGGAAAGAACTGGGCGACCGAAGGCGATGAGATTCGCCAGGAGATCGGGATTTCTCTTCAGGAAACTCGGCTGTCGGAAAAGCTCACGGTGCTGGAAACGCTGACTCTGTTTCGCAGCTTTTAATCGGTCGGACATGGAACCGGCGGAGGCCATTGCCAAAGTCTCGCTCCAGGAAAAAACAAACGCTCGTATCAAGGCCTTGTCCGGCGGTCAGCGGCAGCGCGTCGCCGTGGCAACAGCACTCGTGGGAATCCGAAGTTGCTGTTTCTGGACGAACCCACAACCGGCCTGGATCCTCAATCAGGACGCGATCTGTGGCGGATCATCACCGAGTTCATCATTGTTCTGCTGGTTTCACGATATCTTTTTTGTATGGTGAATCATGGCAGTTACCTGAGTGTCATGCTGCTGATTGTTCTGGGCGCGTTTGAGTTTGCCGGGATTGGACTGCTGATTGCCAGCCGCGCAAAAACGCTGGAAGCGCTTTCCGGGTTGATGAACCTCGCGATGGTGCCGATGTGGATCGGGTCGGGAATTTGTTTCTCCTCGAAACCCTTTCCGGAATTTGTGCAGCCGCTGATTGGATTTCTGCCGCTGACTCCGTTGATAACTCCCCGCGTACGCCTGGCGGCTAACGGTTAAACACGGAAACTTTTGCATGAGTGCTTATCACAGCGATTCAGGCCCGGAGGGCTGACACAGATTCTGCCGGTGGCGTGAGCCCAATGGCTCTCGATTTGACAAAGTAGGCGTCACTCTCCGAGTGACGAAGGCCGCAAATCGCAGCCTTGGCATTCATCACTCGGAGAGTGTGGCTACTATAAACGCAAATCGGCTGCCATTGGCCTCACGGCCCTGGCAGAGGCTGTGGCGGCCCATCCGGGCCTGAGACACCAAGTTTTTCGATTGCCTATCTCCCAACAAAATCAGAATCCGCCCTTGCAATGTGCCGCCAAGCCGCGTTGTGCCATACCTGAGGCAGGTCGGGCGACTCACGCACCACGCGGTCAACAATCGGGTCATTGTCGAGCGGCAATGCCCTGCCCTGCAATGGGCCAGGCTTAGCAGATTTGATCAGCCCGAATTTCCTGTGCGATGAAAGTTCCCTGTCAGGCGTGAAATCGCTAGACTCCCCAGCCTCAGGAATTTGGCGGCCGAGGACGTCAGGGAGCACCCGCTTTCACAATCGGACGGACAGCAGAAACCCAACTGTTTTCGAAGGATGCAGGCATGGCAAAGGCGACGAAAAAACTTCCCGCAACAAAGGCGGCCAGCGAAAACGAGGCGATGCTCGATAATGCTGTGGGGCAGATTGAGAAGATGTTCGGGAAAGGCGCCATCATGAAGCTGAACCCGACAGAAAACTCCGGCGGTTTTCCGGGGATTTCCACCGGCGCATTGTCAGTTGACCTGGCAATGGGCGGCCGCGGATTTCCGCGCGGCCGAATTATTGAACTGTTCGGGCCGGAATCCAGCGGCAAAACGACACTCGCCCTGCACGCCATCGCCAGTGCTCAGAAGGAAGGCGGGATTGCCGCATTCATTGATGCTGAACATGCTCTCGATCCACAGTGGGCTCGCCGTCTGGGCGTGAATCTGGACGAGCTGCTTGTCAGCCAGCCATCGTATGGAGAAGAAGGTCTGCAGATTGCAGAGATGCTTATCAAATCCAATTCGGTCGACATCATCGTGATCGACTCCGTGGCCGCTCTTGTACCGAAGGCCGAACTGGACGGAGAAATCGGCGATTCGCACGTGGGCCTTCAGGCTCGCATGATGAGCCAGGCGATGCGAAAGCTGACCGGCGCAATTTCGAAGGCCAAAGCGACTGTCATCTTCATCAATCAGATCCGTGAAAAGATCGGCGTGATGTTCGGCAGCCCGGAGACGACTCCTGGCGGCCGGGCTCTGAAATTTTTCAGTTCCTGCCGCGTCGATGTGCGCCGTATCAGTCAGCTGAAGGAAGGCGACAATGTGATCGGCATTCGCATGCGAGTGAAGATCGTCAAGAACAAGGTGGCCCCGCCCTTCCGCGTTGCCGAAGTGGACATGTACAACACAAGCGGAATCAGCTACGAGGCAGACCTGGTGGATCTTGCCGTGGAAAACAAGATCATTGACCGCAGTGGAAGCTGGTTCAACTACGGACCAACAAAGCTGGGCCAGGGCCGCGATCGGGTCCGCGTCTTTTTGGAAGAGAACCCAGCGATTTCAGCAGAGATCCGCAAGAAGATTCTCGACCTGAAGCACATCACATCGGGAGCCGCTGTTGAAGAGGAAGCCGCGGCTGTCGTTGAGGAATAAACAGCCGGTTCGGTGCCTGAGAACTTGGCTACTGAGATCTCGGTGACAGACAAACAATCAACAGCACCCGTGCTCGCAGGAGACCGGGTGTTTTTTTTTGATACTGCCTGTCGGGCTTTGTGAGGAGTTTTTCACAATTCCGCCATCGGCGAAAAATCCGGGTCTGGCACCCAGGGGGATTCGATTCGTGATTAAAGTAGCCGTCACTCTCTGAGTGACGAATGCCAACGGCCGCGTTTCGCGGCCTGCCTCACTCGGAGAGTGAGGTCTACTTTGTTAAATCGATTACCATTGGGCTGGCGCCGAGTACCGGTCCAACGTCTGACGCTCGGAAAGTGTCCAATCATTTTGAACGTTTTTGCTCCCCTTTGAATCGTGGCGCAATCCTTCTAAGATGCTCGCCTTCCGGGATTTGCGCGGCTCGACGATCGGTCGCGATTAGCAGGACCACGGTCCTTGTTTTGATCTGGCCATGAAGCCAGCGTAGTGGACGATATGAAAACTGATGAACTGCGTGAAAAGTATCTGGACTTTTTTGAAACCAAAGGCTGCGTCCGTCGGCCCAGCGATGTTCTGATTCCGAAGGACGACCCGACGGTGCTGTTCACACCGGCCGGGATGAACCAGTTCAAGAATCAGTTTCTGGGCATTGGTCCGCTGGAATTCACCAAAGCCACCAGCAGCCAGAAGTGTCTGCGAACCGGTGACATCGGCAACGTCGGCATTACGGCGTATCACCATACCTTCTTCGAGATGCTCGGCAACTTTTCGTTTGGTGACTATTTCAAGAAGGAAGCGATTCATTGGGCGTGGGAATTTCTGACCACAAAGAAGTGGCTGGGACTGGACCCGGAACGACTCACTGTCACCGTCTATCTGGATGACGATGAAGCGTTTGATATCTGGAACAAGGAAGTCAAACTTCCAGCCGATCGAATCAGTCGGCTCGACGAATCTGAAAACTTCTGGCCAGCCTCGTCGCCTTCCCAGGGCCCTGACGGAGTCTGCGGACCGTGCTCGGAGATTTACTATCTGTCACCCGGTGCAACGAAGCCCGTGGAAATCTGGAACCTGGTCTTCACTCAGTTCAATCGTGTCGGTGATCCGCCGAACAACCTGCACCCGCTGCCGAAAAAGAACATCGACACGGGCATGGGCCTGGAGCGTTGTGCATCGTGTCTTCAAGGTGTGCTCAGCAACTTTGAAATCGATATTCTCAAACCGATGTGTCTTGCTGCCGGCGATGCGCTGGGTCTGAAGTATACGTACGACGCTGCCTGGGGCCGCGCCTGTCGCCGCATCGCCGATCATTTGCGAGCCTGTTCCTTTGCAATTCATGAAGGCGCAAATCCTGGCCCGGAAAAGGCCAACTACATTGTCCGTCTGCTGCTGCGTCGCGCGGCGATGGAAGGATATCTCCTCGGCAAGAAGGTCCCATTCCTGCATACGCTGGTACCGGCAATCGTCGAAGGCATGAAGTACGCGTATCCGGAGATCACGGAAACAGTTCAGTCCGTTTCCAACGTGATTCGACTCGAAGAAGAGCAGTTTTTGGACGTCGTTGATCGCGGCATGCCGCGCTTTGAGAAGCTGGCATCGAAGGCCAAATCCACGGGAGTTATTTCCGGTGAAGATGCGTTCGATTTGCATCAGACTTATGGGTTCCTGATTGAGCTGACCGACACGCTCGCCGGTCAGAACGGTCTGAAGGTCGACCACGAAGGATACAACAAAGCTCGCAAACGGCATGAAGCCACGAGCGGCAGCGGGGCCTTTGCGGATTCCGTGATGAGCGCCGGGCCCATTGATTCTCTGAAGCAAAAAGGTGGCACAAAGTTTCTGGGATATGACTCGATGACTGCGGACTGCAAGGTCGTCGGCATCATTTCCAACAAGGAACTTGTCAACGAATTTACTGCAGCGGGACATGAAACGCCGATTGGATTAGCCCTTGATCGCACTCCGTTCTATGGAGAATCGGGTGGTCAGGTGGGCGACATTGGGAGTTTGATTGGCGACGGTGTAGAATTCGTCGTTGCTGACACTCAGAAGGATGGAGACCTTTGGATTCACGTTGGTCATCTGACAAAAGGAAAGCTGTCCGTCGGCCAGGCTCTCAGCGCCAGCGTCGATTTGGAACGTCGCTCAGGAATTCGGCGAGCCCACTCGGCGACTCATATTCTGCATCATGCCCTGCACTGCACGGTCGGCAAAAATGCGACGCAGCGAGGTTCGAAAGTTGAAAAAGATTCGATCCGATTCGACTTTGCTCACAACCAGGCTTTGACTCAGGATGAGATTCGCCAGGTCGAAGACATCATCAATGAATGTGTTGCTAAAGGAGCACCTGTCACGACGGAGCTGCTGCCGATTGAAGCAGCACGTCAGCGTGGCGCGATGGCTTTGTTCGGCGAAAAATATCCCGACGAAGTTCGAGTTGTCACGATGGGTGACTTCAGTGTGGAACTCTGCGGCGGGACTCATTTGACCAACACGGGGCAGATTGGACTTTGTCGAATCACATCGGAAGAACCGATCGCCAAAGGCGTACGCCGGATCACAGCGATCACAGGTCCGCGAGCTCTTCAGAAGGGACGTGACACGGATGAGCTGGTCTCTCAGTTGCAGCGAATGCTGAAGGCACCTCAGGCTGCAGAACTGGTGACGCGTGTGGAAGCTCTGCAGAACGAAGTGAAAGCTCTGAACAAGCAAATCGCGGACCTGTCATCAGCGTCGGTCGCGGATGCTCTGGGCGGCCTGGTTGCGGCGGCTGAAGTGATTGACGGAGTCAAGGTGATCGCGAAGAAGCTGGAAGGTGTCAGCCGCGACGCACTGCGCGACTTTGCCGATCAATTGCGTGACAAGCACAGTCCGGTCGCGATGATCCTGGGCGCGGAGATCGACGGCAAGGTGTCCCTGATTGCAGCGGTGAGTAAACCGCTGGTCAAGGACAAAAACCTGCATGCGGGTAACGTGGTCAAAGCGGCGGCGACGGTCGCTGGTGGTGGTGGCGGCGGTCGTCCGGACATGGCGGAAGCGGGCGCCAGGCTGGTTGAGAAACTGGACGAAGCCATCGCCGCGGGCGCTGCGGAACTGAAGAAACAGCTGGGCGTGTAAAGAGCCGGCCGGACACTTCGTGACAACCTCAAGAAAAGGCCGCCCCGGTAGTCCGTGGCGGCCTTTTTTTGGTTCGGGTAGATTCTTCGCTCTTGCCCGTTTAGAACGCTTCCACCAGTGGAGCGTCGGTGCTGACTGTTGCGGTGGAAGGCGTGGCAGCGGTGGTCGTCTCTGGCGTTATGAACGGATTGAAGTCGCTGTCCGGGTTGTAGGAAGCCGTCGATACTGGAGCCGACTTCGGAGTTGCGGAAAAGGCCGGGTCAGGAGTTGGCACCGCTGCCGTGCCAGTTGGGGTTGAAGTGGGGAGCTCAAATGGCGTCGATGTGGGAGACGTTGTGTTGCCTGGCCCGAACATGGAGTCCGATGGCTGGCCCATCATGGACTCATGCATCATCGGCGGCTGCATCATAGGAGACGGCGTTCCAAAAGAAGCCGTTTGAGTTGGCATCATGGGCATTGAGGTTGCTGACTTTTGCCATCCTGGTGGATTCGATGGGCCGGTCCATGCCTGCATCTCAGTCGGCATGCCCGGATTCATCATCTGACCGGGCATCATGTTTACGTTCTGGCCATACATTGGAGCACTAGCCATTGGAGAGCCAGAACCAGGAGAGCCCGACATGGCCATCTGCGCCTGCATCATCTGCATCTGAGCCATTTGAACGCCCGGTGAAGGCGGACCAAACGCTGTCTGCTGGCGAGGCACACTGTAAGGATGAACTCCACGAGCCATCGCGGTCGCCGCCATCGGACTGCTGGCCCCTGATTTCTGGGATGCTGCTGCCATGCGCGAGTGCACTTCAGGCTGATTCCAGTCGGCCTGGAGTGATTCCTGATACATGGCAACAGCCTCGTCCGTCTGCCCCAATTCTTCGTAATACTGACCCATATGAGCCAATGCGGTTGAGTGCGCGGGGTTGACCGCCAGGGCTTGTTCCAGTGACTGAGCTGCCGCTTGAGGATTCCCCATCTCACGCTGAAGCCAGGCGAGTTCAACGTGGGATTCGGCGATGTACGGCTGCGTTCCTGCCCATGTAGTGAGCATGGCCTGGGCTTCCTGTGGCCGTCCCTGATCGAGCATCAATTCTGCAAGACCATGGTACGCTGGCTGGTGAGACGGCGCAACGGTCAGTGCCTTGCGATAAAGCTGCTCGGCGCCGGTAGCATCACCCATCTTCATGCGTGACTTCGCCAGATTGGCCATGTAATCAGGATTGGCCGGGTCGGTCGTCATGGCATTCTGGAACTCGCCCGCAGCTGCGGCGTAGTTTCCTTTCTGGTAGTAACCCATGCCAGACGAATTGGCCATGTTGCCACCAACAGATGCGCAGCCAGCAACAGCAGAGACGCTGGCGATAACAAAGAGACCTTGCAGGATGTGCTGCAGTCGTGGAGACAGCATGGCGAGAGCCTTTCAGGTTGTCGCGAAAGGTGAGATAAGCAGAGAGGATGGCCGGGCTTTCCACGAAAGGAGGGTCTCGTGGCGCCGGGGAGATTTTTGGAGGAGAATTTTTTAGACAGGAGTGGGAAACGTGCGGTGAGAAGCCGTGAACGTTTGACACAAAATGTTTAACCGAACAGATGAGATTCCAGACGGTGTATTCAACGAGAGTCGAAGCATACTTCCATTCTGTCCCATGCCGCAACGCCGATTCAAAGACTGGACAGGCAGACCAGGCCCGCTGGCTGAGCAGACCGGCAGGACCTGCTGATTCTGAATGAAATGAGCCGCCATTTGAGCAAAATCAGCCGATCTGCGGCAGGATTTCTTCAAGCGTCAGTGGAATCAGACGCTGGGGATTTCGCAGTTGGGGGCATTTCGGGCATTGACTTCCGCCGCATCGTGGCCTGGAACGCGAAAATGGCTCGGCAAAAAAATTCGTTGTCGGTTTCAGGGTGGAATGGCCGATAGTGTGTCGATTAGGTGCGGAACTCAGCCAAAACCCAATGCTTACGAGGCTTTGCCGAGGCAGCAGGCGGATTTGAGCGAGAAAATTGTCACCGAACGGTTTGCAAGCTCCTTTACAAGCACGAAGGGGGCTCGCTATACTGCCCGGCTCTTTCTTCGGAAAATGTATACATTCGTTCAGATCGCGAACTGATCTTTTCAGGTCAGTGAATCTCGCGGAGAAAAAAATGCCAAAGCAGAAGACACATAAGGGAATGAAACGCCGCTTCAAGATTACGGCGTCCGGCAAAGCGACACATCGCAAGTCATCTCGCGGTCACCTTCTCAGCCACAAGAGCGCGAAGCGTAAGCGAAATCTGCGAAACGGCGGCTTGGTCTGTGGCGCTGAAGCAAAGTTGCTTATTGACCATCTTCGACCTGGCGCGTAATCCTTTGGGATTGCGGGATGCTGATAGCCTGGGTGGCGTTCAGTCTGAGTTTCATTTCCTTCGTAATTCGGTTAATTGCTCTGAAGGTTCGGTCCAATGCGTGTTCGTCTCGGGAAAGCTCGTCACCGTTCAAAGAAGCGTCTTTTTAAAGAAGCGCGGGGTAATGTTGGTGGGCGCAGCAAGCTGTTGCGAACAGTCAAGGAAACACTGGTCCGAGCGCGTGCGTTTGCGACTCGCGACCGTCGCACTCGCAAGCGAGAGTTCCGTGCATTGTGGATCACACGTATTGCCGCCGCCGCTCGTGAACGTGGCATGAACTATTCAACGTTCATGAATGGTCTGCTGCTTGCGAAAGTGGAATTGAACCGTAAGCAACTTAGCGAACTGGCAATTTCCAATCCGGAAGTGTTCAGCGAAATCTTAGAGATTGCCAAGAAGGCTCGCGGTGCCGTTGCCTGATTAATTTGATCAGTCAGACATTTGAAATTCAGAATCGGGCGAGCCTTCTCCATGTAAGGCTCGCCCGATTTCGTTGATAGTCGGCTCGGCCTGTTTCAGGCTGAGCTGCCGTTGAACTTCCCCTGCCACTGTATTGCCCGCCGCCGTGCTGAGGTCGGCCTGTTGTTCCGGCGATGCAGTTTCCTACTGAAAGTGCCTTGCCGTCACGGGAGACATCCGCTGGCGATCTGGCTTTGATCTGACCGGGTATAATCGCGATGGACATTCTGAACGCATTCAATGAATTCGAGACAGCGGCTCTTCAGGCGATTGCTGCCGCGTCCACTTCCGACGAGCTGGAAAAGGTTCGAATCGAATTTCTTGGACAGAAGAATGGCCGAGCCCGCGATTTACAGAAGCTTGTGGGAACGGCCACGCCCGAGCAAAAGCCGGCTGTTGGCAAACGATTCAATGAAGTCCGCACCTCGGTCACCGCAGAGATGGATGCGCGTGCGGAGCAGTTAAAAGCTCAGGCTCTAAAAGTGGCTTCCGACTTTGATGTCACTCTTCCGGGAGTACGGCCGCAGATAGGTCAGCTGCATCCGATCACACGCGTCATCACGGAATTTCGTGAACTGATGGGGCGATTTGGTTTCACAGTGGTCGATGGTCCTGAGATTGAAGACGAGCGGCATAACTTTGAATCGCTGAACATTCCGGAAGATCACCCGGCTCGCGACCCTCTGGACAATTTTTATGTCGCCTGTGCCTCGGTTGCGGCCGGAGGCCCCGTGCTGCTGCGAAGTCAGACATCGACTGTTCAGATTCGTACGATGGAAACCACGAAGCCTCCGATTCGAATTGTGTCACTTGGACGGGTCTATCGTCCGGACACGATCGATGCGACTCATTCGTGCATGTTTCATCAGATGGAAGGATTGATGGTCGATCGTCATGTTACCATGGCCCAGCTGAAGACGGTGCTCAGTCTGTTTGCTCGCAGCTTCCTTGGGCCGGACGTTGAGATTCGTTTTCGACCGTCCTTCTTTCCATTCACAGAGCCGTCGGTTGAAGTGGACATGAAGTGGGGCAATAGCTGGATGGAAATTGGTGGCGCCGGAATGGTGGATCCAAACGTCTTTGCCGCTGTGGGCTATGACCCGGAAGAATACACTGGCTTCGCATTTGGTCTGGGCATCGAACGCTTCTGCATGAAGCATTACGGTGTCGATGACATTCGCCGTTTCTATGAAAACGACATGCGATTCCTGTCGCAGTTCTGATGCCGTTTACAGTTTTTCGTCTGTGGATTCCGGGGGCCTCGCGAGACTGTGATCCGGCACCGAAGACTCCGCCACTCGGGACGCGGAGGTAAGCTGCACGTTGGTTGGTTCAGAAGGCGACCTGGCTGCTGTCGGATTTGTACTTTCGCGGACCGCCTGTAGATCGAGTTCGGCGGGACTCTGGCTGGCCTTGCTCGCGAATTCGATCAACAGGCACAGCGGGCTTTGCCACATTGGTGGCTTTCGCAAATCGAGTGTCTGCACAACCCGCCGGCGCCAGAATAAATGCAAATCGAGTACCATTGGGTGAGCGGCCCTCGAAATGCGGACTTCCCCGGGTCATCCACACCGTGCGAATGGTTCACAATGCTTCCGGGTTGGATCACTTTCCCTCAGCCATGAGCTGAATGTGGCCATTACAATGTTTGCAGGCCACTTTATGTCCCATGTACTTGGGGGCAGCACGAAGCTCGCTGCTGCAGTGGGGGCAGGGAGTGTAAAAGGCCATCACTTCCACGGCCGCATCGTAAGTGAATGGCTGATTGCAGTGTTTGCACTGCACTTTCAGGCCTTTGTACTTAGTGTGAATTCTCAGCTCTTCGCTGCAGCCAGGACACAGGACGTAATGCCCTTTGGGCGATACAGCGGCGATCACGGCAAGCTCCGGCAGAGGTGAAAAGTGAGGAATCTCGACACTGTCTTCGGACAATTCGCTATTCAGAAGTGCGCGGCAGCTTCGACAGTGAACCACTCGCGGTGGCATTTCATCACCGCATTGAGGACAAGGGCCTCCTGGCCATGCGCCGTTCATGGAACAGTCTCCGGAACCTGTGGTAATACTGACCGCCAGGGCCGTCCCCGGCCACAAATTTCTGACTGTGATGTTACAGCTCCGCTGCCGATTTTGGCAGGACATTTCCAGCTGGTTTGTGCCCGTTTGGGTTTCTGGTGCAATGCGGGAAGTTTACGGTTTCGCCTTGATCGCGAAAACATGGTGGAAGGTTCTGAGATAGAGATGTCCGTTGGCGACTGATGGAGTCGAATGGCAATCGTCACCCAGCGGCGTGCGTCCCAGTTCCCTGAATTCAGGCCCGGCATTAAGGACAACCACGATTCCGTCTTCCGTGATGCAGTACAGCCGGTCTTCGATGCAAATAGGGGAACCACTGAACTGACCGTCGATTCTTTCCGACCAGACTTCTTTTCCGTTCAGCAGGTCCAGACAAACCACAATCCCCTTGTCGCCCCATAGAAACAGCAGGCCGTCTTTGGCAATCAGGCACGGCACATAGGGCAGCATGGTTTTTCGTTCATAGACGATGCGAGATGATGGAACCGCATCGACATCGATTTTGGCTGCTGCAAAATATTTCCCATTGCCACCTTCGCCACAGGTGGCAAAGACCAGACCGTCCGCCAAAATCGGCGACGCGACTGTTCGCATTGGAAGTTTTTCTGTCTGCCAGTTCAGTCGTCCGGTGCGCAGATCAGTGCCTGTGATCCCGTTCGATTCACTGATGCAGATGATCTGCAGTGCGGAGTCTTTTCCAGGGGCGATCACTGGAGTCGAGTACGATGTTTTGCCGGCTGCTCGTTCGGCCGTCCAGACTGTTTCGCCAGATTCCGCATTCAAAGCCAGCAGAGAACTGGGGCCGACCTGATCGTTGGAAACAATCACAAGCCCGTCCTGGACGATGGGAGACGCTCCAAGATTATGTTCGCTTTCGTAGCTGCCCAGATCTTTTGTCCAGACTTGCTGTCCTTCAAAATTCCACGCGGTGATCATCAGCTTCGCGTTGTCGGCAAACATGGCATAGACCCGCACGCCGTCCGTTGCAGGGGTGCTGGAGGCCCAGCTGTTCTTCAGATGCTTCTTGCTCTCGCCCAGCGTGACGGAAACCTGCCACTTCTGTTGACCGGAGTCGGCATCCAGACAGTGCAGAAATCGTTCGCCGCCGCCTTCTGTGGCAGACGTCACAAACAAAGATTTTTCCCATACGACTGGCGCTGAATGGCCAGCATTGGGCAGTTCAGTTTTCCAGGCGTAGTCGCTTTCTGTCCATGTGACCGGGATTCCCGGCTGACTGCTGAGTCCACTGCCATTTTCACCACGGAACCGCGGCCAGTTTTCTGCCTGCAGTGCTCCACAGACCGCGGTCAAAGCAAAAACGATGACGGTCAGTCTGATGAGTCTTTTCATGGGGTGTCCTGTTCGTAAGCGGGCGGCGGAATGTGGACAGTTTAATCCAGCACGGTAAGCATCGCTCAAGCAATAACTGAGCCGCGAGGCGCTAGCCGCGGGTGTTTTCGTTGTGTTTTTAAGACCCACACCCGCAGCTAGCGCTTTGCGGCTCACTTCCTATCGGACAGTGATTTATCGAACGATCCTAAAGCAGCGTTGCCGCGGATGCAACAGACGGAGGGTCAGCGAGGCTCCAGCAATTTCAGATACGGCCGTCGCTGTGAGTCCTTGAGATTCAGGAATTCCGCCAGCCGAAGAACTGTTTTCGGGTCCGCTTCTCGGCTGGATGCGTTGCAGGTCACTTCAATCTCAGATTTTGTCAGGCGTTTGAAGGAGCCGACTTGTCTGCGATGGTTCGCAGATGGTTCCACGTGAAGAGGCCGGAATCATGTGTGTCAGACCAGCGAATTCGAAGTGCGTAGTTGCCGCACAACGAAACTTCCAGGAGGCCCAGATCTTCGGGAACAGATTCCGGATCCAGCAGTTGCTTGCCTGAAAATTCATCCACACAGACTGCACAACGGCAATTCTGGCGTACCATCCGAAAGGGAAGTCGGGAAATATCGGTGTCGGTCCAGATCAGCTCGAGGAGTCGCTGCTCTTTGTGGACCTTGATGTTTTTCGGAGACTGCATGGGAGGTTACTCGTGGTCTTCTGCGTCGGTATTGAAACTGTCGCCGTCGTCATCCTCTTCTTCGTCATCATCATCGTCGGTGACTGATGTTCGAGAGACGAAGGAGTCAAACAGCATTTCGACAAACTCATTCAGGGAATCAGCGATGACTTCGAATTCGACAGAGTAGTGCCGAAACTGCAGCACGCCTTCGTGCTCGCCGTCTGTATCCAGACAGTAATAGTCTCCGTCACCGGTTTCGCCAATGACCAGAAGCTGATCTGGCCATCGAAATTCCTGACCTTCGGGATCGAGAATCGTTCCCTGGCGGACTTCGTGATTGATTTTAAGAATTTCGAAGGACGAAGCATAAAGTTCGACGTCCGGTACGGTCCCGTCGGCATCGCTGCCATCATCCGCTCTGTTGGCCGCTCGCAGCTCCGGAGGATACGAATGCAGTAACTGGATGTACTTGGCCGGGATCGCTGCCTCACACAGTTCCTCCAGTTGTAAAAGGTGCTCGGGAGTCATTGTGTTTTCTGTGATCTCACATAAAAACTGACGGGTCGTAAGGAATAGCTGCGCGCCGCAGACATTGAACCGGGGCAATTTCAGGGCCAGATGTTTTCAAGAGCAGACGTGTGCTGTTGGCGTGAGGGGACGAGGAAACATAACGAGGCCCCTGCCTTCTGCAGATCAGTCTTTGCCTGAGTGTTTGACCTCTTCCCAGTATTTGTCGAAATCAAAATCCGGGCTGTTGTCAGCGTCGTGGCATTTTCCACACGTCTGACTCTTTGCCTGTTCCAGCGTGACTCGCACTTCTTTGATGGCCGCTTCTTTGTCGTCGGCCTCGATCAACTCAACATGCCGGCTGCCTGGTCCGTGACAGTTTTCACACTGGTTCCCGGCGAGCAGAGTCTGCAGAAGTTTTTCGGAATCATCCGCTGCGAATTCTTCGTTCAAGAAGCCACTGCGAAAGCGAATATATTCCTGGGGTTCCCAGCCTGTGACGTGACAGGAAAGGCATTCGGGATCAAACGTGCGAGCCACCCCGTTCAGGCGTTCGAAGCCTGGGCGTTTGTGAACCGGGTCAAGACTTTCAAAGGCGTGAGCGTGTTTGGTGTCCTTCCAGATTCCAAATGCTGTTGTATGGCATTCGCCGCATTTGGATGCGCCCACAAATGTTGCGCCGGACGGATGTCCCACTGGTCCTTCAGTGGTCACCACCTGACCTTCCTTCAGTCGTTCCTGATACGATCTCATAAGCTCGGTCATCTTTTCCGAATCTGAAAAGTAGCTCTCCGATAATGTCACGAGTTCGTAACGCACGGGCTCGGTCTTGTCGTCCGGATAAAGCCCGACGACACCGGCTGTTTTTCCTTTTTCGCCCACGCGAAGCAGGCGAGTCGAGCCCAGCATTTCCGGGGCTCGGTCGCCGTCGCGTCCATCAGCCGCCACGATAATGTTAAGGCCTGGAAAGTCTTTGGCCTGCTGACGAATTTCATCATCCGTTGACTGAGACAGCAGAATTCGAAAATCCACTTTTGCTTCATCAAATTGCTTCAGGACATCCGTCAGAGCTTCCGAGGGATCAGTCCACTGCAGATCAGCGCTGGCAGCTTCGTCGGCCGTGCGATCGGGAATCACTTCGCGTCTAATCGTGTCGCTCATGATACTGGTGATGCCGACTTTGTAGCCGTCGACTTCGATGATGTTAAATGGCAGCGGCGTGCCCAGTTCTTTCGATCCGAAGAAAACCAGATTGGCACCCAAAAAAATCAGTGGAGTTTCGCCATCGGTGAAATGCTGAGACAGCAGGTAACCGGGTTCAAGCCGCAACTCTTCCGGACTCATGGCCAGCGCGACGTACTGAAGTTCGCGAAGGGCTTCCAGTGTTGTTTCAAATTTCAGCTGAGCCTGCGTACCTGTGCGGCGGGAGATTCCGCCCGCATCAAGGCCTCGGACGGTCCAGTTGAGTGACTTAATTTTATCGAACAAACCGGCCCGGCGTGACATGCCTCCCAACTGATTGCCCGTGCAACCGCACGGTTCAAAATAACCATGCTGCTCACCGGTGACCACAAAGGCCAGCTTCGGAGTTGGCCAGGCAGGAAACGCCAGCGGCGACGACGGTGGGACGGAGGCCGGAGGACTGCTCGGAATGGACTCGGTAGCCTTCGGAGGCGTTTGTGTTTGTGCGGGAACCGGCGTCGGCAGCGGTGCTGTAGGTGCCTGGGGTTTGCCTGGTTCCGGAGCCTTGTCCGGCAGCGGCATCCAGATAAGGGATGCCGCAAGAAAGATCAGACCCAAAAAGCTGAGGACGACAAATGTGGAATTGCGCATGCGGAATCGCCTAAGGGCCGAAGAGGAGGCGTGGTGAAACATGCCCGGGAAAAGCAAAACGATAGCTTTTCGCAGCCCCTGGGTGAACCCCAAACGGCCAATGGCAGTCGATTTGCGTTTATAGTAGACATCACTCTCCGAGTGATGGATGCCAAGGCCGCGTTTTGCGGTCTTCGTCACTCGGAGAATAACGTCTACTTTGTCAAACTGCGTGGCAGTGCCCAAACCGCCGCAGCGAAAAATCTGAGAGACCTGGCCCACCGCTTTTCGTTGAGTCCGCTGGCCTGCCGTTCTCGTTTTTCACTCGCCCGAAAAGGTTTTTTGGGTTTGTGGGAATGGCGATGAATAGGGAGTTCGAGGATTGCGGGGTGTGTTTTTGGCGTCGACCTCGGGAGAAGTCTGCGGCTATGCTTCGCCGTGGTGGAAACTACTACGCTGCTGCACACAGCATTGCCGCAGTCAGGCACGGACGTCAGAACATCAACGGGTTAACGCATGGACGTAAAGATAACCACTCCGCTCTCTTCCGGGCGGCCAGCGAGATCGGCAGCGAAGACCGCAAAAGCTTCGGAAATCAGATTCCTGGCGGGGCCTCAGTCACGATTCCGTGAGTTCCTGATGGCCGCGCGGGCCTTTCGTGAAATGATCGTCGGCTTCCGAAAGCTGCACTTTGCGGGCCCATGCGTCACCGTTTTTGGATCCGCCCGGTTTGGTGAGTCGCACCCTGACTATAAGTTTGCGAGGAAGGTCGGCGAGCAATTGTCGCTTGCCGGATTTACAGTCATGACCGGCGGCGGGCCCGGGATCATGGAAGCGGCGAATCGTGGCGCCAAAGACGTGGAGGGCCGCAGCGTCGGGTGCAACATTATTCTGCCGATGGAGCAGGCGCCCAATCCGTATCTCGACGCGTTTGTGGACTTCCGCTACTTCTTCATTCGAAAACTGATTCTGGCCAAGTACTCCTATGCATTCGTGGCCATGCCCGGCGGTTTTGGAACGCTGGATGAACTGTTTGAAATTGCCACGCTGGTTCAGACCGGAAAAATGAAAGGCTTCCCCATTGTCCTTGCAGGCACAGAGTATTGGGGGCCGCTCGTCAATTATCTGCGCGACACAATGGCCACCGAAGGCACCATCAGTTCTCTGGACGTCGATCGCTTTATCATCAGCGATGACCCCGAAGCGATCGCATCCACAATTGCCGAAGCGGCTACGAAACACTTTGGATTGACCCAGGGGATCTGGAAGCCGCGCTGGTGGCTGTTCGAAAGATCTCCCTGGAAGAAATCACAAAGAGCTGCCTCCTGACGGCAACTAAAGCGGCATGATGGCCTGGTTCCAGAAGCGAGCGGCCACAGTGGGTGGAAGAAGGCCTGTGTCAGGTGCGGATTTTGAAAGTATTTCACGGATTCCGGTCTGGAATGGCAACTTATCTGGTGGGGAGATTCATTTCAGATCCGTTTCGTGGCGAGGAAATTTCGTTGCAAAACAAGGGCATTCAGCTTTCCTAACCCTGAGTGTCCTTAGAACAGGCAGATTTCACACTTGACCCAAATCCCGGTGGATCGAGACCATCGTGTCGCCAATCCACTGTTCCTTTGGGTTGTAAAAACCGATTTGCACTTTGTAGCTTGTGATATCTTCCGGCCGAACTCGTTTCAGGTTCAGCCGCAAGTTCATCCGGCAGGACTGATGGCATGCCGGTTTTTCTTAACCGCAAAACTTGAATCAATTTTCGCGATCCTGACCTGAAAGTTCCTGATCATGGCCCAGGCTCCTCTTAAAGGCATATTCACTCCCAACCTCATTCCTTACACAGCGGACGGAGGCATCAATGAGCACGAATTGCGGCGCTATGCGGAGTGGCTTATCGAGCGTGGCGTTCACGGCCTGTACCCGAACGGGTCCACGGGTGAATTCACTCGCTTCACACCGGAAGAGCGTCGGCGCATCGTCGCGATTCTGGCCGATCAAGTGCGTGGCCGAGTCCCCATTCTGGCCGGTGCGGCCGAAGCGAACGTAAAAGAAACCATCGCTGCCTGCGAATACTATCATTCGCTCGGTATTCGCGCGGTCGCCATCGTCGCACCTTTCTACTACAAGCTGAGCCCGGCTTCGGTTTATGCGTACTTCGCAGAGATCGGTCGCAACACGCCGATTGACGTAACCCTGTACAACATTCCGATGTTTGCCAGCCCGATTGATGTGCCGACGATCCAGCGGCTGTCGGAAGAGTTCGAGAAGATCGTGGCGATCAAGGATTCATCGGGCGACATTCCGAACATGATCCGCATGATTCAGGCGGTGAAGCCAAACCGTCCGGACTTCGCGTTCCTCACCGGCTGGGACGCGGCTCTGATGCCGATGCTGCTGGCCGGTGCCGACGGCGGAACAAACGCCAGCTCCGGAGTTGTCCCGGAACTGACTCGCAAGCTGTACGATCTTACAACGACGTATCAGATCGATGCCGCTCGTGCAGTTCAGTATGACCTGATCAAGCTGTTCGACACGATGATTTATTCGGCTGAGTTCCCTGAAGGTTTCCGCGCGGCGGTTGGCCTCCGAGGGTTCAAGATGGGGAACGGTCGTCAGCCTTTGTCTGACAAGCAGAAGACCGACATCACAACGCTCAGCCGCGAACTGCAGTGCATGCTGTCCAATCACGGCTTCACCGATCAACCGATCGGCGGCTGCCCAATTGGCGACAGTTCAGCCCCCGATCCCGCGGACGTTTCTGCCATCGTGCAGCAGGTAGTTTCGGAACTGCATCGTCGCGGTTTGATGTAGGCTACCGGCCTGTCCTCAGAGCTCACGCGAGAAGTGAACAGCTTGAGAGCGACGTCTCAAGCTGATTTCGTCAGCCTGCGTATCCGCGAGCGTGGCACTTTGATCCTTCTGCGTCGGGTAGATGCCAGACCTGCTCCACTGGCATTTGCCAGTGGGCTGTTGTCAAATAGTTTAACGGCAAGCCGCAGGCGTTGGCAAAACAGCAGCGATCGCCCAATGGCACTTGATTTCAAATAGTAGACCCCACTCTCCGAGTGAGGCAGGCCGCGAAACGCGGCCTTTGGCATTCGTAATTAAGAGAGTGACGGCTACTTTGACGCAAATCGAGTGCCATTGGGCGATCGGCTGCGGCTTGCCGTTAAACGAAATACCGTTCAAAAAGTAGCAGGCACACTCCGAGTGCCGTCCGCCAGGCTGCGAAAACACTGTTCTGCTTGCGGCTGCGGCACATGGAATGTGCCTGCTACTATGAATAATTGAACGGTATTGCCGTTAAACGAAAACGTATCTGCGTTGCGAAATCGACAACCCGTTCACGCCGGAGGCTCGCGGGTTTTGCGCCAGAATGAGGCTTCAGCCCTCCGTGGCGCGCGGATGACGACACGGAGGGCTCACGTCCAACCGCTCGCCGCGACCCCGTTTGTGACCGCGAGAAGAATAAGCAAATCCCAACGGTTGTCAGCTCACCCGCTCTGTATTCAAATCGAATACGAAACGATCGCGGTGTGGCAGGTGATACTGTTTTCCGGGCAGTCGCCTCGATATCTGGCTGGGCTTGGTGCCGTCGGCCGGTCGGGATTCGTTCAATCGTCCAGCGTTGTGAGTGTTCAGGAATTGCGGGAGCGAAGTTGTTGCTGCAATTGCTCGGCCATGGCGTTCAACTAAGCCGTATCGCAGCCGGAAAAATCTTCGGCAGTCGACAGACGCAGGCTAAGAAATTCCTGCAGGACTGTGATGCGACCAATCTACAGACCACGTGCTTCGCCGATTTCTTCGCCTTCCCGCCGACCTTCCTGATGTCCCTCCAGTCGCGCATGCAGAATCCTCGCGACTTCGTCGCGCTGGAATTTCAGGCGAACGTTATAGAGCATCATCTGTTCGCCTTATTTGAGATCATTTCAAGGACTCCGGCGGCTTCTGAGATTTCTGCATCGGGAAACACTCGGTGAATTTCGGTGGACGACAGTTCGTCCGCATGCTGGAACAGCCGCGACCGGAGCTGTCGGATGGTCCCAGTGACCACGCGAAAATAAAATCTGGCAACTAGAGATCGTCGGCGGTGATGTCCTGCATGGACACATGGCGGATTTGATAGACAACGATTCGCTGTTCACGGATGACACTTCAGATCCGACGTTTCTCTTGTTTGCATTCCAAAATTGCGATCGCAACCTGCTACTGCAGAGGTTCAAAAAAAGATCCTGCCCAGCATTGAAGCTACCTGTTTGCAGTGTCATAAAGGCGACAAGATTGAAGCGGAATTCGATCTGTCTCGCTTTCCTGGCAGTAATGCGGCTGCGGAAGCTGGCGATGCGTGGGAACGAGTTGGCAAACGAATTCGTCTGAATAAAATGCCGCCTCAGGGAAGTCCGAGGCTGATTGATGAGCAAAATGGGCAGTTTCTGCGGTGGGTGGAATCAAAGCCCAATCAGGATCTTTCGCGACAGCACGGATCGGTTGGAGGGCGTGGGTGGGCCGGTCTGAATCGGGGCTTAATGACTTCAACGCCGTTAAACGATGCTGACCTGGCGTTTTGTTCAGTTGTATTTGGGTTAAAAACCTCTGGAACGCTGCGAAGAGGGTTTTCCGGGAGCGAAAGGGACGTTATTCTTCCCCGCTTCGATTCGGTCTGCCACGGAGTTCTGGAATCATTGAAGAGTGTGATTCGAACTGGTCGATCAGGATCCGATACAAAATAACTCAGCCACTTATAGTGCTCAGGATTTGGAACAATGGCAAAGACAAACCGAAAATTGAACAAAGCAAACCATGGTAAGCGTCCGGCCAGCTCAAAGGCTCGACGTCTGAAACGCAAGCACGTGAAGCTGTCATAAGCTTGGCCCTCGGTCTACAACAAGAAAGCCTGCCTCACTGAGGCAGGCTTTTTTGTTGTCACTGGCGAAATGCAATGCATGACGGCAGTGTGGAATTTCGCAGGGCGCCGGAACAGTTGAAGGTGGCCGCAGCGCGGGTGTCTCGACGATTGAGGCGGCCATTGTATACTGTGGCCACGCAGACTTCAGGACTTCCTGAGTGTGGCAACAACAAGCAAAACTGAACCAGGACGACGCACCAGGGCGTTCGAAGGATTCGCCATGACTGATAGAGTGGCCCAGTTGACGATTCATGAAAAGCTTTCCCGGCTGGCCAATAATTTATGGTGGAGCTGGGATCCGGAAGTCACGGATGTCTTTCGGCTGATTGATCCGGAGTTGTGGGGAAAGGTCAATCACAATCCCGTTCTGCTGCTCAATGAATACCCACCCGAGCGACTGGAAGAGCGGGCGCGAGAAGCGGTGCTGCACACGCGCATTCACTGGTCCTATCGTCGCTTTCATGAGTACCTGGAAGCCACCACGACATGGGGCTCAACTCATGCCGGGATTCTTGGTCAGGGCCCTGTTGCTTATTTTTCGGCAGAGTTTGGTCTGCATGAATCCCTTCCGATCTATTCGGGCGGCCTCGGAGTTCTTGCTGGCGATCATCTAAAGAGCGCCTCGGATCTGGGCGTGCCGCTTGTTGGAGTCGGTCTGTTTTATCACGAAGGCTACTTTACGCAGGAGCTTGATGCGGGCGGATGGCAGCAGGAGTCTTATCCGCGCCTTGATTCCGTATCGCTGCCGCTGCAGGAGGCGTGCAATGCGAAAGGCCCTGTGGTGGTCTCCATTGAGACGCGCACCGGTCTGATCCATGCGCGAGTCCTGCATCTGGCCGTGGGTCGCGTCAATCTTTATCTCCTCGACACGGACATCGCACAAAATCATGAAGACGACCGTCGTCTGACAGGCCGGCTTTATGGCGGTGATCAGCGAACTAGAATTCGCCAGGAACTGCTGCTGGGCGTTGGCGGAGTGAAAGCGTTAAAGGCACTTGGCATTCTGCCCAACGTCATTCACATGAATGAAGGTCACTCGGCGTTCGCACCGCTGGAAGTGATTCGACAACGCATGCAGGAGGACGGGCTGCCGTTTGAGAAGGCGCTGCGTGAGACGGCGTCCCGATGTGCATTTACAACTCATACGCCAGTGCCGGCCGGGCATGACCGATTTGATCAGGGGCTGATTGATGAGCACCTTGGTCCGCTGGGCGATGCGCTGGGGCTTAATATTGACGGGATCATGGGGCTGGGCCGAGTTGATCCGCAGAATGGCGGTGAGTCGTTCTGCATGACAGTTCTGGCGCTCAAACTTTGTCGCATTGCGAATGGTGTTTCCAGTCTGCACGGTGTCGTCAGCCGTGATATGTGGGCCGGGCTGTGGCCGTGGCGCAGCGTGGAAGAAATTCCGATTGGTCATATCACAAACGGGGTACACGTGCCGACATGGCTGGCCGGGCAGATGCGAGTTCTTTACAACCGAGCTCTGCCGGAAAAATGGTACGAGCGAACCGGCGAGCCGGAAGTCTGGAAAAGTTTTGAAAGCATCACACCGGGCGAGCTCTGGGAAGTGCATTCAACGTTGAAGAGCAGGCTGATCAATTATGCACGGCACGCTGCTGTCGACCAGGCAACTCGCCGAGGCGAAAGCGAAGGTGTCGTCGCCGACATGGAGCAGTTGTTTGATCCGCAGGCACTCACGATCGGTTTCGCTCGCCGTTTTGCGCCGTACAAACGTGCGGACCTGATTTTAAAGGACCTCGATTTTCTTGCGAAGCTGATCACAGATTCGGATCGTCCGCTGCAATTTATCTTTGCGGGCAAGGCACATCCGGCAGATGAGCGTGGCAAACAAATTTTGCAGCACATCTTTCAGTTAACGCGTAAGGCGCCGTTTCGCGGACGCGTGCTGATTCTCGAAAACTACACGATCGACATGGGGAGAGTCCTCGTTCAGGGGGTCGACGTCTGGTTGAACAACCCACGACGTCCGCTCGAAGCGTCGGGCACCAGTGGTCAAAAGGTTGTGTTAAACGGGGGCCTGAACTGTTCAGTTCTCGATGGCTGGTGGGCGGAAGCGTACGATGGCAAAAACGGGTTTGCCATCGGCACGGGACGCACGCACTGGAATCAGGATATTCAGGATGCTCGAGACGGTGAGGATCTGTACCGCGTGCTGACTGCGGAAGTTATTCCCATGTTTTACGACCGCGACCGCGACGATCTGCCTCAGGAATGGATCGGCCGAATGAAACGCGCCATCAGAACTCTGGGCTGGCGATTCAATGCGGACCGCATGGTCATGGACTACGCGACGAATTCGTATGTGCCAGCTGCTGGTGGGCTGAGTCGCTCGATTGTCTCGATGCCTTAACCTGTTGGTTTTTTGTCGGAATTGAAAACGTCAACGCCACTAATTCTTTGGGTAGTTAGCGTAGAATGGGTGACCTGGCGTAAATGGTAGATCTGCGTGGCGTGTGGTCTTCGTAATAGAGACAAACCCGCCTCTCAGAACTGGGGTGCGGCGGCGTTTCAAGCGGCGGCAGAAATTGCCGGATCCTTAGCTTGGAAGGAAAATTATGCGGATTGACATTGGACCCGGGGACACCTAATGTTCCCGTGTCGTCTCAGTCGATCCAGCGGCAAGGGCAAATTCGGAAAACGGGTAGCGAGTCGGAATTTCCCCCATTTCCTCATCAGGGAAAGCCGTTGAGGTTTACCGGGATGATGCAGCGCACGTCCTTCGCAAATAACCGGATAAGTCGATCCACTGTAGTGACAACGTGACTTCGGAAATGGGGATTTCCGGAGAAACTGAGAAGGACCAAGGGACGGAGATCCTGAGCACTTCGATCCGGAACCATTCTTGAACAGGTGCAGAAAATGTTGGGGAACATTGGGTATTTAGCAGTCGCCGCTGTTGTCGCTGTGGTGGCTGCACCAGTAGCGGTCGCTCAGAGTAGCTGGGCCGATCCACTTGTTGATGTGAAGAAGCTGGACTTTGGCGTCATTGCTACGGGCTCAGAGGCTGTAAAAGTCGTAACGATCGAAAATACGACTCAGTATCCTGTGCAGATTTCGAGCATTTCCACCGGATGCCGCTGTGCGGAAGTCGGTCAGCCTGGCAAGACGCTTCTTCAGCCAGGCGAGCAGACGACACTTGAAGTGCGGATGAATACGCGTTCGTTCAAGGGGCAGCGCGACACTTCACTGTCCATTTATTTTGACGCACCGCAGTTTGCAGAAGTGCGAATTCCGATCTCCGCCTACATTCGGACAGACGTGGTCTTCGAGCCCGGTAAGGTTGATTTTGGAAAGCTGGACTTTCTAGCTGGCAAGACCACCACGGTCAGAATTGCCTACGCCGGTCGCCCTGACTGGAAGATCAAGGATGTGCGTATCACCAGCAAAGAACTGACTGCTGTCTTGCGCGAGACTGCTCGGGCAGGCGGTACGGTGGCCTACGATTTGGATATGACTCTGGCTCCTGAAACGAAGCCCGGCAAGATCCGAGACATCGTGACTTTGGTCACCGACGACGCTTCGAATCCTTACGTCCCATTGATTGTCGAAGCGAATATCGTCCCGGACATTACGATTAACAATCCGAGCATTGCGATCCGCTCGCTGAAGCCAGGTCAGACCACGATTGTTCGACTGACGGTTCAGGGGAACAAGCCATTTTTGATCGAAGATGTGGACTGCCAGAAGATGAACGACTGTTTTGAAGTAAAAATGAGCGACAAAGAAAATAAAATTCAGATCGTTGAAATGCAGTTCACGGCTCCGGACAAGCCGGGCAAGTTTAACGAAGAGATGATTGTCAGGGTGAAGGGGCGTGAAGAGACTTTGAAATTCACTGTCAGCGGTTCTATCAGCGGTGGCTGATGATCGACCGGACAAGACGAATCACATAAGCTCGCCGAGGAAATTCCTCGGCGACTTTTGTCGCGAAGTGTTCGGCGAGACGACGCTTCGGTATGAAAGGCCACATCTGCGTTTGCACGGTCATCTGAAGGGATATGATCCAGCACGAGCACCACGGTTTATCTGGCCCGAGCGACTGAGTGCAGCTCAGACGGCGATCCGTCATAAGGCGGAGGAGCGCGGGAAATGAGCCCATGGATCTGCGGGCACCGCCGGAGGCAGCTCGAACGGCGGAAGTGTTTTCTTACTTGACCGGAATCGTTGTCCGGTCAGCACCGCCGACCAGAATATGGCCAGTCAGCCGGTGTTCAGGGATGATGCAGACGACAAAAGTGTTCCGGCCATCTTCAATACGCACCGGAACGACCTGCGAGGAACCGGCCCCACCATAACTGGAGAGGTTCAGGGTCGTTGTCCAGTCTCCCGCCGGCAGTTCGGTGTGAGCGATATCAATTCGCGCGGGAAGCATTCGCCACGAACGAGTGTCTGGTTTTTCCAGCGCTTCCCAGACAACGCCGGCTACGTTAACGCCCAGGTCCACCCACGAATTGCGGTGAATGTTTTGGGTTTCCTTGAGCACATAGATGGCTCCTTTTTTCAGGACACGACGAGCAACCGCGGCGGCCAGTTCTTCATCCCGGTGTTCATGGTACGACGCCATGGCCACTTCGTTCAGATCCACGGCAGTGGAGAATATCAGCGTCGAAGCCGGTGCAGCTGCGGGTTCGGAATTGGCGGCGGAAGCGACCGAGCACCGAAGACTTCCTCGCGGCAACACGGATGGACTGGGTTCCGGGCGCGCGATCTTTACGGCGGCAATCGTCGGAGGCAAAGTGTGTTTTCCCGTAATGCTGATGATACGGTCGGCGATCAGCAGCGCAGCGGACGTCGGCTCCGCGGGTTCTGAAACCCAGCGCGGCGCTTTCCCCACGAGTGCAATGATATGCAATGTTCCATTGCCACGCCCGCACAGCGTGCCGAACTTGCCTTGTGATGCCGTGGCATTGTGACGGTGAAAGGCGGGATTCCAGAAGCCAATATCATCCAGGGCACGTTCGGTGTGTTCGAGCCGCGTCGGAGTTTCCGACTGCACGGCCGCAGCGAGATAGGCACTTAAAGCCAGGGGCTGATCCAGTGGCGAAGCGACAATCACGGCCGTGGAAGACTGGCCGGCCATCGAAGCCGGATCGCCTGCGGATGCTGTGGCTGAAAAGCTGGCCGGCGAAATTCGCGCGCGGCCCACATCGTCTGCGGGTTTGTCGATATTGGCGATGTTCGCAGAGTTTTCAGAATGAGATGCGGCCGCTGCAAGAGCTTCCTTCCTGTCTGCTGCGGCTGTCGTAACCTGCGTGGTATAAGCGAATGAATCCTGCCCGTTGCCAAGAATACTGGTCAGCAAAGCAAGGTTGAGGACCATTCGTCGCTCAAAGTCGCGACCGGAGAATGCGACCGCACGGCTGTCGGTCATCATGGATGCCGTCTGTTCGGCAACGTCGGGCTGTTCGAGATGTTCCAGTTCACGACGCATCGTGCGAAAGCGACCTTCCGCATGCTTTACGTCGCCGCTGGCCAGATCCAGAATCCCCTGCTCCAGTTCAAGCAGATTTTTTTCCGCATGAAACGCTTTTTGAGATTTCTTCAGAGCCTCGCGTGAAACCTCAATTTCACCACTGCTGAAATGGCTGACTGCAGCTTCATGAGACTTTTGCCATGCGTGGCAGCCGACATTCATACATAACGAGATCGCCGCAGCAGCCGGACCGTATCGTCTCAGCCGCTGAAGCCACTGCAGAAGGTTGCAGTTCGTGTTATGCATGATCGGAGAATTCTGAATGAGGGCCATGTCGCACAAAATGCAGTTGCTCGCAGTCTGAGCTTTGCAAGTCGGCCGTCACACCGGCGGTTTAGCTGCCGTAGTGCTTCAGCTTTCCAAACAGTCCTTTGTGGTAGCCTTTGCGAAGTTCGGCAAAGTCTTTCAGTGATTCGCCCGTATGAATATCAAGCAGTTCCAGAGTCAGCGTGTAGTCGCGCTGGTAGTCGCCGTTACTGTTGGTTGTTCCGGAGGTGATGCGGGCAAACAGAAGGTAGTCAAACGGCTGATCCTGGCGCTCGAGAATTTCCTGAAACTCACGCTGGTGTTTTGCTGTAACAAGTGCATCAATGCTGCATCGGCATTCTCCCATCGCTGCTTCCACGTAGCGACGGCTTATCATTCGAAAGTGTGGATCCCGCGAAATGAGCGAATCGATATGTTCGTAAATCTGCTCTTCGAAATCGCCGATCTCTTCGCCGCTGCGATTTTCGACACCGACGAAGCAAACAGTCCGCGACGTCTGGCCCTGCGCGTCGACTGTCGAGTGAGATGCCTGCTGAATTGTGGCGCAGGATTTCGAAAGCAGGCGAGCCACAGATTCGTCAATCAGCGGCTTCCATGTTTCGGCGCCCGCGGTGTGGCTTCCGACCATATCTTTGTCGTCGCCCTTGAGCACATGGGCACGTTGACGATTGCGGCATCCGGCAAGAACGCCGACTGCGGACAGATGAAAACAGGCAAGAAGAAAGTTTCTTCGGCAAACCATGAACCGGGGACTCCATTCCAGAGGCGGTGGGAATTGCGAAGCTGAACGGTCCTTGTTCAGCTCTGTCCTCAATTCGTGAGCTTCGTGGCCCAACCGAGTTTGCGGGGCCGACGAAAGACACTGCCTGACACGAATAATACGGTAAATCGTGCCGGTTTGGATAGGGCTTTCGGAATCACCCAAATTGAATCACTATTTGAAGTATTGCCGGTTTTTGACATTTCGGCAGACTGGAATATTCCGGTAACGCGACAGACGGTTTGTGCCGAAATGCAAAAAGGCCCCGCCGAAACGATCGGCGGAGCCCCGGGAAGGAGTTTAGTGCGACCCAGGTAAACTGGGAGCGATAGGTCAGATCATTTTCTGTGATGTTGGGATGTCCAAAGTCATCTGCGCAAACGGCAGAGCGATTTTGAGTTGGAAATCGTCGTTTCCACCTAGCTTCTGAGCCATTTCTGCCAGCTCTTCGCTGCCGACTGCTCGGTAAGCGTCCACAAGTTCACGCCATGCAAAGCGCCGAATTGGAGAAGGCATGATTCTCGCGGCCCGCTCCAGGTGAGTGATGGCTTCGCGATGATTGTTCGACTGTTTCAGAGCAATCCCGTGGAGCAATTGGACCGGCCCTTCCAGCGGACCTGCATCTTCAATCTTATCCAGCTCTTCAACAGCTCGCTCGGGCATTCCGAGATCCAGATAGCCGTCAGCGGACAGAATACGTCGGACAGTCTTCGGTGTCATTTGAATTCGCATCGCACTCGCTCCCTCTTGAATGAGACAGGCTTTTTCACCTGATTGTTGTCGAACTGATATAAGGTGATTCGCAACTGCTGCGCCAATTCCTGGACGGATGTTTGGAATTTGTCTAAGTCGTTTATGGCGTTGCTGTTATGTTGACTGTGTTTGTGAGCGTCGCAATCGGGCTGGCTGCCAAATCTACAACCGCCGTCCGGAAACGCGTAAAAATGCGACTTAATCGGGGCGACCGGATGATCAAAATTGCATTTTCTACAGTGCGGGGGTGTTCAATGGCTGTGTTTTGGCGTCGCGTGTGACGAACTTACAACGACTGACAAAACCGCCAGGGGCTCCCGAGCAAATCTGAAAATGGCAACGAAAATGTGTTGCTGGATGCCTGTTCTGCTTCGTTGTGAGACTTTCGGACGCGAATTTTGGCAGTCAGCGGCGGAAATGGAGGCTGGTTATGGTGTCTCTTGCGTTGAACGGGAAACAATGTCGCCCGTGACGAATATGTTTCCGACTTTCTTCTGTGTTTTTGTCGGGATTCCAGCGTACAACACGCGGCCATTTGCCGAACCGCCCTGACTATGAAGGCCCGTCGATGCTGGAGTTCTTGACCGTCGGATTTTTGACTTCCGCAGGTTTGGCATGCGTGGTGACTCCCCTGGTTCGCTGGATGGCACCTGCACTTGGGCTGATTGACCTTCCCGGGCATCGAAAAGTTCACGTTCAGCCAACGCCTCGCGGAGGCGGCATCGCGATTTTTGTGGCCCTTGTCGTTCCCGTCCTGCTGGTTGTCGCTGCCGAATTTTTGGGGTTCAGGGGACGGTTCGCGGCTATCAATGAGATCTTTGAGGAAGTGTCCGCAGAACCGCATCGGTGGAAACAATTTGCGGCGATCATCGCCGGGGCCGTGTTGCTGTTTTTTGCAGGGCTGGCGGATGATCGCTGGAACCTTTCGTGGAAGGCCCGGCTGGCATTTCAGTTGTCGATCGCTGTGGGCGTTGTGTCCGCCGGCGTTCGCGCAACGGTCTTCGTCGATCAGCCCTGGTTTGGTTTCGTTGCAACGGTGTTATGGATTCTTGTTCTCACCAACGCCCTGAACTTCCTCGACAATATGGATGGCTTGTCGGCAGGAATAGGGTTGATCTCCTCACTCATCTTTGCCGTCATTCTGGTGGCGCTGGTGAAATTACCGACTTTGTCAGTGGCCTTTCCGCTAGTCCTTCTGGCGGGCTCGCTGGTAGGATTTCTCGTCTGGAACCGGCCGCCGGCCAGTATTTTTATGGGAGACTGCGGCAGCAATCTGATCGGCTTCCTGCTGGCAGTGCTGACCGTCACCGGCACATTTTACGAAAGCACAGGCAGCCGGCACATCATGCTGGCCCCGGTGTGTGTTATGGCTGTTCCGCTGTACGATTTTTGCACCGTTATCATGATCCGCATCAGTCAGGGACGCAGTCCATTTCACGGTGATAAAAGTCATTTTTCACATCGCCTCGTGGAGATGGGTCTGCGGCCTGCTCATGCCGTTCTAACCATTCATCTGACAACTGCTATGACAGGGCTGGGCGGACTGCTGCTCTACAAGGTTCAGGACTGGAACGGCGCCATGCTGGTTGTGGCTCTGATTTTTTGCGTACTGGCCATTATCTCTATTCTGGAAACTGTCGGGCGACGTTCTGTCAATGAGATTCAGGGGAATCTGGCGGAAGCTCGCAGCATGAATTCAGCTGCTGTGTCATCGCCCGTCTTTACATCGCCTGAGCCTTCTTCAGCCGGATCACCTTTGTCGATCAGATCAGAAGAATGACGCTTCTTGCAAACACTGAAGTGCCGCCAGTGCAGACTATCGCTTCTGAAGCTTCTGCTGAAACGCTTGCGGGTAAAGACTGATTGATGCACGTGCTACTCACAATCTTTGCGTTTGCGCTGCTGACCGCGGAGTTTCTGTGGCCGACAGAAGATGCCGTCAACGGCGGCGGATTGCATCTGATTGTGCTGTGGATGGTGCTTGCCACTTTGCAGGCAATGTTTTGCTGGCTGGAAAAAAATGACAAGGGGCGACGGCTTTCTCGCTCTGCCGCTTTTAACCTGATTGATGCGGGTGTGTTGCTAATTGCTGCGGGACATATTTTGTCCACCGCAGTAGTCTTCCAGGCGGAGGGTGACCGGCGGGCCGCAATAAATCTGACGTTGGAATGGTCAGGCCTGTTTTTCATCTGGCGACTATTTCGTTTACGCTGCACGGAACCTGTTTTTGCGGCTCAGACGCTTCAGGTTGTTATTGCTGTCGCCGTGAGCTTGTCTGCATTTGGTATCTGGCAGCATCATGTCTTTTATCCGGAGCAGGCCGCGTGGTATCGAGGGCAGCGAGCGGAGCTTGATGAGTCGCTCGGTCAGTCCGACGGGCGAGGAGCACTGCGAGCCACAGAGATTATTTCGCAGTTGCACGAGCAGGGAATTCCTGTGGAAGGCACGGACCGGATTCTCTGGGAAAATCGACTGTTGTCGAGCTCTGAACCGTTCGCAACATTTTCGCTCGCGAACACTCTGGCCGGGGTTTTGGCGACGGCGTTGGTGTTGCTGATTGGTCAGACAACGGTGCAGTGGAAATCGGGGGAAATTCGAACCGTCTTTCGCGTGGCTCTGTCATTGCTGCAGATTTGTCTGGTCACCTATTGCCTGGTGCTCACGAAGAGCCGCTCTGCCTGGCTTGGTGCTGCGGCAGGCCTGCTGATTCTGTCTGTTGTTCGCAGCCGAACGACCACCGCCAGGAAAATGTTGCAATGGGGAATGGGAGGCTGCGTTTGTGCGATGATCCTGGCGGGGGCTGCGGCATTGGGAGGAGCTTTAGATAAGGAAGTCATTCTGGAGTCGCCTCGTTCACTCCAGTTTCGTCTGCTGTACTGGACGGGTGCTCTGGAAATGTTGAAGGATCATCCTGTGACGGGCGCGGGACCAGGCAATTTTCGCCAGCTTTATTTGAAGTATAAGGAGGATGAGTCGAGTGAAGAGATTCGCGACCCGCACAATTTTGTTTTGGAAGCGTGGTCCGCAGGAGGTGTTACCAGCCTTGTTGGTCTGCTGCTTTTCGTTGGCTGTGTTCTGAAAGGCCTTGCGAGGGAATACGCCAATAACACTGGCGACCTGCGTTCTCCGTTGCTGTCCGGTCGGAACCCGCGAAAAATCGTTCCGTTGGGGCTGGCACTGGGGTTTCTCATCCAGGAAATCTGGTTGTGGATAAACGGTGAGTCGCTTCTGACGCAAACTCCGATGCATGCGGTGTTGCTGACTGGGCTGGTCGTCGCCCTGCTTCAGGCAGGAATCCGGCCGGTGGCGGTGAATCGCGTCTCGTGCTTCGCGGCTGCTGTTGTCATGATGGTCAATCTTTTGGCCGCAGGAGGATTTGAAATGCCAGCGGTGGCTCTGCTGCTGCTGGTCTGCGCGGCCGTCGGAGCATCGCGGCCTTCGGATGTATCAGAGCCTGCAGCTGTATCAACAGGGATGCAGAGACTGCGTTTTGAGAAGGTCGTTTTAGCCGTTGGTGCTGTGGCCCGCGTTTGTGTGGCTGGCATCGTGTTGAAATGGGGATTGTTGCCAGTACTCGCGGCGCAGCGGAACGTTGCAGAGGCAGACAATCTGAGGCATCGGCAGCGGAACCTGCGTGCTGCGATCATCCACTATCAGAAAGCGATCGCTGCTGATCCGTTCGCGGTCGTGCCATGTCAGAGAGTCGCCGAACTGGAGTTATCCAGACTGAGGGATCTGAAGCACGCTCAGGAGGCCAGTCCGGACCGGGCGACGATCAACAGCGCCGCTGGAACTGATTCTGGTCCAGACGCGCAGAAATCCGTGAGTCAGGCGCTGGACGCCTGCGACGTGCTGATCGCAGCTGACAGACGCAGCAGCTTCGGCTTTAGGGCTCAAGCGGAATGTTTGGCGCTGGGGGCGAGGCTTCTCAATAGTGAAGAAATGATGCAGCAGGCGATTGACCAGCAGCAGCAAGTGGTTGAAATGTATCCATCGTCAGTCGATGACTGGGTTCAGTTGGTCAGACTGTGTGAGGCAGATCCCCGGCAACGCTGGAAGATGCTGGCTGAAACGGCAGCATCGCGATCCCTGCAGCTGGAAGAAATCAACCGTCGCTGGGGGCATCAGGATAGATACCTGGCGGAGTCAGATGTGCTGATGCTCAAATCGCTGAGCAACGGTGTGAGACAGTAAGCGATTGGACGATGGGAATTCGCTAATCAGTGGATGTTGGGTATTTTTCAGACCGCGAATTGCGGGAGATTGTTATGAAGAAGATAGTCGTTGTTCTTGTAGTGCTCTTTGCATCCGGAGTGGTGTTTGTCCTGAAAAAATCGGGCCAGACGTCCAGTGAACTGTCGGTTGTCACAAATATTGAAGCGGCAAAGGAGAACGCAAAGATGATCGTTCCGCTGCCCAAAGCACCGCTTGCTGATTTACCGGTTCCTTCCAAAGAAGGCCCGTGGCCTAAAGCTATTGCAAAGGATCTGACCTTTGCCTTTGGCCGAATGCAGGTTAAGGAAAAGAATACGCATCAGTTCGTTGTTCGAAACGAAGGTCAGGCAGATCTGAATCTGGTCACTGGCAGTACGACATGCAAGTGCACGCAGTTCGGCTTTGATACTGCGGATGGGAAAACGTCAAAGCGGGCCCTCGTTAAGCCAGGTGAATCTGTCACTCTGACGATGAGCTGGAAAGCGGGTGAAGTTCCCGATCGTCAGTTCAGCCACGGAGGAGATGTGTACACGGATGATCCTGAAAATACCGTCTTGAAATATGCGGTTCAAGGGGCCATTGAAATGCCGTTTGAATTGCTTCCGCGCGACTGGAATGTGGGGAATGTCTACACCGAGCAGGCGGGTGAGATGACGGCCACTTTGGGTTCAAAAGTTTATGAATCCCTGGAGATCGTTTCCATTCACAGTCCGTCCGGAAAAGTGACGGTGACTCCAGGCCCGATCACGGTGGAAATGAAGGCGGTCAATGGATTCCTCAGCGGCTTCGGACTGAAGATCGTTGTTGCTCCCGATATTCCTGCCGGCATCTTTGAGGAAGAGGTGGAGATTAAGCTGGCCCAGTATGACGCTCCAATTAAGGTAAACGTCAGCGCGCGACGGCAGGGAGTTCTGCAGATGCAGCAAATGGCCGGTACGCTCTTTGACCGCGACAAGATGCAGTTACAACTTGGATCATTTCCCGCGTCCGAAGGCAGAGAAGCAAAGCTCCTGCTGATTGTTGATGAAAAGGATATGGCAGAGCCGTTCAGGATTGCTGATTCCAAATTTGACCCGTCTTTTCTGACCGCGTCGTTGTCACCGCTGGGACAGCCCTCGGGAACCGTGCATCGCTACATCCTGACGATCGCAGTGCCACCCGGTCGTCCTCATATTCAGCGAGTCACGGCTTCGCCAGGAACGATCGCTTTGTCGACAAATCATTCGTCCGGCGAAGAAATTAATCTGAGTGTTCTGCTGTATTCCAATTGATGTGAAGGCGCTGCTTCAGGTGAGTGCATCCGTTTGCTGGCGGTCAATCTGCGATCTGCTGCAGAGCCGCTGCGAGCGGTAGCCCAATGGCAGTCGATTTGCGATTAGAGTAGCCATCACTCTCCGAGTGATGAATGCCAGGGGCCGCTTTTTGCGGCCTTCGTCACTCGGAGAGTGACGCCTACTTTGTCAAATCGAGTGGCATTGACTGGTCGCCTGCGGTGAAACCGCATCTACGGGCTGCTCAAAATGCCTCAGGATCAGGCAGGTGCAAGAGTTGGAATCGCCACGTGAAAAGCGGTGCCTCCTGCAGCAGGCGATTCATGCAGAACAAGTCCTCCATGCATTTGAGCAATCTGCCACGCAAGGCAAAGCCCAAATCCCAGACCGCGGCCGGCGGATCGTCCGGAGTAAAACGGATCGAATAAGTGTCGACGAACTTCCTCAGAGAACAGTCCCGGTCCGTCGTCAAGAAAAGAGAGTTCAACCGTTCCTGGCTGATCGTCACGGAGCGTGACTGAGATTGTGCCAGGCCTGTCGACAGATCGGATGGCTTCGATACTGTTGCGGACGAACTGAGTGATCAGAGTGCTGAGCTGACTTTGATCGGCTTCCATTTCAATCTCGTCGGAAGTGCTCGCCAGCCGGATTTCAATTCGGTGATCGTTTGCCAGAGCGGTGAGGGGCTGTAGCGTTTGCTGCGATATCTCGACAAGATTGAATCGGTTTCGCCGGGGCTCGGGCGGCCTTGCGAACAACATGGAATTACCAATCATATCGCGAATTCGCCAGGCCTGAGCTCCGATAGTTTCAAAGGCTTGGCGCCGGTCCGGAGACTGCTCGTTTTTCAGGAGCAGTTGAGTCTGGCCGATGATACTGGCGAGTGGATTGTTGATCTCATGCCCTGCCCCGGCGGAAAATTCTGCCATAGCGTTCAGAGTGACCGGGTCCGGGACAACAATTGGCCGGTCAGTGGCTTTGGAAAGAAGCTGGCGCGAAACGGAGATGAGTGTCTCGGAGAACGTCTGAGCTTCCGCCGTCAGAGGATGTTCAGGCCATTGGACGATGATGGCTGCTGTTAAATCTGTCCACGGAAACACCTGCATGTGAAGTCCGCCGACCATCCCGGATTCTGCGACAATTTCGATCAGGGCATTCTGATTCAGCAAAACGGAGAATGGAGCGTCGAGAGAAAGGCGTGTCGGCGACATCCGCGTTTCTGAGGTGGCTCGAAAACAAATCAGTTCCAGCTGGTCGGGGCCGGTCGGGCTGATCAGGATTGCAGCAGAAGCGCCGGCAAGCTGGATCCAAGCTTCGACGGCGATGTCCGTTTGGGTATTCCATGGGCCTGAATCTGTGAGCGCCGCCAGCAGTCGATGCGAAAACGGGGGTTCGCTGTTTCGGTCTGCGTCAGATGGATTCACGGATAAACCTTCGTTACCAACAGCAATCTTGTAAAAGGTGCGGAGCCGGTCTGTCGTTGAACAGGGCTGAAGGTAGTGTTGCCAGTTGACTGGCAGATTCCTAAAAAAAACGGCCGCCTAGTGGCGACCGCTGAGATTTCCTGCCGTTCTTAAAACTGCACTTACGACTGCAGTTGTTCAATATCCAGAAGTCTGCAGATATTGTCGATCAGTCCGTCAACTTCAAATGGCTTCTGCATGAAATGATTGGCCCCAGCGGCCTTGAGTTCCTGAATCTTGTCCTGCTCAACCATACCGCTGATGCAAATAATTCGAACATCATCCAGCGCTGAATCACTCCGGACTCTCTGGCAAACTTCCTTGCCGTTGATGTCGGGAAGCATGACGTCCAGAACGATAATGTCTGGATGGTATTCCTTGACCATCATCCCGGCGTTGAAGCCGTTATTGGCGATCCGAACTTCAAAGCGACCATCTGCCATAAGTGCATCGGTAATCAGTTCTACCAGTTCGACGTCGTCGTCGACGATCAACGCCTTGCGTTTACCGCTTTCCAGCGCATCGGTCGGGATGCCGTTCTCTTTCATGAATTTGTAGAGAACGTCCCTGGGAATTCTTCGGAAACGAGATCCTGGGACGCGAAAGCCCTTCAGCTGACCGGAGTCAAAGCAGCGGATAATCGTCTGTTGGCTGACCTTGCATATCTTGGCGGCTTCGCCAGTCGTGAATACTGTTTTCATGAGCACAATCCGTTCTGTGGATAAGCGATGAGCTGCGACCTGCAGCGTTCCATCGTCCGACAGCCTGCCGGACGCCGTCCTTGACGCTTCACCGCCGAACCAAGGTAATGCAACGAGTTGAAGTACCTGTGTTGCAGCGTGACTCGCCCAAATTTGCGAGCTTCGCGTTGAGGCAGTCTAAGTTAAACCTCCGTAAGCCCCGAAATTACTTCGAGTTACAGACGCCTCCCTATTCGTGCCAACCCTCAATTCGACCGATTGTATCTATTCGTAAAAGACGGTCAACGGCAGTTTTATTGCGCAGCTTGCCTGTTTTTACGCCTGTGGAGCTGTTTTTCTGGGGATTCAGGAGGATTTGAGGGTTTGGCCCGGTAAAAATTGTTCCCAAAATCCCTCGAAAGGCTTCGGCCGCCCCTACGGCTTTCAGCGCGGTAGCGACCGGCCGGACCATGACGGTTCAGTGACGCGGTCAATCAGGTCCGTCCAGATCTGATCACACAAACGGAACCTCAGCTCGACACTGGCTTCAGGTAAAACATCAGAATGGCGATGTCCGCTGGAGTAATCCCGCTGACTCGGCTGGCCTGTCCAACAGTTGTGGGCTTCAGGCGATTGAGACGTTCGCGGGCCTCCGTTCTCAACTGCGGTACAGCCAGATAGTCAAAGGTGTTTGGGATTTTGACAGAATCCACCTTCTGCAGGCGATGAATCTCTGCCTCCTGGCGACGAACATAACCGGCATACTGAGCTTCAATCATCATCTGCCGCTTGGTGTTCTCGGTGAGGTTGAAATCCAGAAGCTGCGGAAACAGCGAATATACCTCATCCCATGTGATCGTGTTGCGACGCAAGTGCTCTTCCAGCGTCTGCCCGACGGCTCGCAGTTTGGTCATCGCGGCAAACGCGCGGGTCAGCTCATCTTCATACTTTCGAAAGCGATCGATGCGTTCCTGCGTCACGCTCCCAATTTCAATCCCCAGCGGAGTCAGCCGGCGGTCGGCATTGTCCTGACGCAGCAGCAGACGATACTCAGCGCGAGATGTAAACATGCGATACGGTTCATCGACGCCTTTCGTCACGAGGTCGTCAATCAGAACTCCCAGATAGGCCTGACTGCGATCCAGCACAAACGGTCCCCTGCCCTGCATTTTCAACGCCGCGTTGATTCCAGCAAGAAGGCCCTGCCCGGCCGCTTCTTCGTAACCAGTTGTCCCGTTGATCTGACCAGCGAAGTACAATCCTTCCACAAGTCGGGTTTCCAATGACGGATACAACTGTGTCGGTGGAGCGAAATCGTATTCGACCGCGTATCCATAACGCATGATCTGAGCTTTCTCGCAGCCCGGGATGCGACGAATAATCTCATCCTGCACATCGCGCGGCAGACTGGTTGAGATTCCGTTGACGTAAACCTCCTGCGTATTTCGACCCTCCGGCTCCAGAAAAATCTGGTGGGAAGTCTTGTCGGCGAATCGCACAACCTTATCTTCGATCGACGGACAATATCGCGGTCCCGTCGACTGAATCTGACCCGAATACATCGGCGCTCGATGCAGATTAGCGCGGATGAGTTCATGGATCTCGTGAGTCGTGCTGGTGAGATAGCAGTGAATCTGCGACTGTTCAATTCGATCCGTCATGTACGAAAATGGTTCGGGATTTTCATCGCCGGGTTGAGGTTCGCAGCGAGTGAAATCAATGGTGCGGCCATTCAGTCGAGCTGGCGTGCCCGTCTTGAAACGTCTCAGTTCGAAGCCCAATGACTTCAGAGCACCGGATACTCCGTGGGACGCCTTGTCGCCTGCTCGACCACCTTCGGCTTTGGATTCGCCGGTGTGCATGATGGCTTTGAGAAATGTTCCGGTCGTCAGAATCACGGCACGAGTTCGGTAGAATGCGTCTCCAGTGACACGAATCCCAGTGATCTTTCCGTTCTCTGTTTCGATAGACTCGACTGTCTCCTGGCAGAGCATCAGGTTCTCCTGCAGCTCCACTCGGTTCTTCATTTCAAACTGATACGCCTTTTTGTCCGCTTGGGCGCGCGGACTGTGCATGGCGGGACCTTTACCGCTGTTGAGCATTCGAAAATGGATGCCGGTCTTATCAATGACTCGCCCCATTTCACCGCCGAGCGCATCGATCTCGCGAACGATCTGGCCCTTGGCAACGCCGCCAATTGCCGGATTGCAGCTCATCTGGCCGACGGTGTCGCAGTTCATCGTCAGCAGCGCCGTTTTTGCGCCCATGCGAGCTGCCGCTAATGCGGCTTCGGTACCAGCATGGCCGGCTCCGACGACAACAACATCAAAATCGTAAATGCATTTCAGGGACATACTAGCTCTTACCTTGTTCCAGGGCTCCAGCCCTGGAACATACTGCCAGGAGGCTCCAGCCTCCGGCGATGACATCACGCAAGGCTGGAGCCTTGTGCGCAGTGCGTTCCGAGGCTGGAGCCTCGGAACGAGTGGTAGTGTAACGCCATTTACCGGCAATTTCGGCTGAATCACACCGGATCCCGGCTCGGTCCGCAAAATCCGGGGGCCTCGAACGCTAATCGGCCATTGTTTCGGCGTTGTGGACGGTGATACACCTCATCTGAAGTTCGCTGGCCGTAGAACCGCGACTCTGCGGACTCTCAGAAACAGGATGATCTTCATGGTTCGATTCGTGAGTCTTTGAGGATGCCGGACGACGTGGTCATCTCACGCGACAAAATCGCAGGTGCGTTTGAATTGTCTGCGTCTGGTGCAGAATCTCTGGTACTGCTCCTGCAAGTGGAACGTATGGGAGTTGATTACGAGTGAATCCACTGTTGGAAATAAGTCACGCGAACCAGCACACGACGCGATCGGAGAAATCAACCATGAACAGGAATTCAGTGTGGTTCGGCATACTTGCGGTCGTCCTGCAGTGCGGTTGCGCACTATTTCCCGCCCGATCGTCCGTTCACAAAGTCCCTGGGGCTTTGGATCGCGTTTCCAGCGAAACGATGACATCCTCTGAGCGTGCTTTGGGCACATCATCCCCGAGCCCAGCATTGGATCGACTGACTGAAATTGAACATTTCTTCCAGCAAGAAGACTCCAGCTCATCCACGACGGCTGACCGCAGGCGAAGACCGCCCGGCCCCCCGCCGACACTTTCGATGGACGACTTGCGAGAGATCGAAGGGCATTTCCAGCAATCAGACTTTACGCCAGGCCTGATTGCTGAGCTGAAGCCAGGACAGCACGTTTGTCTGCTGACACATTCAACTGTTTCCAGAACACCGAATTCCGTGCGCCGTAGTATCGAACAGGTTGCTGGCACGATTGTTTCAGTCGACGAGGACGCACTTGTGCTGAAAAACTCTGTCAAACTTACCGAAGGTCGCACGATGGGAACCCCGATCGTGAGTAAAATTCCGTACGTTAGCCGATTTTTCAAGAACAGTGGTGTTGGGCGGACTGCGATCAGCATTCCCGGTGAAGTGTCGATCGTTCGAACCAAGATCCAGGGGATTGGCAACCTCACCGCGGACGATCTCGCGGGCCTCCATCAGACTTCGGACTCAATGAAAATGGGTGTTGATTTCGACTATCAGGCCGAATCCCGCTCTCATTGACCTTGTTCCATGGCTCCAGCCCTGGAACACACTGCCAGGAGGCTCCAGCCCAATGGCACTCACTTTGTGAGCCGCAAGGCGCTAGCCGCGGGTTGGTCGCCTACAAAACACCCGCGGCTAGCGCCTTGCGGCTCACGGTCAAACGACAAAGTGAGTACCATTGGGCTCCAGCCTCCAGCGACGAGATTCACGCAAGGCTGGAGCCTTGTGTGCAGTGCGTTCCGAGGCTGGAGCCTCGGAACGAGCATTGTGTTTCGCGGGGCTTCGGTTGTGCTATGCTGTGTATCAGAGTTCAGACGACTTTCGCAGATCACCTTTTATAGAAGCGTGATGTTCGATTCCAGATGGCCTGAAAGGCAGACATGCAGGCGACTCGGAATGATTTCGATGCTGGCCGTTGTCGCGATCACCGCTTATGCCTATGTCCCGTCAAAACAATTCCCGCTGATCTGAAGGGGCATCAGATTTGTCTTTCGGCGGTTTGGTTTTTGATTTTGACGTCACGCCCAGGTGTGCCATCGCTTTGGCTGTGATCATGCGACCGCGTGGCGTTCGCTGGATGAAGCCTTCCCGCAGTAGAAATGGTTCGACTTCGTCCTCCAGAGTATCCGCTGGTATGTTGAGAGTGTGTCCCAATGCCTGGACGCCGGCGGGGCCGCCACTGAAGACGTTGATGATGGTTTCCAGATAGCGGCGGTCCTGTTCCTCAAGCCCGGCGTCATCGACTCCTTTCATCTTAAGGGCCGCGCGAGCTACTTCGAGAGTGATCTTTCCGTTGGCCCGCGCATCGGCGAAGTCGCGGGTCCAGCGAAGCCAGTTGTTGGCCTTTCGCGGAGTCCCTCGTGAGCGGATCGCAATCTCATGCGCTGCTTCAGCGGCAATTTCGGTACGGAGCTTTTGCGAGTTCCGGCTGATGATCGTGGACAGTTCTTCGGTGGTGTAGAAGTCCAGATGCTCTCGATTCACAAACCGATCACGAAGCGGAGCGGTCAGCATCCCGCTGCGAGTCGTTGCGCCGATCAGAGTAAACGGCTGCAGTTTCATGTTGATAGTGCGCGCATTCAAGCCATCCCCCAGTGTGATGTCGATGCGAAAATCTTCCATGGCCGGATAAAGGAATTCCTCAACCGTCGGCGGCATCCGGTGGATCTCGTCGATGAACAGCACGCTGCCGTAACTGGCGTTGCTCAGGTACGGCAGGAGATCTTTGGGGGCACTGAGAGACGGGCCTGCAGTGATCTGCAATTCGGTGCCCAGTTCGCGCGGGATGACAGTCGCGATCGTCGTCTTGCCCAGCCCCGGCGGTCCGTCAAGCAAAAGGTGTCCGAGCGGTTCCTTACGTTTTTTTGTCGCTTCCAGGAGGATTCTAAGGCGTTCCACCACCGCCAACTGGCCTACAATGTCCTCAAGTTTTGATGGACGGAGTTCGTCGTCAAATCGTTGTTGATTCGGGTCTTCGAAATTCCCGGCACTCGCAGTGCTGCCGAAACTCGGACGAACTGGTTCTTCCGGTTCGTCGTCATCATTCTTGATGGTGGTCTTCCGGGCCATGAGTGGTTTTCAGATCTCGATTGAAGCGGATGACCGTGGAAAAGAAAGCATTGAACTGAACATGAGCCCGATTAAAGCAGGGGTGATCAGGGGCTGTTGCAATCTGCCGTCGCAGCCGGTCCTTCTTTGCAGGAAGGCACGGCTGACGTCGTTCATCAATCCTGGAAGAGTTTATTGTTTGATGGCCTCGGCTGATTCTTTCTCACCCAGTTTTTCCTTCAGTCGTTTAAGAATAGCCGCATCAGGTCGCTTCGACTTTTCCTCCACTTCAAGTGCCTTTTTCCACAACGCTTTTGCTTCATCAGACTTTTGCAGAGCTTGGTGGACATCAGCTTCATGTTCCAGAAGTGTGGCGTCCTGATACTCGGGATTGGAGTTGGCTTTTTTGAGTGGTTCCAGGGCTTCTTCATTCTTGCCCTGCTTGAAAAGCACCCAGCCAAGACTATCGAGGTAAGCGGGATTCTCCGGCTGCGATTCCACAGCAATTCGAATCATTTTCTCCGCCTGCTCGAGGTTTTTGCCTTGGTCTGCGTAAAGATATCCCAGGTCGTTGTTGACACCCGGATCGGTCGGATCTTCCTCATACACTTCTTCCAGCACCTTCTGGCCCTGCTCCATGTCGCCATTCTGAACGAAGGCGTTGGAAAGGCCCATCCGAGCCAGGCGGACCGTGTCTTTTTCTACAGCCTCCATTTCGAGCACCTGCTGATACTGTTCAGAAGCATTTTCCCACTGACGCATCTGGGCGTAAATGCCGGCCAGTCGCAGACGCGATTCCGTCAGAAGGTCCGGGTTGTTACCCAAACCGGAAATGGATTTCAGCAGTAAGTCTTCGGCAACTTCAAGTTGTCCGTCAGCAGCTTCGACCAGTGCAAGGCGTCCCAGCAGTTGGGGTTCATCCGGCACCATTAGGAGTGCCTGCTGAAGTGCTTTTCGAGCAGCGCCCAAATCTTCAATGGAAGCATACGCTGCTGATATTCTGAACAGAGTATTTACGCGTGCAAGCGGTTGAAGCCCGGGCGTTTCAAGCATCTGCTCAAAGATTTTGGCGGCGTTATTGTATTCTCCCTGACGCAGCTGATTCATGCCATACTTGTCAAGCGTCTGCATCGTCAGCTCGCGGTCCGGTTTCAGTTGCAGCGTGGTTTTGAGTAACTCTCCCTCCTCTGCGGCAAGTTCAAGTTCTTCAGCGACAAGGGCACAGAAGAACGGCACTGCTGGATGGATATCGCCTGGCTTGGCAGCGATCGTGGCTTTGCATGCCTTAATCGCTTCTTTGGCAAATTCATCGACCGCAGCAATACTTCCTACCATTGGCTGCATTTCAACGATGGTGATGCGAGATCTGGCCGCGCGATTCACGGTTGCGATCAGAGCGTTTGGATTTCTCCTCGCGATTTCGACTCGCACAAGACCCAGATAAGCGTCGGCTTCGCCCGTCGTATCAAGAATTGACTGGTAGACATCGGCGGCTTCATCGGTCTTACCCTGATCCAGCAGTACCTGACCAAGAAACATTTTTACGGAAGCCGCATCATTCGCTTCTTCAGTCAGTTCTTCCAGGCGGGTCGTCAATGAATCGGATCGCGTTGTGGCTTCGTAAAGATCTCGCAACAGCAGCAGAGATTCAGCACTGCGACGACCAGTTTCGAAATAGCGATTCAGGTTTTGCTCGCACGCCTCGAGCTTATCCTGCTGGAAATACGCTCGGGCCAGCAGCAGGTTGTGATCGCCCGGCACATCTTTCTCTGTGCGAGACAGTGCTTCAAAAGCTTCGATGGCTTTGGGAACGCGTCCTGCCTCCAGAAGAATTCGCCCCGTGACCTCATACCCTGTCATGCGATTCTTGAGCAGTGTTTTATGCTCACGATCCGAGAGCATGAAATCTTCCGGTCGCTCCAGCCCTTTGAGAATCAGTTCGTAGCTGTCGGCTGCACCGGCCAGATTACGCATCTCCAGAAGAACAGCCGCGCGAACCTGATGGACATGAATAAAATCGAAAGACTGTTCCTTAAGAGATTTTGAGCCAAGAGCTTCCTCAATCAACTTTGCAGCCTCATCAAACTTGCGATTGCTGCCGCGAAGGATTGCCATTTCAAGACGCGTCTCATAGTCATTGGGATCCAGTTGCATGGCTCTGGCAGCCATGGCCGCACCTTCATCCGGCTTGCCCATGCGAAAAAGCACCATCGCGAGAGCTCGGATCGGAACTGCAGACTTGGGGTCTGATTCTGACGCTTTCTGAAACGCCTCTGCCGCCGCTTCAAGGTCACCGCGTTTCAGCGATATTTGTCCGGCCATGTAAGAAGCCAGAGTGTCCTTGCTGGCCGGGTCGATTGCATCGCTTTCGTCCTTAACCTCCCGTGGCTTCTCGGTTGGTTCAGACAGGCCATCGAGTGCCGGTTTTTCAGCATCAGCGTCCTGAGGCGGTGGGTCCGCAGGATCCGCCTGGGCCGCCGCGGGCTCATCGAAACTACTTCCCTGAAGTGTTCCGATAACACTGATCGTCTGAATGGTGAAAATTGCGGCCATCAGCAGTTGGTGCCAACGGAATTGGCGCACAACTGCCGAGTAGAGAGATACCGAACGCTTCATGATCAGGCTCTGCGATGAAAAAGGTTCAACCATGGCACGGAACAGAGATGCGTCCGCATTATTGGTATGAAGCTTAACTCTGTCGAGTTCGGTTCGGGAGTTGCTGATCAAAGTCCCCGAAGGAGGATTGCTCTGAAAGCCAGTCGGAGTTGCCAAATTCAGGCGATTCGCACCTCCAATGTCGCGTGACTGGCTATTTTTTGGGCTTCCGCGGAGTTGATTTGCCCGCGTCCGTGTTTGTTTTCTTTGCCTCGGCGGACTTCGTGGCGGCTGATCGAGCCGATGATCCGGAGACGCCCTTTTCGGTCACCTTGGCAACGATTTTTGTAGTCGCCGGCTTCGCAGCGGGCTTACTTGAGCTTGCTTTTGCAGGAACTGGCGGCGGTGTTTTGGAGCTGGATTTCGAACTGGCTGCTGCTGGCGCAGTGGTCTTTGCCGGAACGTTGCGGACAACCGCGGAGACCTTTTCCGCAGCCGCTTTTTCGGTCACAGGAGCCGGGGCTGATTTTTTGGACGAACCGAGTTTCTCGTGGACAGGTTCAACAACGGGTGCTGGCTTAGCCGGCTTCTTCTTCGGCGGTGCCTGGAGTTCGGCCAGACGGTCCATCACATCATCCATCGACAGTTCAGAATCCGGTGGATCCGTGAATCGCAGAATGAATTTTGGATCTGTCGCCAGACATCTGAGAACATGACAGAACTCAGAAACTTCAGATTTTTTAATGCCACCCTTCAGAAACTCAGACGCTTCATCGAGGTCGGATTTTGCTGGAACCAGTCCGAGCCACTCAGCAGCCGTCAGCATCGAATTGTCGAGACAGATTACGTGGCTGCCGAGAATTTCGTGAAGAATAAAGTCTCTCATGAACGGAGTGATGTCATTCACTTTGTTCAGTGTTTTGACAGCCTGCTCCAGCGTCTGGCGACGCAGTTTTTCGTAATCGTATGAATATGTCGTTTCAAAGACGTATCGAAGAATGGAGCGAATTCGCAAACCCTTCCAGTCCGCATCCTTGAGTGGCGCCAAGGTCTGCTCCAGTTCGGAAACCGAGCTGACGCGGATTTCGTTCAGGTCGAAGTAGCCGGTGAGAACCTTCTTGAGCGAAGCTTCTGCCTGCAGCCAGGGATTGTCCTCAAGGCACGCCGCAAACAGCATTGTTTCCACAACGGAGAGGTCGATTCTGGGCACCGACTTGCCGTACAGCTTCTGCAAGGCTGTAACAAGTTTGCGACAGACCTGAGACTTGTCGGCTGCCTTTGTGGCTTTGGCCGTTCCCATTGTTGTTCCCTGCTGACCTGTGTTCGACTGAAGGACAATTCAAATTTACGACTGATACCACCGGAGAGTTCAGGAGTCAGGATGGTCCTATTCCTGTTCTCCGGGTTCCGCCACTGCTGAATCTGCCGTTTCCGTTTCATCATCGCCTTCGACGTCTGAATCTCCGTCGTTCTCTGAAGCTTCGTCTTCTGAGTCAGACGGGAGAACATCCTTTAGTAAGGCAGAGGTTTCCACTGATTTCCTGATTCCGTCATCAATGACGAATCGCAGTTCCGGAGCATAGCGACTTTTTACGTATTCGGCGACTTTGGACTGAAGATACCCACGGGCAGAAGTCAGCCCGTGCATCGTTAATGAGCACGCTTTTTCGTCGCCCATTACGGAAATTCGTACAGTGGCATACCGAAGATCCGGGCTGACGTCAGCTCCCAGAACCGTCACATTCTTGATGCGAGGGTCACGCAGTTCAAAAAGAATTGCGCTGCTGACGACCTCCCTGATCATGGAGGCGACTCGTGCGGTGCGTCGGGTTGACATAGACAGCTGCTTTCGTGAATCAGGAGCTGACCTGGACACACTTGCCAGGTCAGCGGTTCATTCGTCCCACGGGTTTCAACAAACCACAGGGATGCAAGAAGGGAGGCCAGATGCAACGCTGGCCTCCATTCTGCGTTACAGCGTCCGCTTGATTTCGTCTACTCGATACGCTTCGAGCAGATCGCCCTCCTTGACGTCATTGAACCCGTCGAGCCGAATACCGCACTCCATCCCGTCTCGGACTTCCCTCGCGTCATCTTTTTCACGCTTCAAAGATCCGATTCGATAATTGTTCATGACCTTCTGATCGCGAATCAAATGCACACGACTGTCTCGGCCGATCGTTCCATTCAGGACACGACAGCCGGCAATTGTTCCGAATCGGCTGATACTGAAGGTCCGCAGAACGATGGCTCGTCCTGTTGAAACTTCGACACGCTCTGGTCGCAGCAGACCCTGTAGTGCCAGCTTGATGTGTTCGGTAACTTCATAAATGATGTTGTATCGCCGAATTTCCACACCCAGACGGTCAGCCTGCAACTGGGCTCGATCTTCCGCAATGACGTGGAAGGCGACGATAATTGCGCCCGCTGCACTGGCCAGCGAAACATCGCTTTCGTTTACCCCGCCGACACCCGAGTGAATAATCTGGACTCTGACTTCCGGATGGTCAAATTTACCAATCTCGCTCCGCAGAGCTTCAATGGAACCTGGCGTATCCGCTTTCAAAATAAGCGGTAATTCCTGAACACCCTGCCCTTCTCGCGGAGCACTCAAAATGTCTTCCAGCGTTCTCGGTGTGACACGAGAAGACAGCGACTCTGTTCGACCTTCATGCAAACGGCTTTGTGCCGTTTCTCGGGCTTCTTCAATGTCTTTCATAACGAAGAAGTGGTCTCCCGCTCCCGGAACTTCAGAAAGCCCGGAAACCTTGACCGGCATTGAGGGGCCAGCTTCAAAGATGGCTTCGTCGCGATCGTTGTACATCGATCGAATGCGGCCATAAGTGGATCCGCAGAGCACCACGTCACCGACACGCAGAGTGCCTTTTTCAATGATGAACCAGGCGATCGGGCCGCGCCCCTCGTCGCGGAACGCTTCGAGACACATGCCCAGACCTTCGCGATCCGGGTTGGCCTGCAGTTCATGCAATTCAGCCGTCAACAACAGTGTTTCCAGAAGTTTGTCAACGCCCTTGCCTGTGGCACCCGATGTTCTGACAACTTCGTACTCGCCACCCCACTCGGCCGGCAGGAGTTCGTGTTGAGCCAGCTGCTGAAGAATCCGCTGTTCATCGATTCCCGGAAGGTCCATCTTATTCAGGGCGATAATGATTGGCACACCAGCGTTCTTGGCGTGGCTGATACACTCCACAGTCTGCGGCATGACGCCGTCATCTGCAGCAACAACCAGGACCACCATGTCGGTTACGTTGGCACCGCGAGATCGCATTTCTCCGAACGCGGCATGGCCCGGAGTATCTACAAATGTCAGCAGATGATCCTGGTAATTGACCTGATATGCAGCAATGTGCTGGGTAATCCCGCCCGCTTCACCAGAGGCAACGTTTGCCGAACGAATTTTGTCGACCAGAGTCGTCTTGCCATGGTCTACGTGACCAAGAATGGTCACGATTGGCGGACGCTGGCGCATCAGTTCCGGCGGATCTTCATGGTCAAGCGATGCCAGCAGTTCGGCTTCGATGTCACGCGTTCGCTTGAACGACAGATCGACGCCCAGTTCCATAGCGACTTCCATGGACTCTTCTTCGCCCAGTTCGTCGTTTATGGTGACCATTCGGCCCTGCTTGAACAGGATTCCCAGAATCGACTTCGCCGGACGACCAATAGCCTCGGAAAGTGCACGGACAGTGATCGGAAACGAAATCTGCGCAGTTGTTCGCAGCTCGATGCTGCCCGCTTTCTTCTTGCGTTTCAGCTTCTTGGCCTGCCGCTCTGCTTCGCGAGTCTCACGAAGTTCTTTCAGCAATGAGCCCCGATTTGCCATGCCTCGAGGTCTGGCAACCGCCGGCGCAGGACCGCCACGTTCATGCTCTTCACGCGCCGTTCGCAGGGCCTTCAGCTGATCAGCCAGCGGGCTGCTGCTGTCCACGATGCCCTTAAACGACATGTCAGGCTTTTGAGCCTTTTCATCGCGCGGCTTCGGCTTCTTGATCGTCGGCGCCACGTAGGTCGGCGCGGCGGCAACAATAGGACGAGCCTGAGTTTTCTCTTTATTGACCTTAATCGGCCCGGACGGTCTTGCAGGAGTCCCTGCGGCCTGCTGCTCACGGTCCTTGACCGAACCAATAGGACGCATTTCGCGAGGCTGCGCCATTCGCGGCCGCTTCATCGCATCGGAAGCCTGCGGCTCGATCGGTGGTCTTGCCGCGGGCGCTTCCGGCTTCGCGATATCAGCCGTTGTTTTCACCGGGACTTCTTCTGCCGTGGCCGCTGCCGGTTCTTCAGCAACTTCCTCTGCCGGTGCCACAACTTCTTCTACAGGCGTTTCTTCCAGCGGTTCAGCTTCAACTTCCGCGACGGCCTCAGACACCAGCGGTTCTACTGCCGTCGGAATTTCCTCTTCAGCGACCACAGGATAGTGAACCTCTACAGTTTCTTCTGACTCCTCATCATCCACCTCTTGCGAAGTGCGACCTGAGGTCGAACGAACGCTGCCTGTTCCGATCACTCGAACACGACCGCCATGAGCAACCGATTCGCGAATAGGAGTGACCTCCACAGCCGGAACTGACTGAGTGACTGGAGTCCCTTTTTTGCGGACATACGCCACCACCTGGTCTCGTTCTTCTTCACTGATCGTCGCAAGAGCATTGCGCAATTTTACGCCAGCTTCTTCACACAGCTCGATCAACACCTTGCTGTCGAGGCCCAGGTCTCTGGCAAGGGCAAAGATTCTTATCTTCAAAACATAACCCCTTAGGCCGTCAAAATGTGACACAGGGCACTGACCCAGGCACACGCGGCACAGAACCTCACACAACGACTGATCGATTTACCGCAGAAAGGCGGCTTCCGCGACAACACGGCTACTACGAACCGATGATAAAGATCAGTTTCCGGCGAATGCCGATTACAGTCAAAACAAAAGACACACGAAAAACCGTTCGAAAACCTAGTTCAGTTACTGAAGACCGTGTCTCCTCTGTTTTGATGTTCGCACCGGCGCTGCGAAGATCAAGGGATGAAATGGCAGGGAAAAACACCCTGCCCTTGAGTCAACTCATCACACATCTTCTGCTGGTGCTGAAGATTCTTCCACAACTTCGACAACCTCTGACGGCACCGCCGCCGGTGCTGCTTCGACAACCTCTGACGGCACCGCCGCCGGTGCTGCTTCGACCTTTGCTCGAGGAACCTCTCCCTGAGCTGCAGCCTGCTTTCTTAAATCGGCCGCGATCTTTTCTTCCACTTCGATTCTCTGACTTTCCCTGTCGGCGTAATTTACGATATTGTCGCAATCTTCCTCAGACAGACCGCCAATTTCTGCCAATTGGTCAGGTTCAATGACTGAAAGATCATCAAAAGTAAAGAAGCCCTGGGAAACAAGGTTTTCTGCAAGTTCCGAAGTCACCTCCGGGATCACACAGAAAGCTTCGATAGACTTATCAAGCTGCTGGTCCAGCAGATCCTGCGTCATGACGTTGATATCCCAGCCCACAAGCTTGGAGGCGAGACGCACGTTTTGACCGAATTTTCCAATCGCCAGCGAGAGTTGATCTTCCCGGACAAGCACAATCACCTTGCCAAGCATTGGGCAAAGAATCACATCTTCAACTTCAGCGGGCTGCAGAGCATTTGGCACCAGAATGGACAGCGAGTCATTCCATCGCACGATATCGATGCGTTCGCCAGCAAGTTCTTCAACGATGCCTCGAATTCGAGCGCCCCTGACACCGACGCACGCCCCGACACAATCAATGGAAGAATCGCTGCAGGACACGGCAACTTTTGAACGATTTCCTGCTTCCCTCGCAATCGACCGCACTTCAATCACGCGATCGTTGACTTCCGGAATTTCGACTTCAAACAGTCGTCGCACAAAATCGGCATGGGTTCGCGACAAAATAACACGGACTCGAGAACCCGCCTTTCGGACGTCGAGAACGATCGCGCGCACACGGTCGCCTGTCCGATAATTTTCTTTTCGGATCTGCTCACTGCGAGGCAAAATGGCTTCGACCTTGCCCAAACTAACGATGACCGTCCCGCGATCAACGCGAGTCACCTGCCCAGAGATTAGTTGGCTGCGGAGTTCCAGATATTCTTCGTAAAGCGTATCGCGTTCTGCTTCACGAATCTTCTGAATCATCACCTGCTTGGCAGTTTGAGCGGAAATTCGACCCAGAAGATCACCCAAAAGTTCCGGATCCAGCATGCGTCCGTCGCAGATCAGGGCCGGCTCCCCGGTCTCGCGATCGATGCGAACTTCAAGTTGCTCCTCTTCGGAGAAGTGCTTTCGCGCTGCTGACAAAATTGCCTGCTCGATCCCTTCAAACACGATTTCGGCGTCAATTGCCTTGTCGCGGTGGATCGCATCGACAATTCTGAGGATTTCCGTGCCATTCATGACTGGGTGTCTAGTTGTGCTGTGCGTGGTTAAAAAAAAAGCGGGAGCTATGTCCCACTTTTCGAAGTCAACAGAAGTCTCTGCCGAATACCTTGCCGATTCCAAAGCACATTTCAAAATGTGAAACTCTCTGAATATCGGAGAAATGGAGTAAGACCTACATCTTGTCCATTTCAGGTTCCTCGAAGGCGGTTCAGGGTCTGACAAACAGCAAACTTCCTGAAGAAAAATCGGTCAGCAGCGGAAAAATATCCACTGTTACGCTGTTCCTTCCGGATTCAGCCCGGAAAGTACTCGCATTTCCCAAGAGTGTCAAGCATCCGCGTCAGAATCGGTTCGTGGAGCAGGGACTGGGACGAGATGGAACGTAGTCACCGCCCTGGTGTTGGGGAAGAAATTTACTTGGCTTTGGGCTGGCTTGAATTATGTTGATTGCTTCACAGAGGGGGGCGTATGTCAGAGTTACTGACCTTTGGGGTTTTGGCTGCGGTGATTGTTGTGGCTGCCATGTTTTTATCGAAGTTTGCAGATGGACTGGCTGATCAGTCGGGGCTTGGAAAGACCGTGACAGGCTTGGTTCTGCTGGCGGGTGCGACCAGCCTTCCGGAGTTCTCACTTGGATTCAACGCGGTGCGCATGGGAGCCTATGACCTGACGGCGGGGGATGTCCTCGGTAGTTCCCTGATCAACCTGTTCATTCTTGCTATGCTGGATCTGGTCTCTCGAACTCCGGGTCGCATTCTTTCCCGTAATGCGGTTGCCCATTCGTTGTCTGGAATTGTCGCCTGCCTGATGACGGCCATTGCAGTGCTGGGCATTTTGCTGCGTTCCAAATGGACTTTCCTCCATCTGGGCGCGTGCAGTTGGGGATTAATCTTTACATACGGTTTCTGTGCCAGACTGTTGTACATGGATCAGAAAGTTTCTCTCACCACAGCCCTTCCTGCCGACGAACCGACCGGGCATGCTCGCCGTCTTCCTGCGAACGTAACGGGTTTCGTTGCCTGTGCCATGGTGATTTTTTTAGTGGCTCCCAAACTGGCTCACACTGCCGATGCCCTGGCTGTTTCGACAGGATTGGGTCGAACATTTTTTGGGACCGTTTTTGTGGCGTTCATGACATCGCTTCCTGAGATGATATCAACGTTTTCGGCCATCAGGCTGAAATCCCACGATATGGCGATCGGCAATATTTTTGGAAGCAACGCGTTCAACATGCTGATTCTGGGGCTGACAGATTCGGTGAGCTCCGAACCGATTCTATCGCTTGTTTCGCCGGTTAATGCCATTACCGGCGTTTGTGTTGTGCTGACAACCTGTGTGACTCTGCTTTGTCTGCTCTATCGCGCCGAGAAGCGACTGTGGGTGGTTGAGCCTGATGCCGTCCTGGTCGCGCTGATGGTTTTGGGGTCATTGTATCTGGTCTTTGTCTATCGCTGACCCCTGTCAGGGATCCTGCTATTCGTCTGGTTCGAAAACAGCTGCGATCTGCTTCCCGTTTCAAGACTTGTCGCGGAACGCGTCAGGCGTTTCGGAGAGCGGCAAGACAGACTTGCACTTCCTGAAACCTTGACGGTTTCCGCGGCAGAAAAGCTCCATTCAAACTTGGGAAACCAAACCATCGCCGGGCTTCAGAATAAAGTTATCCGTCGACAGTGAACGTTCGCTGGTTTGGCTCGGGCTGACAAACTCGCTGGTGACCACCATGTTTCCCCGGATATTAAATCTTTATCAACGGCAGGATCAGAAGATGTCGGCAGCGACATCTTTTTTTTTGGACGCAGTCTGCTAAATTTTCAGCCGTGAGTCGCAGGGCGATGTTTCTCGCGGTCCGATGTAATGTGCGCCGTCAATCGTGCTGCCTTCGTCGACCGATTCTGATCTGGGTCCGATGCGCGGGCAGTTTTCCACACATTAGACGTCCGTTGTTGCGGGCTGTGAATTGGCTGGCTGAATGCATTCGCGGGCGATCTGGCGAGCTGCTTTCCAGGCGTGACGAATTGTGAAAAGCCGCGATTCAATCTGTTCGGCCGTAAAGTATTTACCGTGGTCGCTTGCCGGCAGACCGGCCAGCGCCAAAGTCAGCGGAATAAGGTCGAGGAACTCTCGGTACTTTCTCTGCACATCGTTTGGTTCGGCCATCGTCAATTCTCTCTGACAAGCATCAGGTGACAGCAAAAGCTGTCTCTGGAAACGAAGAACGGGCCTGCGGAAAAGCCACAAGCCCGTACTGGGGAAGGTGTATGAATTGATCTCAACTATTGCCCGGTCGACGTCCCATGTACTGCTTGATAATCGCGTCGGCTGCACCGGTAGGTTTTGCTGTGTCGGAAGTACTGGACCCGCTGCTTCCTTTCGCAACTTCCGAATCTTTTGCACCTGTCGTGGATGGGTCAGGCAGAGCCACCTCAATCGCACCAGGAGCGCTTAGCGTTTCCTGTGGCACTGAAACCGCAGGCTCCTGCCCCGGATACGCCATGCCTGGCATCATCTGAGGCATCATTTGCGGCATCATTTGCGGCATCATCTGAGGATACATCTGGCCATAGCCGGGCATCATTGGTTGATATGGCATTTGGCCGTACATGCCGCCCGGATAGCCCATTGGCTGCATCATTGGCTGATAGGGATACTGTTGCGGCATCAGTTGCCCAGCCGGCATCAGAGCAGGCTCAGTCATCTGAACTGGCGGTGCCTGTTGTGCAAAGACTTCGGCTGGTGGTGCCTCTAGCTGAGCGACCACTGGCGCTGTCACGGTTAACGGAGCTGTTGGCAGTTCCAGAACGGTGCGAGATGTGACCTGAGTATCCTCGGCGGTAAGTGGGATCGCCGGCATGGACTTACTGTCTGCTTCCGAGGCCGTTACGCCGGCTTGAATCACGAGTTCAAAATCAAGATTACCGATGACGATGCGGTCACCGGCCCCAAGAACTGTTTCTTTCCGAATACGCTCGCCATTTACCAGCGTGCCGTTAGTGCTGCCCAAATCACGAAGGCGCACAGAGAAATCGTCAATGCTGAAAACGCAATGGTGGCGACTCACCATGTCGCTGTTCGGACGTAGCTGGCAATCCTGCTCCCGACCAATCAGAAACTTGCGCCGATTCAGGGGAATGACCTGGCCGGCATGTTTTCCGCCGACAACTTTCAGTTCCGCTGCGACCATAACTGAGAAACTCCGAAGGAATACGAAGCCCTTCTGAGAGGCTTGCGAACAGGGGATCTTGGCGCAAATAGACAGGATGCGTGAGTGTTCGGTAGATTTAGAATGTAGCAATTCATTTCGCAACTGCCAGCATTAAAAGGATGAACGCCTGCACAAAATTGCTTAAAAAGGTTCGAATGCACCAAAGAAAAGTACTGGTGTACAGAAATTTATCTTGCTGGCGAATGTGATCACCAGTGCCCGATTAAAGCCGTTTCAAAACGTTTTCCTGACCATTTTTAGCTTTGTTCAAGAGCCGTTTTCGGTTTTGTTGGACATCGTTCATTTCATTTTCAGTGAAAATCGCCGAACTGCAACTCCCGGCTCCACTCTCCTCTGGCCTTTTTCACAGTGGTGAAGATTTTTTTTGATCGGCCCGGCGTCGACTCTGTTGCAGTTTTGCAACATCGCCAGCGTTTGTACTTCCCCCAGTGCAGCCGCTATCAAGAGAGAGGCCTAATGAAAAACGCGTCCTGCCAGAAGTTACCGGCCCTATTCCGTGATTTTGCTGCGATGGTCTTCAGTTTACTGGCCGCGTTTCTGGCCTAATGTCGTGGCGGGTTCCGCAAGTTCGTCAAAAGGTGGAGTCGTTCTGTTCCATTTTAGCGAATGCAGACAGTTCTTCGGCACTGTAGCTACGAAATTTCCATTCGTTACTGATGGATTGCGCAATTGCCGCTCCAAGGTCTCGGCTGAATCGCGGGGCGTCGAATTCAGGGCTGAGTTCCTGGATTCCCGGGACAGAAGGAATGATGTGAGATGCCGACAACAGGATGCTTCCATGCTGCAGGGTAATGCCCTTCCGGCGTCTCTGGGCACTCCCCACAATTTTTGCCCCGGAAGCGTGGACGATGTCGCTGGGATTTCTGCGCAGGAAGCAAAGGAACGGTTCTGCTTGTTGCGAGGTCAGTTCCGGATCGATCTCCGGTTGTTCTGGCTGCGCCGCATCAAATTCACTGCGCAGGCAGCAATCGATACCACATCTCCTGAGCAGGCTGATCAGGCTCAAGTGCACCGCTGTATAAAGAGATGACGGGTCCTGTCGCACTGGATGAGTCGTCGGAAGAACACAGGAATAGGTAAGTTCCTGGTCGTGCAGAATCGCTCCGCCGCCAGAGAGTCGCCGGACGTTCGGAAGGCTCGGGAATGGATTTTCCTGAGGACCCGCTGTCGCCTGAAAATAACCCAACGTGATTGTCGGTGCCGACCACTGATAAACTCGGACAACGCTAACGCTTCGAAACGCCCCCAGCTGAAGCATCGTCGCATCCATGGTCATGTTGAATCTGCCGGTCATCGGCGCCTCGTCAACAATCACTTCAGCAGGCGGCAGTTCAGTGTCAGGCATAACATGCATGTCTTCGGACGACACAATTAAAAATCACGGGCTGGCCGGTGTCCTGTTTCACCAGGAATTCGTGTGCCATGATGAATCATGAAGTCAGCCAGAATTTCCCGTCCCCAACATCGCGGGACTTATTGCGATACAGGCGTCTCAACAACGGTCGGTTCGGGAGCTGTTGAAGTGGAACTGGTTTCGGCGGCGCTGTTGTGGTCGTGCACAGTATCGCTGTGGCCCTGAGGCGGTTTTGCAATCCGGTCGGCTTTTTCCGTGTCGGAAAGTTCGTCCCATTCTTCGAGACAAGGCGGACAGCAGAAACCAACTTTCTTGCCGTTCCAGTCCTTTACCAGCGAGGGCTCAAGATCTGTCGCGTCAACGGGACTGCCCATGATCGGGCAGTATGAATTGACAAGTTCTGTTTTATCTGTGGTCGTTACATCGACCGCAGTCTCTGAACATCCGGCAAAAGTCAGCGTCAGGATACTCATGCAGACGCCGCTTAGTGTCAGGCATTTCATTGGGATGGCTTCTTGATTTTCCTGAGGTTGAAATCGGGTTTCGTAAGCTGCCTGCCTTGCAGGCTCAAGAGCTGAAATCCAGCGGTGCATAGTAGCGAATGGTGTCAGAATTTCCTGACTTCACTGCCGCTTTTCGTTGTTATTCTGGCAGGGGTTTTGCGATCGCTGTCGCGGTAATGGCCTTAAAGCACAGTGTTGCCAGAGGCGGAACTGTGATGGAGATGCTGCTCATCCGGCCATGTGCGGATTCAGGCCCGGAATAAACGCCGCCCTGATTTCCAACCCCCGCGCCGCCATACCACGCTGCGTCGCTGTTGAAGATTTCCTTGTAGAAGCCTGGCGTTGGAACACCGATGCGATAACGTTCACGAGGAGCCGGTGTCAGGTTGCTGACGACAATAATCACTTCGGAACCATCGCGAGTCTGGCGCTGGAACGCGACGACGACGTTGGTCTGGTCATCACCAACAATCCACTGAAAGCCCTCGGAGACCACATCGCCGTCATACAGTGCTGGCTCACTTGCGTAGAGGCGATTCAAATCACACATCATCCGGCGAATGCCTTCGTGTGTTTCGAAAGTTCGCAGGACCCAGTCCACTTCGGCGTCATGATTCCACTCCGTCCACTGACCGATTTCAGTCGTCATGAACTGCAGTTTCTTGCCCGGCGCGGTGAACTGTCCGGCAAGAAGCAGGCGGAGATTGGCAAACTTCTGCCACGTGTCACCCGCCATCTGCGAAAGCAGGGACTGCTTGCCGTGCACCACTTCATCGTGAGACAGCGGCAGCACAAAATTTTCGGAGAATGCGTAGATGCTGCGGAAGGTCAGGTCCGACAGATGAAAGTTTCGATAAATGGGATCACGCCGCATGAAACGCAGCGTGTCGTTCATCCAGCCCATGTCCCACTTCATCGTGAATCCAAGTCCGCCGGTGTAACACGGGCGCGAAACTCCGGGCCATGCCGTGGATTCTTCCGCAATCGTCATGACGCCTGGAAAGTCGGCGTGCATGATCGTGTTGAACTGACGCAGGAAGTCTATGGCTTCCAGGTTTTCGCGACCGCCATACTGATTGGGAATCCACTGGCCCGAATCTCGGGAGTAGTCCAGATACAGCATTGATGCCACGGCGTCGACGCGAATACCGTCCACGTGATAAACGTCGCACCAGAACTTCGCACTGGACATGAGGAACTCAGTGACTTCCCGGCGACCATAGTTGAAGATCAGAGTATTCCAGTCCGGATGGAAGCCCAGTCGCGGGTCCGCATGTTCGTAAAGGCATGTTCCATCGAACATGGCGAGACCATGCACATCTGTCGGGAAGTGTCCGGGAACCCAGTCAATCAGAACGCCGATGCCGCGCTGATGCATGTGATCAACGAAGTATTGAAAATCGTGAGGTGATCCAAATCGCGAGGTCGGGGCAAAATATCCGGTCGTCTGATACCCCCACGAACCATCAAAAGGGTGTTCGGTGATTGGCATCAGTTGAATATGCGTGTAACCAACTTCGGCAGCATAGTCCGCCAGAGAATGAGCCAGTTCCCGGTAGTTAAAGAACGTACGACCGTCCTTTGGACGCTTCCAGGATCCCAGATGGACTTCATAGATGGATACAGGTGATCGCAGCCAGTCCGTCTGAGCGCGCCGCTGAAGCCACTCGGAATCGTGCCATTGGAAGTCACGCAGGCTCCAGACGATAGATGCCGTATAAGGTCGCATTTCGGCATAAAAGGCCACTGGGTCAGCTTTTTCCAGCAGGTGGCCGCTTTGTGTTCGAACCGCGTATTTATACCGCGTGCCCGGGATTACGCCTTTCAACGTGCCGTGCCAGACCCCTGTGTCACTGGAGTTCAACCAGTCTCTGCCGGGCGTCCAGCCATTTCCATCGCTGATGACGGAGACTTCACGTGCATTGGGCGCCCACACGGCGAAGCGAACTCCGCCGGGGACAAGATGAGCCCCATAGTAGCGATAGAGAGACGAAGCGTCGGCCGGCAGGTCAAAAGAATTGACTGCACGAGCGTTGCCCGTTGACTGCAAGGGAAGAGATTCCGTCTGCATGGCGTTTCACAACACTCCGAGTTCCATCCGGATTCGAGGAAGACAGTCCCACAGGGTTGAGCTGATGTCTCTTGCCGGGGACTTTAACATTTTTTCCCGGCAGTTCTGGTCCCTGCTGTCGCGAAAAATCGCCGCAGGAAACCCTGCCGGAACTGAACTGTCAGGAAAGATTTCACTCTGCTCAGTCGGGCCTTCCAACACTCACTGCCAAGGCAGAAAACACCAGGCGTTCGCTCAATTGCCCTGACCTTGATCATGCTGTTGGGCAGTTGTCGACCTGACGCATGTTACAGGAACAGTTCGTGGTGGCCAAATGCTGCGACGCGGTCCATCGCTTTTTATCGGTTTTCTGCTGACTGGGTTCGAATTTTCCTGAGGCGGGTAAACAGCTGGCTGAAGGCCGTCCCGGGACCACCGGCGGAGCTAATGTCTGCCGAAGCCGTTTCCTGATCACCATTGGAGACCTTTGCGGAAGGCTTAACTTCAGGAGCGACCGTGGCTGCAGTTCGGAATGATGCTGCTTCCGCGGCTGCGTTTAGAACTGTTGATGTTGGCGTCTCCTGGCTTCGGTGCCGTTCCGTGTCCGTCTGATCCAGTCGGCGTCGCGCCATCGACACCAACGATTCCATCGGGACATCAGCAACGGCTGCAAGGTTGGCGATGGAGACGTTGTTCTGGGCGTCAGGAACTTCGGACCAACCGGTCTGTTGAAAGGAGTTCACTTCGTCACGCAGCGATGCCAAAGAATCCGCGAGCGGGCGAATGTCTTCGCCGACCAGCATACTGGAACGGAGATCCCATTCAATGGTTCGTGGGTTCACTGGCAGGGTGAAGAACTTGTCCGGCAGTCGCTCTTCTGGCGGCGTGTCTCGTTCAGCACTGGCATGCGTTAAATTTTCATCGCGGGCGACACGAGCAGCTTCGAAGCTCAGTGAAAAATTGTCCCCGTCTGTTGCGGATGCTGACAGCCTGCTCAGGACTCGCTTTGAGATCGCTTCGGTCAACGCGTCAGAATTGGCGTGATCGAAAAGCAGCTGTCCATCATGCCATTCTGCCGCAACGCGGGTTCCGTCGTGTGGAACAGCATCGCCGGGCATTGCGGAATCCGTGCCGGCTGACACGGTCTCGGCGCCGTCCGTTGTATTGGCTGGTTGCGTGCCAGGCAGGTACTGCGAAAGTTTCGAACGAATGGCGTCACGAATAAACTGGCGATCGAATTCAGAGAAGGTGGCTGCAGCCTCGGAATCTCTGTTCTCTGAAGAAGATGTGTCGCTGATCTCGCTGAAGCGTTCGGTCGGGTTGAACAGTTCCACACCGACAGGCGGTTCAGGAATGTGGTCGTTCATGAATGGCGAATGCAGCATGTCGTCGGCCAGACTGCTCGCGGCGGATGTTGAAGTTGCGGTCGACTGGTGTAGTAGGAACGTCCCGCGGTCAATAGCGCTGACCGAATCCCTCAGCGACGCAAGAATCTCGGAATCGCTCGCATCGAAGATCGGCACTTCGTCAAAGGTCGTCGGGAAAGCTGACTGCTGAGCGCTGTGGTGAAAAACCAAGTTCGTGCCCGGAAAGCTATTGGTGACTCGATGCATCTCAGACGCTGACGAAACATTATAGTTTCCGGCCGGAACGTCTCGGCCCAGGGAAAGCCATGTGTAGCGATCGAAGATCGGAATGCGACTGGAAAGCATTTCTGCAGCCAGTTCCAGAGACGGCTGTTCGGCGATGTTCGACGTATTTGCAAGCGGCGTGGGTACGGAATTCTCGCTGTCGCGATCTTTGCTGTTTTTGACGCTGTCGTCGCCGTTCAGGAAGTAAACTTGCGGAGTCTTTCGCTCGGCAGAGAGTGGCTGCGCAAATCCTCCGTTGTGCCGACGAACAGGGCTTCTTGATTCATCGTCCATCGCGGCCGTGCGTTCGTTCGCCACGGCCTGGTCCACAGTCGCTGCTGGCAATTGTGGGTGCTGAGGCAGATTTGTCTGCGGGCGATCGCTCGTCGGCAACATCCTCTGTTCTGACGTGGTGCTGAAATCCGGATCGTGTTCAAAGTTGTCCATTTCGACGACATCGACGGCTTCAAGAGCATCCGGCTGGTAGCGGTGTCCCACTTCAAACAAGTGCTTTGCAGTGCTGCTGAAACCAAACTCCAAATCGGCCGTTTTCTTCTCGGTTGCCGTCGGCGTGATCTGCGTCGGCGTGATAGCCGTGGCAACGACCTTCGTGTTGGAAAGTGGGCTCGCAGGGCTGGAAGTGCGGGAGTTGCCTCCGATTTCGATCACGCCGGGCGATCCGATCTCCACTATCGCGGATGCTCGATCGAACATTGACGTCCCAGGTGCTGCGGCCGGCTGAGTGACCGATGTCGAGACCGGTTCATTCTTCATGGAAGAGGAATCAGCATCCGATGGCAACGGAGATGCATTCCATGCATACGCCAGTTGCTGCAGTCTGGCGAGGGCCTTGCGAACGCATGTCTCATCGGCGACTTTTTTTGCATGCTCAGCCGCGACAACCAGCGACTCATCCGCCAGCAGGCTCAGGCAACGAGGCAGTCCGTCCGCAGCTGTGGCAATCAGCTCGAGAGCCCGCGCACTGAAGACTTCTCGCAGGCGGCCGCCGACAACGTCAAGATGGCGGCTCAGAAGTTCAATCGATTCGCGCGACGACAACGGTTGCAGAAACGCATGGCAGCGAATTCGGTGACTGAAATCCGCCTGAGCGGGGCGGGCCAGTTCTTCTTCCAGACTGAGTGGACCGGAAATAAGACAGCGGACCAGACCTCGCCCGTTCCATTCTTCTTCCGTGAATGCTCTCAGTTCATTGAGAACTGGGACGGAGAGCAATTGCGCATCATCAATGAACAGAAGAATTGGTCCCCAGAATTCTCGCGTCTTTCGCATCTGCTCAATCACTGTCCAGCGAGTCGGAACAGGCTGCGCGGCTGGCAGTTCGCTCGAAAGCTCACCCGCTCGCAACTGCGAAGCAGACTGAAGCATCTGCAAAACTTCTGTCGGTGTCTCAAGACTCGCGCCGGAACACATGATGGCTCGGCCTTCGTGCTTCAACTGAAACTGTAGATGTTTCAGGAACGATGTTTTTCCAACGCCCGGAGGCCCAGTCAGCACGGCAATGCCGAGATCGGATCGCATCGCGTGCAGCAACTGTGGCAGGATACTTCGAATCGATTCCGAAACGAAGAATGCCCGCGCAAGGTCGGCACATTGAAACGGCTGGCGATGAAATCCAAAGTTTGTTTCGTACATAACCACCCCGTCCGTGGCCGACGCGTCGTTCGGCAATATCTGCCTGTCTCGCATCATGCGAGTTCCCTCGTCATCATCGAACGGGCCTGGCCCCGTTCTTTAGCGTAACCGTCGTTCTCAGAATATCTCCGCCAGATCCCCCTGGACGTGGCGAATGAAGAACGACAACAGCGACGCAAATTCGCTGAGCAAAGGCAAATTACGAAGTCAGTGTTGGTTTCGCTATGATTCGCGCCGATGCCCATCGCCGCTATTTACAATGGCTGTGATGCGGAGATCCATGTTGAATCTGACCCCAGGAAGTATTAATGACGCCTGAAGAATTTCGGAAGTACGGCCATGCGATTGTCGACTGGATTGCCGAGTACCGGACGCGGCTTGAATCACTGCCTGTGATGGCGAAGACGGAACCGGGCGAAATTCGGGCGATGCTTCCTGCCAGTCCGCCCGATCTGCCCGAGTCGTTTGATTCGATTCTGAAAGACGTGGACGAAGTGATTCTGCCTGGTCTTTCCTTGTGGCAGCACCCGCGATTCTTTGGATACTTCCCCGCGAACAGTTCGCTTGCGAGCGTGCTTGGCGATTTGCTCAGTGCCGGCTTTGGAGTGCTGGGGCTTGCCTGGCAATCCAGCCCGGCATTGACGGAGATCGAAGAGGTTGCCACGGACTGGCTGCGGCAGATGGTTGGGCTTTCAGAGGCATGGAGCGGTGTGATTCAGGACACGGCTTCCACCAGTACTTTGGTAGCTCTCTTGTCGGCACGGGAGAGGACGACAGAATATGGACTGGTTCGCGGCGGGCTTCAGGCGGAAGATCGGCCGCTTGTCATTTATGTGACGGCCCATAGTCACAGTTCTGTCGACAAGGCGGCTTTGCTGGCAGGATTTGGGCGCGACAATATTCGCGTCGTTGAGCATGACTCCGACTACGCCATGAAACCCGACGCGCTGGAGATGGAAGTCCAAAAGGACCTGGCGGCCGGACGAGTGCCGTGCGCTGTTGTTGCGACAACAGGAACAACAACGACAACGGCCGTCGATCCTGTCGGGGCCATTGGCGAGATTGCCAGGCAACACGGGCTATGGCTTCACGTTGATGCGGCTATGGCAGGTTCTGCGATGATCCTGCCCGAGTGTCGTGGTCTGTGGAGCGGAATTGAAACCGCAGACTCGATTGTGCTCAATCCTCATAAGTGGCTCGGCACAACCTTCGACTGTTCCGTGTATCTGGTTCGTGATCCCCAGCATTTGATTCGAGTCATGTCGACCAATCCCAGTTATCTGCAGACCGCAGCAGATGGACAGGTGAAAAATTTTCGCGACTGGGGACTGCCGCTGGGACGCCGCTTCCGATCGCTAAAGTTATGGTTCCTGATTCGAGAACAGGGAGTCACGGGACTGCAGCGACGGCTTCGACGAGACATCGAGAACGCTCGCTGGCTGGCCGGCCAGGTGTCTGCTGCAGCGGGCTGGAAAGTTCTGGCCGCTGTGCCTTTGCAGACTGTTTGCCTGCGGTACGAACCAGAAAATCTGACGGGCGCAAATCTGACGGGCGAATCACTGGATCAGTTTACTCGCGCCTGGGTCGATCGGCTGAATCGCTCGGGCTTTACCTATTTAACGCCCGCAATCCTGGATGGGCGCTGGATGGTTCGCGTGTCCATCGGAGCCGAAGCCACGGAACGGCACCACGTGGAGCAAGTCTGGAGGGCGATGCAGGCCGAAGTCTCCTCGGCGGAATTCTTGTCGCCTGAAGGCTGACCCCGGAATTCAGTCGCAGAAAACAGGCCGACGTTCCCTGATGTGTTTTCGTCAGCGCAGATGATCGCACAGACACCAGCACGTGACTACACTGCACTCGCGGGAAGATGTTCCCGGCGCGCACTTAATTGCATTGTTTCTCTGGATGAATTGCTATGGCGTTTGAGATCACAATCCCTCGGCTTGGCTGGTCCATGGAAGAAGGCATCTTTGCAGGATGGCAGAAAAAGGACGGAGACGCGATTCGACGAGGCGACATCCTGTTTGAACTGGAAGGCGAAAAGGCCCTGCAGGAAATCGAAGCCGTCGATGAGGGGATTTTGCGTATTTCAAATGACGAACCAAAGCCCGGGACAGTTCTGAAAGTGGGTGCCGTCGTCGGATATCTGGTCACAGAAGGCGAGTCATTTTCTCAGGCGGCCGATTCCGCGAACAGTTCATCACCCATTGAAACAATTGAAGATGATACGGCTGAGATGGTCAGTGATCGGCCGGCAGCATCACCTTCCATCCGTCGGATGGCGCGGCAATTGAATGTCAATCTGCAGACTGTTGTCGGGTCTGGCGCCGGAGGACGGATCACGGAATTCGACGTCACTGCGGAGGCCGTGGGTCCACAAAAAATGGTCGCAGCGACAACATCGGAGACTTCAGTTCAGGCGGTCACTCCTCGCGCCCGACGTGCGGCCGGAGAATTGGGAGTCGATCTGAAAAGGCTGTCTGGCAGCGGCCGAGATGGGCGAATTCGTGAGCGTGATGTTCTGACGGCTGCAAGCTTCCCGGCGAAAACAAGTTTGCAAAGCGATCGACGAATTATGATCTCAGGTCGTCGAAAAATTATCGCCGATCGACTTTCAGAGAGCGCTCGACAAACGGTCCCGGTCACCATTACCACTCGAGCCGATGCGACAAATCTGGTCAGCCTCCGAGATCAGTTCAAATCATCAGGCCAGACGCCATTGCCGACGTTTAACGACATCGTAGCAAAGCTGGTGGCGGGAGTTCTGGTTCAGTTTCCGTTGCTGGCAGGACGCTGGGACGGCGACTCCATCGTTCTGCCAGATCCTGACCAGATTCACCTTGGACTGGCCGTCGACACTCCGGAAGGCCTGATCGTGCCCGTGCTGCGCAACGTCGCGACTCAGTCTCTGATCAGTTTGGCAGCGGAATCCGCGAAGGTTATTGCAAGGGCTCGCAACGGCAGGCTGTCGAGTTCAGAAATACAGGGCGCCGTCTTTACGCTGACCAATCTTGGCGGTTTTGGAATTGATGCCTTTACGCCCGTGATCAACCTTCCCGAGACCGCCATTCTTGGGCTCGGAGCCATTCGCAAGGAGCCTGTTGTTGCCGACGATGGAACAATCCAGATACGCCAGCTGATGACGCTGAGTCTGACGTTTGATCATCGTGTGATCGACGGTGCGCCGGCAGCCAGATTCTTGCAGGCACTGGTTTCGTCGGTTGAGAACGCAGCCGCGAAGCTGATTTCCCTCAGCCCCTGAAACATGTTTTCAGCGGCTTTGTCGAAGTCCCTTCTCCCTCTGGAAGGGGGAGAAGGTGGCCGATAGGCCGGATGAGGGGGTTATTCGCTGGTTCGGACGCTATCAAATGCTTAACGGCGTTGAGTGCCACCGCTGGAGAATCCACCGATATCCGAATCTTCCCAACGACAAACGGCGGCACCGAATGGCCACGAATTACTGATCGACCCGGTCAGCGCTTGACCGGGCGTGTGGAAAATGTCACGCTGGCGATCCTGACCTGAATCACCCTCCGCTCTTCACCCACCTCCGAGGTTCCCTCATGCTCAGCTTTTGGGATCGCGATGCTCTCTCGCGCCGCCGGAATTTCCTGCAGGCGGGAAGTCTGGCCCTGGGTGGCCTGCAGTTAACCAGCCTGCTGCAGCAGACCGCTCAGGCCGCTGGTTCCAATGCGGTGGTGAAGGATAAATCGGTCATCTTTTTGTTCCTGCACGGCGGACCCGGACAAACAGAAACGTTTGACCCAAAAATGACGGCTCCCGTGGGTATTCAGAGTGTGACGGGTGAAGTGCAGACGAAGATCCCGGGGATCACGTTCGGGGGAACCTTTCCGCGTCTGGCCGGGCTGGCCGACAAGCTGTCCATTGTTCGCTCCTTTGTGACGGGCGATGCAAATCATGACATAAAGCCGATCGTCAGCCGCGACACTCTGAACGCTAACCTGGGATCCCTCTACGCACGCGTTGCCGGCACCAACCGCGAAGGCAGCGGCATTCCTACCAATGTGGCCTTGTTTCCACAGGCTGTGGTTCAGGAAGCTCAGCCGGCGGTCACAAATTTCGGAGACTTCACGTCAACGGGAGTTCTGGGAAGCGGCTACCGGCCGTTTGTCCCCGGTGCGCAGGGGGAGGCTCAGGAAAACATGCGGCTGCAGTTTGATCGGTCGCGCCTTGAGGATCGACGACTGCTGCTGAAAAGTCTGGATGTGATCCGTCGCTCTGTGGATCAGTCGGGAGCTTTGAACGGGCTGGATCGAATTCAGCAGCAGGCCTTTGATGCGATCGTGGGCGGAGTTGCGGATGCCTTTGATCTGTCGAAGGAAGATCGGGCTACCGTTCAGCGATACGATACGGCACCATTGCTGCGTGCGGATGACATCAGCCGCAAATGGAACAATCATAAGAACTACGTTGATAATGCTCAGAGTCTGGGAAAGCTGCTGTTGCTTGCTCGTCGACTTTGCGAAGCCGGATGTGGTTTCGTCACGGTCACGACGAATTTTGTCTGGGACATGCATGCAGATGTTAACAATGTCGGCATGGAAGAGGGCATGCGATATATGGGTGGCCCCCTGGATCATGCGTTGTCGGCATTTATTGAGGACATTCATCAGCGTGGCCTGGATGATCGGATCATGCTGGTTGCCTGTGGCGAAATGGGACGTACGCCTCGTATCAATGCGGGCGGTGGACGCGACCACTGGGGCGGACTGGCACCGCTGCTGATTTCCGGCGGCGGGCTGAACATGGGACAGGTGATTGGCCAGTCAACACGGGATGCCGCGGAGGCTGCTTCGAGTCCGGTGAGGATTTCGAATCTGATTTCGACGATCCTGCATACAGTGTTCGACGTGGGCGAGTTGCGGCTGCAGCCGGGGCTGCCTCGTGAACTGAGTCAACAGCTTGTTGCCGCCGACCCGATCCCAGGGCTGTAAACAGGTGTGAACTGCCGGTAACGCAATCTGGTTCCAAGTGCAGGGCCGATGGTTTCGGTGGTGTCCGGCACCTGAGAGCGCCATGTAAGCAGGCTGACCGGTGTATCTGGAGCCGCGGCATCACGCGGATGCAAACGGCCCAAGACAGATCCCTCGGGCTGAAGCCCGAGGCTATCAATACGCGGCTGCTCCGCAGCCAATCGCTGCTGCAATCACGGTCGCATTCGAAATCATCGAGCCCTACACCAACGGCGCCCCACCGCTGTGGCTGGCCCCTCGTTGTGGCCGGTCTCCGGACCGAGCCACACTCAGCTCGTTGTGGCCGGTCTCCGGACCGAGCCACACTCAGCGACCGAAGGTCTCCATCCGCGCCCTCTGCCTTCCCTGAACACTCCGCTCCATCACCAAGCTCTCGTCCCAGTCCCTTCTCCCCCGCGTCGGGGGAGACTCTTAGCGTTGCGTCGGCACCGCTCTGGCCGACGCGAGCCGACAGGCCAGATGAGGGGGTCTTCATCGCAGCAACCGCCCGTTCATCCGCCACCGGCACCAACCAAAACGCCTCATCCTCCGCCGCAGTCTCCCTGTGAGTCCGATCCGCCGGTTGATTCACAACGTTATCCAGAATCCCCAGTTCGCGGCAGTGATCCACGCGAGCCTTTACCGACGTATGTGGCGACTCTTCCGGAGTCTTCGCCATCCCCGCCGCCATCACGTTCAGATCGACATACGCCAGAGTCGTCAGCAAAGCCTCTTCATCCAGAATCGCGATGCTCTTGGCCGCCCAATCCCGCAATCGGCGGACTTTCATTATTCACATCGACCAGTCCCAACGCCTCCGCCAGACCGTGCTGGCCACGCTTCTGCCCAAAGCATCATGCTTTCTGGTCGTTCCCTGCAGTGTCTTCGCGTCGTCAGGATTCAGCAGGCTATTATGCCCCGCGACATCCTCAACGCCCGCCGTATGCACGGTCAGACCGCCAGCATTCTGATTGGTAATCGATCCATGTCCCAGCGGATTCTTCGAAGCCACCGTGTGCCCGCAGCAACTGGCGTATGTCGTGGTCCAGACTTTGCCTCGAGCATCCGTGCGAGTCTTCTGACGTCCGCCCAGATAATAGGTGTAACTTTCTGTGCCGACTTCTGTCGTGCCCGGTGCTTCGGTTCGCGTCAGAACTCGGCCCGCTCAGTCGTATGTCATGACCGTGCGGCATTTTTCAAAGCGATTCGGGTCGTTGGCATTAAAGTAACGCGTGCTGCGAGTTTCAATCGCATTGCCTGCTACCTGTCAACAAAGTGCTGTGTCCGCTGTGTCTCCGTAATCGCTCCCCCATGATCGCTCAATTGATGTTTCTAATACAAAAACATGCCTTATTCCGTGACGTCTGCATCAAAGAGCCCCCTTTGATGCTCCCTCGGCGGCGAAGGTGATTCCGGATCCGCCCTGAGCAATGGTCTGCCCAAGTTTCGTAATCGCCGCACTCAGCGATACAGTGTACGTACCACCGAGTGGGTTTGTCACGGTCATTCCGCCGCTGGCTTCCAAACCGGCACCGTACATCAAATCGGCATCGTACAGCGTCTGAGTCGTTAGACCCTGAGTTCCTGCAATTCCGCCAAGTCCAGCAATCGGTGGAGTCGCCACATCCACCAGCCACAGCGGCTCCAACTAGACCGTGCTGGCCACGCTTCTGCCCAAGGCATCGTACTTCGTCGTCGTTTCCTGCAGCGTCTTGGCATCATCGGGATTCAGCAGGCTGTTATGCCCCGCGACATCCTCAACACCCGCCGTATGCACGGTCAGACCGCCCGCGTTCTGATTGGTAATGAGAAGGCAATAAGAAGACATTCGGCTTTTGACAATATGTACAATGTTCCTTTTAGCTTCGGAGCATTCTCGTCAGATCATCATGGCGTAGGCTGTGCATGGAATTTCGTTCCATCCACGAAATTTACCCACTCTGTCGAATGCCTGTCAGCAGCCGTTTGTTCACAATGGGCAGCCACTGTTTGTGTCGGCTTTCGCGTGCTGGAAATGATTCCTATGAAAACCGTTCTGCATCTGCTTGGGTTTGTCTGCGGCGTGATCATCGCCGGGCTTTCGGTAACCGCTGCCGAGAAGCCTCCCAACATTGTCGTTGTTTTTATTGATGACATGGGTTACGCAGACATCGGGCCTTTCGGGGGCAAGCCGGAACTCACGCCGAACCTGAACCGGATGGCGGAAGAGGGGCGGCGGTTCAGCAATTTTTATGTCTCACAGGCAGTCTGCTCCGCATCCCGAGCCAGTCTGCTGACAGGATGTTACAACGTTCGGCTGGGGATTCTGGGCGCGCTTGGGCCAAAATCCGACATCGGAATCAATGCGAACGAAGTCACCCTGGGAGAGCTGTGTCAGCAAAAGGATTATGCGACTGCTTGCTTCGGGAAATGGCATCTGGGCCATCATCGCCAATTCCTGCCTTTGCAGAATGGGTTCGACGAATACTTTGGACTGCCCTACAGCAATGACATGTGGCCGTTTCATCCGAAAGTTAAGCACCTTTCGATAGACGATCGCCTGAAACGCTGGCCGCATCTGCCGCTGATCGAAGGCAATGAAACTGTCGTGGCAGAGGTCACTGATAAAGAGCAGGCACAACTGACAACGCAGTACACAGAACATGCGGTGTCGTTTATTGATCGAAATGCTGACCGCCCTTTTTTCCTGTACGTGCCACACAGCATGGTTCACGTTCCCTTGTATGTGTCGGACAAATTTCGCGGACGAAGTGGTGAAGGATTGTTTGGTGATGTGGTGATGGAAGTGGACTGGTCCGTGGGTCAAATCATGGACGCACTTTCGCGTAACGGGCTCGACGAAAACACGCTGGTGATATTCACATCGGACAACGGTCCCTGGTTGAGTTACGGCAATCATGCGGGTTCCGCCCTTCCACTCCGCGAAGGCAAAGGCACGATGTTTGAGGGCGGATGCCGTGTCCCTTGTCTTATGCGATGGCCCGGACGAATTCCGGCGGCGACGACCTGTGACGAGCCGGCGATGACGATCGACATCCTTCCGACAGTCGCTCAGCTGATTGGGGCCACATTGCCTGAACATGGTCTGGATGGCCGCAGCATCTGGCCTCTGATGGCAGCAGAAGAGGGCGCGGTGTCTCCTCACGAGGCTTACTGCTTTTATTACGGAAGCCAACTGCAGGCCGTCCGCAGCGGGCCATGGAAACTTCATTTTGACCACGACTATCGGACTCTGAACGGGCAACCCGGCGGACGCGATGGTGTCCCGGCAAAATATGTCACAACCCCGCTGAAGCAGTCATTGTTCAATCTGGCGACAGATCCCTCCGAGGCACACGACGTCGCCGCAGAAAATCCCGAGGTTGTCGCGCGACTTGTTGTGCTGGCGGACGCTGCCAGACGCGAACTTGGCGACGGCAAGTTCGTCGGGTCCGGTTTTCGTCCTGCCGGGGTTGTGGGCTCTGCCAAGTAAAACCATGAAAGGTAGGGTAAGCGATTCTTCAGAGATGAGATGCATGTCGGCGACGTGGACTTCCTGTCTTGCCGATGCTACCCTTCATTCCTGAATTTACACCATTCTCTTCGACATCATTGATGATTTCCTGAGGCACTTGAAACCTCTCACTCCTCCTGAAAGGATTCCCGATGAAGGCAGTACGTTTATTCCTGCTGGCTCTGTTTTGTTTTATGATCATTGACCTGCATTCAGTCCAGGCTGGCGGCCCCGGTGGATGTCCTCCGTGGAGACCATGCGGCCCGGGGAATTCGTGGGGAGGAAATCGCTTTCTGGCTCAGGGTAGTTTCGGTGCCGACTTTCGGCCGTCGTGCGCAACTCACGATGCGTGTCTTGCGTCAGGCCGTTCCAGGGCTCAGTGTGACAGAGAATTTCATGCTCACATGGTCCGGGCCTGTGATAATTCCAGGCATCCGCTTTTGTGTCGCTTGCAGGCCTGTCGTTTCTTCGGAGGAGCGCGTCTGTTTGGCGGAGTGTATTATTGAGCGGCGTTTAAAATTCCTGAACTTGAAGACGGCAACGAAGAGACGCCTTTGAGTCTTGGTGAGATCGAGTTGGTCTCACAGTGGTTGCAGGAGTGGTTCATACGCTGGTGCTTGAACGAGGAGTTCCGCATGAACAGATCATCGCTGCGGCCCAAAAGTACTCAGCAGATCTGATCGTGATGGGAGCAACCGGGCGTTCTGGACTCGTCAGAGATTTGCTGGGAAGCACGCCGCGCCGCGTTCTGCGGGATCGCCCATGTTCTTTGCTCACAGTACGGCAGCAGGATGTGGTTGATGACGACTGAAGCAAGTCCCGTTAGCCGTTCTCCAGCACCCATTGGAC
>Ga0335398_10000424_pt1 | contig 73814 bp, 27 predicted proteins | sample BON03_FD_205742 | JGI IMG/M metagenome (GOLD analysis project Ga0335398, IMG submission 205742) | Freshwater microbial communities from Lake Bonney liftoff mats and glacier meltwater in Antarctica - BON-03 (spades assembly) (version 2) | ecosystem: Environmental > Aquatic > Freshwater > Ice >... | reverse complement strand
GGGGGGGGGGAGGGGGAGAGACAACACGAGGCGCCCCCCCCCCCCCCCCCCCCCCCCCCCCTCCAATTCTCTCACAACCTTCCTTTCAACGCCAGGGAGACAAAAAAAGCCCCCGACTCTGCCAATAACGTCGTCGTCCTCCAACCAACCGCCCTCTCTCTTTTTACGACGCCCAGCTGTCCCCCGACAGCCAAGCCAGGTACTTAGTCTCGCCCACGCGGCCGGACACGTCGCCCGGGTCGGCGCTCACCACCACGCCCGTGACCCTTACTTTCCCGCTCGACCCGGGCGCCTGCTGCACGCGCACCTGGCACGTGGCGGAGGGCGTCGGCATGACCGTCTGGAGGAAGGTGACGACCTGGTCGTACGTGAGGGCGCCGGAGACGCGCGCCTCCTCGCACGCGCACCCGCCGCCGCAAGAGATGACGGCGTCGGCGTAGCCTTCACCTCCCGCCGTGTAGGCGATGGTGACGCCCGCGCTCTTGCCGCCGCCGGCGTCGGTGTTGACGTCGATGACCAGGGGCTTGCCCGCCTCGGTCGTCTCCCAGCCGTAGGTGGGGTACTTGAAGAAGCCCGCGGGCTCGTCCACAGGGCCAGTCCAGCCGTCGGTGACGGCGAGCAGCGGCCCGAGCTGCCGCCCCTGCGCGCACACGGCCAGCGACGAGGCGCCGGCCTCGTTGTCGCCGTACATGGGCGGCGGCATGCTCGCGACCACGTCGTCGCGGGACGCCGGGTGCAGCGCGAGGTCGACGGCCGTCTGCTGCAGCAAAAAGACCACCAGGTCGGCGATGGCCTTGTGGCCCAGGTCCGAGGGGTGCAGCCGGTCCGGGCCCATGAAGTCGGCCCACGTCTTCCCGCCGCGGCCGTTGTCGCCGTACTGCCACATCGCGTTGCGGAACGACAGGCTGGGCGCGCCGTAGTACTGCGCGAGGTTGCCGTACACGTCCTCGGGCGTGCTGTAGAAGGGGCGCTTGGGCTTGCCGAACATCCCCTCGGGCGGGTAGGCCATCTCGTTCACGAGCATCTGGACAAGCACGACCGCCGGCGCGCCCGCCCGCCGCAGCAGCTTGCGCAGCAGGCGCTCGTACGAGCGCGCCTTCTCGGCGCCCGAGCCGATCTTGGCGTCCATCTCGGAGCCGTCGTTGGCGAGGAACTCGACGAAGATCAGGTCGGCGGATTTCGTGGCGGGCAGGAACTTGTCCAGGCAGAGCGACGTGACTGACGACTTTGTCGCCGACCTGGCCTCGTTTGTGAAGTTGACCTTTGGGGACACGGCCTTTTCGAGGTAGCGCTGGACCATCTGCCACACGTCGTTGGGGTCGTCGTCGTCGTCCTTGCGCGACGCCACCGCGCCCGTGCTGATCGAGCCGCCCAGCACCACGACCTGCGTGCTCCGGCCGGCGAGCATCTGCGCCGCGACGCGGCGGAGGCGCTGGTTGGGGCCGACGAAGGCGAGGCCGCGGCGCGCGGCCTCGAGCGGCACGCTGAACCGCCAGTCGAGCATGGATCCGAGGGCCTCGGCGACGGTGTCGCCCTGGGCGGTCTTGAGGCCTTTCAGGCCTGCGCGGTAGTCGGTCCACTCGGCGGGCTCGGGGCCCGAGTCGGACGGCTGCGCGGCGGCGAGCAGCGGGCCGCACAGCGCCGCGACGGCGAGCGCGGCGGCGGCGGCGGCGAGCGCGGCGGCGGCGCGGCGGCCGCGGCGGCAGCGGCGGATGGCGGCGGCCATGGCTGGGGGTTGACCCGGCGCGCGGCTGGAGCCTGGCGTTATCGTCCTGATCTTGCCGGTTGAGGTGGAAGGAGAGCCGGGGGGCGCGCGCGCAGAGAGAGAGAGGGGACAAAAGCGCGCGTCTCAAAAAACAAGGGAAGGAAGAGACGCGCTCTCTCGCTTTTGAGCAGCTAGCGCTCCCTTGCTCTAAAAACGCGCTGGGCGCGCGCGGCTTCTCCCGGCGCGGGTCCGAGGCAATGCCGGGGCGCTGTGCGCGCTGCGTGCGCGACGCGAGAGCCCTGTTTGCCGACGACCGCGGGGAGGCTGGTGGTTGCGGGGGAAGAGGAGCGGGAAAGAACAAGAGGGGGGGTCGCAGGTCGAGTGAGTGGGAGGGTCCGGAAAATAGAGGGCAATTGCTTTCGTGGGTGTGCAACGCGTGAGGGTGTGCGAACGTACTAGTAGTCGCCGGGCGGTATCGTTGAGGGTGGCGAGCGCTTGCTGGATTGGGGAGCAGGAGAGGCGTGCAAGGAGCGCCTAATTGCGGGGAGGCGGTCGTTAGAACGTCCTCCCCTCCCCTCCGCATGAAGCCACAGCTCCTCGGCAGCAACGGCCAATCCAATACAGCTCGTCTCCTCGCGACCAATCCGCACACGCCCACCACCCGGCGATCCTGAAGCCCTGCCCCGCGCGCGCGCTCCACGCCGCCGTTAAAACAGAAGAAGTTAAAAGGGGAAGCAACGAGGGCCTCCTCCCTCGCTCTCCCTCCCTCCCTCCTGCCGTCCGTCCCGCGCCGCTCCAAGGAGCGCGCGAGCTAGAACGACCCGGCCAGGACTCGAGGACGCCCCGCACGCCCTCGATCCGCATCCGACACGCGCCCTACCCTGCGAGCGCGCGCGTCAGGAACGGCAGGACACTCCCCCTCTCTTCTCTCTCTCTCAGAGAGGGGGGAGAGGGCGCTAGCTGCCCTCGGCCACCACCACCGACCCGCGCCTCCTCCACCACGCCGGCGCGCGCGCGAGGGATAGACACACTATTTCTGCGCCTGTCAGACAGTACCACCACAAAAGCAGCCCCCGCAACATGGCTCGTCGGATGACGGCGGCCGCGACGCCGGCGCGCCTGGCGCTCGCCGCGCTCGTCGCCGCCGGCGCGCTCGTCGCCTCGGCGTCGGCGGCCCCCGCCGCCGCCGCCGAAAACCCGGCCGTCGCCGCGCAGTGGGAGTCCTACCTCGCGCAGCTCGGCCGCTCCTCCGTGTCCCTGACCGCCGGGACGGAGCCCTTCACCAGCCACCGCTTCGCCACGCCCCTGCACCAGGTGCGCTCGGCCGCCGCCTACACCGGCAGCAACAGCCGCATGCGGCGCGTCGTCGACGCGCTGGCGCGCGGCAACGGCGGCCAGCGCGTCAAGGTGGTCGCGATCGGGGGCGTGGCGACCAACGGCTCCGACGCCTCGGTGGTCGGCAACACTGACTACGTCTCGCGGTACGCAAACTACCTGGTCAACGCGTTCCCAAAGGCCGACGTTCAGATCGTGCGCGCGTCCGCAGGCCTCGCGCCGTCGGCCGTCGTCGCCGGCTGCCCGGACAAGTTTCTGGCCGACGCGCGCGACGCCGACCTCGTGCTGCTCGAGATGGTGCCCTCGGACAGCCCCGCGGCGGAGGACGCCGTCGTGGGCGCCAAGCTGCCGGCCGCGTACGAGGCGCTCGTGCGCCAGGCGCTCGAGGGCAGCAAGAAGCCGGCCGTCGTGCTCGTCCAGGGGCTGGCGCCGGGCATGGGCAACGCCAAGACGCCGTTCTACACGACGCCCGAGGCGCCGCACTACTCTACCGTGGCCGCCTACTACGGCGTGCCGTACACGTCGCTGCGCAACGCCCTGTGGGAGGCGGGCGCGACCGACGCCCGCGGCCTGCTCAACAGCGCGGACGTCTCTTCGTCGGACGGGTCGACGCCGCTCGACGCGGGCCACGCCGCCATCGCCGACACGCTCGTCTACAGCACGCAGCAGACGGTCGTGGACCTGGCGTCCATGCCGTACGGCGCCTTCGACGACAGCGCCCAGAGCGGCGACGTCCCTAGCCAGACCATGTACGCCTCGGTGCGCGACGCGGGCGCGCGCGCCGCCGTGCTGCGCGACGTCTCTTGCAACTGGGTCCGCGGCTCGGACCTCTCGGACGCCTGCCCGGCGTCGATCTCTGACATGTGCGCGGCCGACTACCGGTCGCGCAGCGCGTTTCTCGATGCTTATAAGCTCGGGTCGGGTGGCCTTGGCACGGGCGCGCTCGTCGGGGTGATCATCGGCAGCGTGGTCGGCGGCCTCTTGCTGATCGCGCTGGCCGTGCTGCTCTGCGTGCGGTGCCGGCGCAGGCGCGAGGCGGGCCTGGGGCCGGCGGGCGGCGGCGGCGGCAAGGGCGGGAGCAACGGCAGCGGGGGCGGGAGCGACGTGGGCGTCGTCATCGTCGACGACGAGGCGACGGCCGCCAAGCTGGCCGCGCAGAAGGCCGCGCGCGACGCGCCGGTGATCCGGCCGGCGCCGCCGCCGTCGGCCTACGCGGCGGCGGCGCCGGCGCCTGCGCCCGCGACGCCTGCGGCGGCGGCGGCGCCCGCGGCCGCCGCCGCCGCCGCGGCGCGCGTGCCGCGCCCGTCGGCCGACGGGTGGAACGATGCGCTGCCGGAGCCCCCGACTCAGGCTTAGAGAGAGAGAGAAAGAAAAAGATGGACGCTTTTGGATATTTCGTTTTGGGCTGTCGTATTTTTGTCGTCGTCCCGCTGCCGCCCGCCCGCCCTCCTCATCCCTCCCTACCCACGCGCGCGCACACAATATGCGCGCACGCACGGAGATACATACACAAATATACACATACACACATACGCACACACACGCACATCCTCCGCAACCATTCTTGTTCCTCCCCCGCCCCCCCCCCTTCCCCCTCTTCAAAACTAGGCCAGCCGGCCGACGCGCTCAGGAAAAAAAACATCTTCCCCCTTTCTTGTCGTCGTTGCTTGTGCTGTTACCCGCGCCCGCCTCGAATCAGGCCCCGGCCACCAAACAGAGTCGTCGGTTGTTGTTAATTAAACCTCATCAAGCGTATCTCGACAAATCAGTTTCTAGTACTACGATACTTGTGTGGGGCGCATTTTTCAAGGGAGCGGCAAAGTAAGCACGAGGCGGGGGAAACAAACACAAGCGAGGCGGGCCGCCGGGCATCCAGGGCATGCCCGGCGGCCCCTTTGGCGGCGGCCTGGCGGGCCTGGGCGCCATGCTGCCGGGGGTCTACGCGCCGCCGCCGGGCCTGGGCGGCCCGGGAGGGTTCGCGCCGCCGCCCGGGCTCGCCGGCATCCCGCCGGGCGGGCCGGGCGGCAACGCGGGGGCCGTCGCCAACCTGACGACGGCCTACCTGTCGCTCGCGCAGCAGTTCCAGCAGGGCGGCGGCGGCAGCGGCGGCGCGGGCGGCGTGGGCGGCGGCGGCTTGGGGGGCATGCCGCCGGCGGCGCGCCGATGCCGCCGATGCCGCAGCCGCAGGCCATGGTCGCGCCCGGCATGGACGCGACGGCCCTGTCAAAGAGAATGAGAAAGGGTGGATCAGCAGGTTCGGTGTGGGGCGGTGTTTGGGTTGCTGGCAGTGTGCATGCGGGGCAGTAGTAGTCGGATGGAGCAAAGAGAACGACAGGGGGGAGAAAACGAACAAGACGGCGAGCAAAATGACAGCGACCAAAAAGTCGGGGTCTCAATCCTTCGATGCGTCGTCGTTGCCGGGCTGCCCTCCGCCCCCCTGCTGCCCCTGCCCCTCGCGCGCCCTCTCGCTCGTCGACGCCTGCAGGTCCCCCAGCCACTGCTCCTCGTGCACCTTGGTCGTCACGTCCGCGCCCGTGTACTCGTTCATCATCACGCCCGAGACCTTGAACTTGTGCTCCCCTCCCGGAGAGCTCGAGCGCGCCAGCACCGTGACAGCAATCTCGCACGCGCTCGCCGGCGACGCCAGCACCCGCGCCAAGTATACCGTGCTCGCGGGGACGTCGTGGTGCGCGTCGACCTCCTGCTCGGGCGGCTCGCACGCGCACCCGCCGCGGCAGCGCACGCGGGCCACGCCCATGTGCTCGTACGACTTCAAGTAGGCGAGCATCACGTTCATTCGGCGGTCGCCGTCGCGCGCGGCGCCCGACGCCCTTGTCGTGTTGAGCCGGACGACCAGCTCGCTGCCCGTCTCTGTCGCCACAAACCCCCACTTTGGCTTCTTGGCGTTGCCGCCCTCGTTGACCAGCGCGAATCCCGAAGACGCGCTCCGGTCGACGCTCTCGGCGAAGGCCTCGCCGTAGACGCACATGAGGTTGCGCGCCTCCCAGTTGCCCGGGTGCGCGGGCGGCGGCAGCGGCTCGGCCAGCGCCTGCCGGTCCGAGGGGCCCAAGGGGTCGATGGCCAGCCCCAAGGCCACGGTCTGGAGCAGGTGGACGGCCGTGTCGGCGATGGCGCGCATGCCGTGGTCGACGGGGTGCATCAGGTCGGCGGTCCACATGAGGTCGGTCCAGTTGTAGCCGTAGCTAACGGGGGGTTGGTTGTTGGTGCGTTGTTTTGGTTCGGTGGTTTTGGGTTGGCGGGTGCGAGAGAATCGAGTGAGCGGGGGGCGCGTTTTTTTTCTTCGATGGTGGCCCCCTCCCGTTTCCGGTCCGATCTTTTGCTCGCCCGCGCCCGTCTTTTCCCCTGTCGCTCAGCCTTCCTGTCTCGAACAAAAGCCCGACCCAAACAAAAAGGGCCCCCGAAAAACAAGAAGCAAGGGACTCAACTGGCCAAACTCGCCCAGGCGCCACGCCGCGTTGCGGAACGACAGCCAGGGCGTGTCGTAGTACTGCGCCAGCGACCCGTACACGTCCTCGAGCGTGGCGGGAAACGCGGCCTTGTCGCGCTGCCCCGGGGCATAGGCCATGCCCTTGGGCATGAGCTGCAGCAGCACGACGGCGGGCCGGCGCGGCTTCTGCAGGATCTTGCGCACCAGGCGCTCGTAGACTTTCGGCTTGACCTCGTCGAAGCGGTCGGGGCCGTCGTTGGCGGCGTACTGTTTGTTGCGTTGGGTTGTGTTGTGTGGGTGGTTGACGGTTTGTGGGGTTGATTTTTGGTTAGGATGTTTTGGTTTGTTCGGGACTCTTGAGCGTCGGCCGCGCGCGGGACCGGCGGGGACAGGGCGGCGCCTGCGGCTGCGGCTGTTGCTCATTCCCTCTCTCTGTCTCTCTTTCTGTGCGTATGTCCTCCCCCGGCCACCGACAGCTCATCTCACCTCGACGAACACCAGGTCCACGTCGTCGTCCACGTAGGTCTCCAGGCACATGTTCATCAGCGCCGAGGGCGTGGCCGGCAGCGCGCCGTTGCGTGTGAGCACGCGGGCGCGGGGGAAGGCGGCGCGGGCGTAGGCGCCGACCAGCGCGAACCAGTCGTTCTCGCCCATGCGCGACGCCTTGGCGCCGTGGGTGATGGAGCCGCCGATGGCGCTGATCTTGATGGTCGGGCGGGTGTCGGCCTCGCCGCCGCCGCCGCTCCCGCCGCCGCCGCCGCCGCTCCCGCCGCTGCCGCCGTTGCCGCTCCCGCCGCCGCCGCCGCCGACGAGCAGGTCGTGCACGACGCGGCGCAGGCGGGCGTTGGCGCCGCCCGCGTACACCAGGGACCTGCGCACCTGCGGCAGGGGCAGCGCGTACTCCCACTCGGTGAGCACGGGGCCGAGCAGCTCGCCAACCGAGCGCGCTGGGCGGCCGCCGCCGCCGCCCGTCGTCAGCGCGGCGACGCGGCTCAGGTGCGCGCGCCACTGCCGCGCGACGACGGGCCGCGTCGACCGCACGGCCTCGGACTGGGGGAAATCGGCGGCGGAGTTGTCCGGGAGGCCGTCGGCGCGGGCGCCGGCGAGGAGGAGGAGGAGGGGCAGGAGGAGGAGGGCGGCGGGTGGCGCTGCTCGCTGCACCGTCGGTTGTCGGCCCGCCTCTGACGACGGCGACGACGCGCACCGCCGTCGCCGCTGCTGCTGCTGCTGCTGCTGCTCCGCCATGCTCGAGCCGACGACCCTGGTTGCCTTCATCGGCGCGCTCGCCGTCGACCGGCCGCCGCGATCGGGGGAAGGGAGGGCTCACAGGGCGGGAGAAGCACCGAATCAGCGGTGCAAGAAGCAGAGGGGCAGGAGCTCCGCGAGTTCTCCTTTTGCGCACGCGCGCGCGCGAGGAAGCGCTCCCCTTGCCCGGCCGAATCAAGAGCTGGTCTGTCCAAGAGGTCGATTGCAACTTTCGAGGGTCGGGCGATCGTTCGTTTGGCGGTTGGGTGGTCGAACCGTTGGGCGGCTCTAACGTTTGATCACAGACAGACAATTGCAGAGTCCTGCAGGAGGGTAGCTGTGGGGGCGGAAAGATGGCTGTACAGAGTTGTGTTGTTGTGCTGGAGGCGAAGTTGGTGGTTTGTTACTGTCGGTCAGTGGTCGCCGCCGCCGCCACAAGCGTCGGTTGCTCCTCCGCCCGCCGCAAGACGCCGCTCTCTCGTGCTCGTCGTCGCCGAACGCCCGAGCCTCGATGTCCAATGAAGACACTTGCGCGCGCGTACATGTTTGGAATGTGATGCTAGAGACCGCAACGAGTTGGGACACAAGAAACTAACGGCCCCCAGGCGTCGCCGCCGCCGCGCCGCCGCCGCCGCCGCCGCCCTCCCCGACGCGGGCGCCGCCGCCGCTCGAGCCGGGCGACGACAGAGGGGAAAGCACGTGCGGCGTCGCAGGCGCAGACGCAGAGGCGGACGCCCCTAGAGCTGGCCGCCGGGCCGGCGTCATCTGCATGACGAGCTCGCGCACGCCCGGGGTCCTCGACGAGAAGAGGCGCTCGCGCGCGGCGGCCAGCTCCTTGGCGACGCGCGCCGCCGCGGCGTTGCGGTCGTCGGCCGGCGGGGCGGGAGGGGGCGGGGGATAAAGGGGCGGGCTCGGCGGCGGCGGCGGCGGCGGCACGGTCACATCGCTCAAGCCCGCCGCGCCTCCTCCTCCCTCTGTGAGCGCCGCCTCGGCGTCTGCCCCCGCCTCGGGGGCCGCGACCGTCGGCGGCGCCGTCGCAGGCGCAGCGCGCGCGCGTGGCGGCGCGCCCCGCCGCCGGATTGCGACGGCCACCCCGGCGACCAGCAGCAGCAGGGCGAGCGGCACGCAGACCACGCCCGCCAGCACGGCCGCCACGACCGGGCCCGCGTCGCGCGACCGCCCGCCTCCCTCGCGCTGCCACGCCGCCTCGCCCCCGCCGGCCGCAGAAGAAGAAAACGAGGGGCTCGAGCCGCCGCCGCCGCCGACGGCGCCCTCGCCGAGAGGGGCGCAAGGCTCGAAAGCGCCGCCGCCCACGTGGCAGACGCCCTCTGCGCCCTCCCCGACGAGGCCGCCGCCGCCGCCGCCGCCGCCGCCGCCGTCCAGGCGCACGCAGTCGGTCGCGCCGCCCTCGGGCTGGCCCACCCACGGAAAGGGAAACAGGCAGGGGGCGCCCGTGCGCGCGCCGCGGCGGGGGGGCGCGACGCAGCGGCGCCAGGCGCCCGACGCCACGCGGCAGATGCCGGCGTCCCCGTTGGCGCGCGACACGCAGGTGCCGCCCCACACGAGCGAGGGGGGCCCGACCTCGGCGCCGCTGCCGGGGGGCGCCCCCGAGCCGCGGCCCGAGGCATAAGGCGCGGCGCAGGGCGCCTGGCCGGGCATCGTGAGCTGCGGCCGAGGAGGGGGGGCGCCGGGTGGCGGCGGCGTCGCCCCGCTCGCCCCGCTCGCCCCGCTCGCCCCGCTCGCCTCGCCCGCCGGAGCGCCAGAGGAGGAGGATGCGTTGGAGCGGGCGCACGGGACAAGGGCGCCCGCGTGCGTCGCCGACGGGCACACGCCGCCGTCGAGCGCGGCCAGGGTGTCGTCGCCGCCGACGAGCGCGGCGGGGGCGCAGCCAAACCACAGCTGGGCGCTGGCGTTGTTGTTGTCGTTGTTTCCCGCGGCCGCGGCCTGCGACGGCGGCACGACCGAAAAGGGCAGGGCGCACGCGGACGCCCGGGTGGTGTAGGTGACGCTTGCTTTGCGGGCGGCGACGGCGGCGGAGACCAGCAGAGGGTCGGCGGGACGGGCGGCGACGGGCGCGCGCGGCCGGCACAGGCCCCAGCGCGCGGCGGATGAGTTGCTGGGGCCGGACATCGGGGCCTCGGCGAGCGGGCAGCCCTCGATCCCACCGGGCCAGTCGAGGGCGACGCAGTCGTCGTGGAGGCTGCCGCGGTAGAAAAATGGCACCGCGCAGGGCCTCGTGGGAAACGGCGCGTCCTCCTCGCCCCCTTCTTGGCCGATGTCGTCAGCATCGGCCGCCGAAAAGGCCCGGCGCAGCGCCGGTGCGCACGTGAGCGGGCGCGACGGGCGCGGCTGCGCTGCCGCCGTTGCCCCCGGCACGCACTGGAACCGCCCGAGCGGCGTGTTCATCACGCACTGGCCCGGCGAGCGGCACGGCACGAGGCGCGTGCCGTCGGCCGAGAGCGCGACGCGGGGCCGCGGCGCCGACGACACGGACGACGACGAGGACGAGGGCAGCGGCGGGCAGCGCCACCACTGCTCCGGTTGCTGCCCGTCGCCCGTCTTTTTCTCGGCGCAGAACATCACGCCCAGCTCCGCCACGCAGCGCCCAAACGCAAGGCGCTCCCCGAGTCCGAGCGCGCGCGCGGCGGCCGCGCACGGCGAGCCGCGCGCCGGCACCTCGATCAAGGGCGCGCACTCGCCGCCGTCCTCGTCCTCGTCGCCGGCGACGCTGCAGCGCGCGGCGAGGGCTCCGGGAGCGGCCACGCAGACGCTGCTCTCCTCCTCATCCGTGGGGATGGCGCCGCCGCCACCGTTGCCGCCCCGCTGCAGCGATGAAGGCGCGCACGCGCGCCCGCCGACCGTCAAGCGGGGCGGGCGCTGCCTAGGCGCCAGCGGCACCAGCAGCGGGGCCGGCTGGCGGGGGGTCGGCTCTTGGCCCTGCCGCCGCTGCTGCTGCTGCTGCTGCGACGAGGGCGTCGTCGGCCGTTCGCCGCCGCGCACCTGCCTGAGCCGCCGCCGCAGCCCCGGGGTGTCGCTCGCGGGCGGGCACGGTTCCCACCCGTTGCCGTCGCCGCCGAGCGCCAGGGCCTCGGCCGTCACGCAAAACGCGCGCGCCCCGATCGGCGCGTCCAAGGGGCGGGCGTCCTCGGCCAACGCGACGCAGCCGTAATGGGCGGCGAGCGAGGGCGACGAAGAAAAGGCGGGCGGCGAGGAAGAAGCGGGCGACGCGACGACGCTGGGCAGGAGGCAGGCGTGGCCCGAGGCCGCCTTCAGGGCGCCCGGGGGCGGCGGCGGCGCCGCCTGGTCTTGTTCTTGCTCAGGCCGCAGGGGCGAAAAGATGGGGACGCCGCCCGTAGAGGGTGCAGGAAACATTGGGCCTCGTTCTCTGCCGCCGGGCGTCGTCGTCGTCGTCGTCGTGGCCGCCTGCTCGGGCCCGAGTCCGGCGGCCGACGAAACAGCCGCGCGTAGCCAAGCCGCGTGAAGCGCGGCGACTTGGGCGGCCGTCAGGGCGCGCGAGTAGAGGGCGGCGTTGGCGAGGAAGATGGCGGGCGCGGTCGTGCCGGCAGGAGGTGCGGGCCGGCGGCGGGCAGGAGGAGGCGAGCAGAGGACGACGGGCGCGTCCGGGCGCGGAAACAAAAAGGGCGCGGAGGACGGCGGCGGTGGCGGCGGCGGCGCCTCGTGCTGCACGGAGGCCCACGCGCGGACCTCGCCGTCCACGAAAAGTCGGTAACGGTAGGTGGACGACGCGCCTCCGCCGCCCGCCGCCTCTTCCGCCGTCACGACGACGAGTCGCCACTCGCCGTCCCTCAGGTCGAGCGGCGGCCGCCCGCTGACGGGTCCGACGGCGCCGTCAGTGTCCAGAAGGATGGCCTTGCGAGGGCCGCGGCGGATCACGGCGCGGATGGCCAGGGGGGCGCCTGACAAGGACGCGCTGCTGCTGCTGCTGCTGTTGCCGCCTCCGAGGCGCGGCATGAGGCCGATGCCGAGATCTGTAAAGACGCTCTTGCTGCCGTCGTCGTCGTCGTTGTCGTCGTTGTCATTGTCGTTGCCGTTGCCGTTGCCGCTGCCGTTGCCGTCGCCGTTGTCGTCTTCGCCGCCGGCGCTGTGGTGAAACAGGTAGACCGACAGAAAGGTGCCGTTCTCGGGCGCGGCGATCGGGCCCTGGCCGGCCACGCGCACAAAAAAGGCGACCGTGCCGTACCCGCCCTTGAGCAGACCAGGCGCCGACAGCTCGACGCGCCCGCCGCTGCCGTCGCCATCGCCGTCGCCGTTGTCGTTGTCGTTGCCGTCGCCGTTGGCGTTGCCGTTGCCGCACCGGAGGGCGCCCCCGAAGCGCGCCGATCGCGTAAAGGCGACGTTCGTGGCCGAGGACGTGGGCGCCGCCGTCCCCGCCGTCGTCGCCCCTGACGCGTACAGCGGCGCGAGGCCTTCCCGCCGCGACGTGAGGCGCCACGCGATCAGCGGCGTCGAGGGAAACGGCGAGGGGAAAAAATCGGGCAGCAGGAAGAACCCGCTCGTCGTCCCGTTGCCGCCTGCCGCGCAGATGCCCTTTGTCGTCTGCAGCGAGTCGGCGGCGCCGTGCGCCGCGCAGACAAACATCCCGGGTTCGCAGTAGGTGGGCGGGCGCTCGCCGGTCAGCTTCGGGATTGGGGCCAGCTCGCACGGGGCGCCGGCGCCAGCGCCGGCGTATGCGACAATTTTCGTCCGATCGGCCGTCGTCGCTTCATAGTCGTCTGCGCTCGGCTGCGCGGAAACAGACAGGAGCAGCGCGAGCAGCACGGCCGCTGCCGCCGCCCACGAAAGGCTGCGCTTCCGGCGCATCCTGTCGTTTTTGATGGTAGGTGTTACTTTTCAAAGGAGAAAGAAAGGGAAAGAAAGCTTTTTCTTTCGTTTTTTTGGGTCAGGCCGCCCTTTTCCCAAGGAAAACGCCGCCGGCGCGGCGCCCGATCGTCCCCCGACAGAGAGAAGGGCGAGACTCTATTTTCAGAACCTATCCGCACGGGCAATACAGCGTCACGCCCTTGAGGTGCCCGTTCAGCACGTTGCGCTCCAGCTCCCACGGTGGCGCCTCCCCGCCCCCGGGCCACCACCACCGCCCGCTCGCCGCGCACGCCTGCGCCAGGCGGGCCACCTCGCCGACGTCGGTGTTGCGCGGCAGAAAGGCGACGACGGCGCCGCGCGGCAGCGGCATCGGCGGCGGCGCCGAGCCGGCGCGCCCCCCGCCGCCCTTGGTTCCTCCGCCGCCTTGTTCCCCGTGCCCGTCTCCCCCACCCTCGCCGCCACCACCACCACCACCACCACCACCACCACAACTTCGCCGCGTGCTCCTCTGCACGAGCTCCCGCCCCACCTCGAGCAGCTCGGCCAGCGTGCGCCCGATCCCGGCCATCGGCGCGCCGACGCCAAACACGGCGCCGCGCTGGCTGTACTGCGGGCCGCCCCACGGCGGCGAGAAAAAGACGACGTCGGCGCCCTCGTGCGCCGTCGTCTGGTCGCGCGCGAAAAAGTCGGCGCGCGCAAACTCGATGGCGCCCTCGGGGATGCCGTAGACCTTGGCGTTGTGCCTGGCCATGGCGAGGCGTGTGGCGTCGATCTCGACGGCGAGGACGCGGCCGCCCCCAAGGCCGCCGCCGCCGGCGACAGGCGCGGGCGGCGGCGGGGGGCCGGCCGCGCGGGCGTCGTCGGCGGCGGAGGACGAGATGGGCCGGCGAGCGTCCCCTTCCCCCCCGCCTATGTCTTCCTCTTCGGCGGGAATCAGCCACGGGCTCGTGCCCAGGGACGCGTCGTCGATCGCGCGCCGCATGGCGATCGTGTTGCCCCCGCACCCGGCAAAGGCGTCGAGGACGACGACGCCGCCGCCGCCGCCGCGAGCGGCGGGCGCAGGGGCTGCCGCCGCCGCCGCCCCCGCCAGCACCACCATCGCCAGCGCGCGGCGCGCCTGCCACAGCGCCACGCACTCGGGCGTGACCGAGTACCACCCCTCGACGTCGAGGCGCACGCCCGCGTCGTGGCGCGCGAACAGCGAGTAGCGCTGCAGCCAGTACTTGACGCACGGCTGGCGCGCGGCGGGGCCTGCCGCGGCGGCCTTGGCGGCGGCGGCCTTGGCGGCGGCGGCCTTGGCAGCGGCGGCGACCGCAGCGCCGGCGCGCCCGGGCGGGCGGCCGCCGGCGACGACGCCGCCGCCGCCGCCCTCCTCCGCGTCGTCCCCCACGCCCGCGACCGGGTGGTCCAGCCACAGGCCCATCCCCCGCAGCAGCGCCTGCGCGCGCGGGTCCTCGCCGAGCTCGTGCCTCAGGCGCAGGCTGAGGGCGTGGTCGGACGCCGCCGCCGCGCCCGCCCACGGCGAGCTGCCGTGCGCGGCCGCCGCCGTCGCCAGCGTCGCCGCCACGGCCCGCTCGTAGCGCACCTTGAACGGCGGCCGGTAGCACCGCTTCTTCTTCGTCTTGGTCTTGGCCGTTTCCCACGACGTCCAGTCGTCTTCGCCTTCTTCGCCTTCGCCATCGCCGCCGCCGCCGCCGCCGCCGCCGCCGCCGCCGCCGCCGCCGCCGCCGCTGCCGCCGCCACGTTCAAACGACATGGGCAGGCCCATGGCGGCCATGGCCGCCGCCTCGTCCGGGTCGCCGGCGAGCGCCGCGTCGAGCGAGCGGTCGTCGCCGTCCTCGCCGCCGTCGCCGCCGCCGCCTTTGTCGCTCTCTGCCGCCGCCGCCGCCGTCGTCGGGGCTGGCAGCGCGGCATCATCCCCTTGTCGTGCCGCTCCTTTTTCTGATGCGGCTCCAGATCGTTGAGAACAACCGTCCTGCTCCTGATGCTCCTGCTGCTTCTGCTGCTCCTGCTGCTCCTGCTGCTGCTCCTCCTGCTGCTGCTCCTGCTGCTGGTCGCCGGCCCCTGCCGGTGGTGCCGCGGCCGCCTCCTCTGCCGCCGCCGCCGCCACCTCGGCCGCCGCCGCCGCCGCGCGCTCGTCGCGCTCGGCGTCAAAGCCGAGGAGCCCGGCGTCCGTGTGGTACACGGTCGTCACGGTGAGCTGGGGCAAGCGGACCGTATCCCCGCTCGCCAGTTTGAGCGAGTTCGCGAACGTGGCGCGAACGTGATGCTCGCGCGGCGGCATCGTGTTCGGCGTTCTCCCTTTCGCGTGTTGGAGTTGTATTTTTTGGGGGGGTTGTCGTCACTCGCGACGCGACTGTGACTCGCGTGTTCTCTCTATCTATTCAGGGTCGTCGTCGTCGCGTGGCTGATGAAATCGGACGCAGCCGTGTCGCTGTCGCCGACTCCGAAAACTAGCGGGCTTCTAAGAGGAAGAGGAAAGATGCCAACGAGCGTCGCTCATCACCGCCGCCCGCCCTTGCGCGGCGGCGGCGCCCCACCCGCCGCCGCCGCCGCCTCCGCCTCCTCCTCCTGCGGCGGAGGCTGCTGCGTGCGCCCGCGGCCGCGGCCCCTCTTCTGCTGCTGCTGCGGCTGCTGCTGCTGCTGCTCCTGGGCGCCCCCCCCAGGCTGCGCCGCCGCGATGCGCGCGTCCACCGCCTCGAGCTCGCGGCGCGCCGCCGCCGCCTCGCGCGACGCCTCGGCCTCGCCCGCCTCGGCCTCGGCCTCTGCCTCGCCGAGCGCGGCCTCGGCGGCGCCCGCCGCCTCGAGCGCGGCGGCCAGGGCGTCGGCCGCGGCGGCCAGCTCGCCCGCCTCGCCCGCGCCCGCCCCCCCGCCGTCCTCCTCCTCCACGTCTGCCCCGCCGCCCGAACCGCCCGTGCCCCTCGGCGCCGTGCCAAAGCGCACCGCCGCCTGCGCAAGCGGCGGCACCCGGAAGCCCGTGCCCACCACCACGCCGCGGCCCGACAGTTTGCCGCCGTCGAGCGTCAGCGCGTCGCCCACGCTGCCCCGGAGGCACTGCGTCACGTAGCGCCGGTACGCGGCCGCCTGCGGCAGCGCCTCGAACACGAGCGTCCTTCCCAGCTGCGAGTAGAGGAGGGTGGCGCGGGAGCCCCGGCGGCAGGGGCGGATCAGATTAACGACATAGCCCAGGCAGCCCGCGGGCCAGTGGTCCGCGGCTGGTCCCGCGGGCTGACCGTCGGGGCCGCGCGGCGGGGGGCGGACAGAGGGGGCGCCGCCGCCGCCGCCCGGGGCCGCCCCCGCCTGCAGAGCGCGCGTGTGCGGCAGCGCCATCGGCAGCGGCGCGTCGGCGCGGCCCGCGCCGCACGCGTCGCGCAGCATGGCGTGGTACAGGGGCCCAGCCCGCCGCTCGGCCGCGGCCCCGCCCGCGGCGTAGGCGCGCGCCTCGGCCTCGGCGGGGAACCCCTGCACCATGGTGAGCGGGAGCATGCTGGGCACGGCGCCGCCGCCCGCCGCGCGCAGGCGCTCGCGCAGCCGCTCGACGCCCTCGTAAGAGGCGACCACGAGCGTCTGGAGGGTGGTGCAGTAGGCGGCGCTGACGACCTCGGCCAGGCGCGGGTCCTCGACGGTGCCGAGCTGAGCGTAGGCGCCCACAAGGTCCGGGTCACCCATGGCGAGGCACTGGTCGATCGCCAGCGTCAGCGGGCTGCGCGCGAGGCCGTACCGGCAGGCGACGGCGGGGCGCGCGGCGGCGCGCTCGGCGTCGGCGCGAAGGCGCGCGGCCAGCGCGCGCGCCTCGTCGGCGGTCGCGGGCGCGCCCGTGGGCAGGCCGGGCGCCGCGGGGGCGTGGCCCAGGGCCGCGGCCACGGCGCGCGCCTGGCGCTCGGCCGACTTGGACGCCGCGCGGTGCGCGCGCCCGGCCTCCTCGGCGCGGCGGCGCGCCTCGCGCCCCGCGCCGCCGAGCTCGGCCAGCCGCGCCCGCAGGGCGTCGCGCTCGGCGCTCAGCGCCGCGAGCGCGCCGTAGCGGGCGGCGTCGTCCGAGAACAGCAGGCGCGCGGTCCAGACGGTGGCGTACCGAGCCTTGGTCGTGGGGGCGGTAGTGGCGGTCGTCGCGTTGCCGTTGCCGCCGCCGTCGCCCCCCCGGCCCGCCGAGGGGGGGAGCTTGGCCTGCAGCCGCAGCAGGCAGGCGAGCGCGCCGCCGCCGGGCCGCTGCCCGGCCCTGCCGGTGCCCTCGACCACGTCCACGTCGCCGAAGAAGACGCGGCCGCGCGCGTCCGTGGACGCCTTGAAGGTCGGGACGTCGGAGCAGCACAGCTCGGGCACCTCGGAGCCGGGGAGCGGGGCGCCGTCGGCGGCGGCGGCGGCGGCGCCGTCGCCGTCGCCGTGGCCGGCGGCGCCGTCGGCGGCGGCGCCGTCGCCGTCGCCGTGGCCGGCGGCGCCGTCCGCGGTGGCCGCCCCGGCCGCGGCCGAGGCGGCGGCGGGCCAGGGCCCAAAGCGCCAGCGCATCAGCACGCCCCCCTCGGCGGCGGCGTTGCCGTAGGCGTCGCGCAGCTGCGCGGCGGCGCCGCGCAGCACGCGGCGCTCCGAGGCAACGCTGCCGTTGCCGACGGTCGCCTCGAGCGACACGGCCGCGCCGGCCACGGCCGCCGCCCCCGCCCCCTCGCCGCCGCCGCCCCCAGGACCGGCAGCGCCGCCGTCGTCGGCCCCGCCCTGCCTCCCGCCGCCGCCGTTCGCGCCGCGCGTCTCGAGCGTCACCGCGACCGCGAGGCCGGGCAGTACCCGCAGCGGCAGCGACGCGCTGCGCAGCGCGCGCTCGCCCCGCGGCAGCGCCGCCGCCAGCGCCGGGCGCGACTCGACGTACTCGGCCGTCAGCAGCCACTCGCCGGCGGCGCGCATGGCGGGGGGCGGGCGGGTTGCGTCGCCGTCGCCGTCGCCGTCGCCGCCGCCGCCGGCGTCGCCGGCGTTCTCAGCGGTGGGCGAACGGAAGATAAAGGCGCAGCTCGCGCGCGCAGTGCCGCCGCCGCCGCCGTCGGTCGCTCCAGCCGCTCCGGCCGCCGCCGCTGCTACCGAAGAAGGCGACTGCCCCCTCAGCGCCTCTGTCGCCAGCCTGCTGGCCTCCTCGTCCAGCTCGAGCGCCACAGGCGCGGCGCGCGGGTCGGGCCCCTGCGCGCTGACGCCGAGCGCCTGCTGCGCGGCCTCGAGCGGCAGCGGCTGGCCGTCCTCGGTGCTCACCTCGACGCGCACGCCGGCTAGCGCCGCGCCCGCCGGGAGCTCGCCCGCCGCCGCCGCCCGGCCGCCACCCTCCCCCCGCCTCGCGGTCGAGGGCCCGCCGACCGCCCGCAGCGCCACGTCGGTGACAAAGTTCTGCGCCGTCACCCTGACCACGGCCGACGCGTCGCGCAGCGGCACCTTGCGCGACACGGACGACGCCTGCAGCACGAAGCGCCCCGTCGCGCCGCCGCCGTCGGCCGACACGCGCACGCCGCGGAGCACCGCCACGCCGCCGCGCACCTTGGCGCGGTTGCTGCCCTGCGCCGCCACCTTGGCGCCCACGGCCGCCTGCTGCGGCCGCTGCTGTTGCGGGGCGCCGCCGCCGCCATCATTGCCGTCGCCGGCCGGCGCCCCGGGCCCGCCCGCGCCGGCGGCTCCACCTCCCCTGCCCCTGCCGCCGGCGATGGGCGCCGCCGCCGCCGACGGCGGCGGCGGCGCGGGCAGCGCCGTGCCGGCCAGCGCGATCTCAAAGTCCGAGGCGGTCTCGACCAGGTTGCCCCACCCGTCGACGCACCGCACGCGCAGGTCCCCGATCCCCCCGCGCGTGCCCGTCTCGATCTCGGCGGGCGCGTCGAACAGCAGGGCGGCGGGCTTGCCCGGCTTGAGCGCGAGCGGCAGCTCGTCCTCCGCTAGCAGGCTGCCGCCGCCGATCCCCGCGCGGTCGCGCACGCGCAGCCGCACCGGCGCCGGGCACGGGCCCGCCAGCCATATCTTGGCGATGCACACGTCCGCGCCGCCCTGGGTGTTGTCCCAGCGGTAGGCCCACGCGGCCGGGTTGGCCACGAGCGCGCGCGAGCGCAGCGCCACGAGGGCCTCGTGGCCCCCCCCGTTGCCGTCCCCGCCGCCGCCGCCGCCGCCGCCGCCGCCGCCGCCATTGCCGCCGCCGGTGCCGTCGGCGCCGTCCCCCCCCTCGGGGTCGTCGGGCGCGTAGCTAGCCTCGACCTCGGGCGTGGGCAGGGTGCGCAGGGCGCGGCGCGCGCACTCGACGGCCGCGTCGCGGGCGGCCTGGGCCCCGGCCTTGGTGCTGTTGCCGGCGCCCTTCTTGCGCGCGGGCTGCGAGGGCGCGGCGGCCGCGGCGCGCCGGCGCTTGCCGCCGCCGCGGGCGCCGGCCTCGGCCGCCTGCGTCTCCTCCGCGCCTGCTCCTCCCGCCGCCCCCGCCTCGTCGTCGTCGCCGGCGGCCAGCTCGTCGTCCGCCTCCGCCTCGGCCTCCGCGCCCTCGCCCTCGCCCTCGGGCGGGCCGGGAAGCGCCAGCGGCACGCGGTTGTTGTGCGCGTCCAGCGCCTCGATCTCCAGGTAGAACGGCACGCCACAGCGCACGTCGCCGTCGTCGGCCCCGTCGGCGCCGTCCTCGCCCTGGGCGGCGGCGGCGGCGGCGGCGGCGGCGGCGGCGGCGGCGGCGGCGGCGGCTGCCGCCCCTCCGCCTCCGCGCCGCGACGAGGTCGCCGCCTGCGCCGCCTGCTGCGCCTGCTGCGCCGCCAGCTGCGCCGCCGCCCGCTCCTCCTCCTGCTGCGGGTAGCGCACGAGCGCCACCGACCACGAGGCCGGCGGGCCTGGGCGCACGGTCAGCTCGAGCGTCATCTCGAGGCAGAGGTCGGGCCACCGCGAGCGCTTGCCGCCGACGAAGCGCACCCAGTGCTGCGTCGCGTCGCCGCCGGCCGTGGTCGGCGCGGTGAGCGGCGGCAGCGGCAAGTCGCGCCCGTCGCCCAGGGTCGCGTCCGGCTGGCCGCGCGCCCACGAGGCCTGCAGCTTGCCGCGCGCGCCGGGGGCGGCCGCGGGGCGGCCGGCCTCGTCCAGGCAGCGCAGGGCCAGGCCCGTGATCTCCTCCCCTGCAGGGACCGAGGGCAGCAGCCAGACGGGGCCCGCCGGCGCGCCGCCGCCGCCGCCGCCGTCGCCCGCCGACCGGCGCGTGCGCAGGGGCACGCCGTCGCGCAGCAAGAGCAGGGTGGCCGGGGCGGTGCTGGGCGAGAGGCGCACGCCGAGGCGCAGGGGGGCGGGCGCGACCAGGGCGGGGGCCAGGGCGGCGCCCGCGGCCGACGCGCACAGGGCCTCTGGCGGCGCCGGCAGCGGCGCCTCGGCCGAAGAGGAGGACGCGGCGGCGGCGGCGGCGGCGGCGTCGGCCGCGACCACCCCGGGCAGCTGGATGTGCGGCCACAGCGTCAGGGCGTACAGGCGCTCGGCCGCGGGGTCGTTCGGGTCGCCGCCGCCGGCGCCGACCGCCGCGACGGCGACGGCGGCGGCGGCCGCGGCCGCGGCCGGGTCGAGCCGCGCCGCCGGCGGCCGACGCGCCACCAAGCCGGCGACGGCCGCCACTCCGCGCTCGTCGACGTCAAACTCGCCCGCGCGCGGGTCGGTGGCGAGGCAGGCCGCGCGCACGACGAACGGCAGCTCTCGGGTGGGGCGCGTGGGGTTGCCCCAGGCGTCCAGCACGCGCACGCTGAAGCGCGGGAGGGCGTCGCCGCTCGAGACGGCGAGGGTCGGCACGGCCGAGGCGGCGGCGGCGGCGGCGGCGGCGGCGGCGGCGGCGGCGGCGGCGCGCGCCTGGCGGCGACGGCTGTCCTCCTCCTCCTGCTGCTGCGTGTCGGCGACGAGGCTGCCGGGGACGCTGTCACCGACGGCGGCGGGAGCGGGAGCGGGAGGGTAGTTGAAGGGGTCCTTGTCGCCGCCACCACCACCAGCGTCGGCGCCCTCCTCCTGTCCGCCCGTCGCAGCGCCGCCGCTGCCGCCGCTGCCAGCCGCAGCTGCCGCTGTCGGGGGCAGGAAGACGACCGACGCAGGCGGGCCGGGGAGCACGCGCAGCGGGAAACCCTGCGGCGGGAGGCCCGGAACGTGCACGGCCAGGAATAGGGCCGCGGGCGCGACGGCGAGCAGCGAACGCGTCGTGCTGCTGCCGCCGCCGCCGCCGGCCTCGCTCTGGCCGCCGCGACGATGCTCGCCCCCGCCGCCGGCCCCGGCGGCCGCCCCTCCCCGGCCCCCTGCTCCCCCGCCCGCGGCCGCGGCCGCCGACGCCTCGCGGAAGACGGCGAGGCCCCCGGCGCCCGCGGACGAGGAGGACGCGCCGGGGCCCGCGTCCCCCACGACGCGCAGGCCGCGCACCACCAGGCCGTGGCCGCCATGCGCCACCCGCACGCGCCCCTCGGCGCGCACGCCCGGCGCCAGCGCGCCGCCCTCGTCCAGGCTGGCCGTCAGCAGCTCGAGCGTCACGAGGCGCGGGTCCGGCAGAGAGGGAGAGGAGGAGGGGGCGGGGGAGGAGAGGGCGGCCGCCGGGGCCCGCGCCGCCGCCGCCGCCAGCGGGGAGGTCGCGGCGGCGGCGGCGGCGGCGGCAGCGCCGGCGCCGCCGTCGGCCGTCGCCGCCCCCGTCGCTGCCACCGTCCGCGTCGCCGCCGCCGCCGCCAGCACCTCATTGCCGAGCCCGTCCTGGAAGGCCAGCGACAGGGGCGGCAGGGCCTCGCCCAGTAGCAGCGGCCTGGAGGCGGCGGCGGCGCGCGCCTCGCCGCTCAGCTCAAAAGAGGTGGGGAGGCCGGCCGTGACGACGATCGCCACGGCCGACACGACGGCGCCGCCGACGCCCGAGACGGCCGGCGCGCCGGCCGGCAGCGCGGGCGCCAGCGCGAACTGCAGGACGTAGCGGCCCGCACGCGTGAGGCCGCCGGCCAGGCGCTGGAAGTGGAAGGTTTCCTGGATGGGCGTGCGGTTCTCGCAGGCGAGCACGACCTCGGCGTCGGGCGGCACGACGACGGGCCCCGCTGCGGCGGGCGCGGGCGCGGGCGCGGGCGCGGCAGCCGCGCCGTCTTCGGCGCCCGCCGCCTGCCCGTCGCCCTCCTCCTCGGCCAGCGTCTCGAGCGCCTGCTGCTGCTGCTGCTGCCGCTTGCGGCCCTTTTTGCCGCCGCCGGCCGTGCCGCCGGCGCCCCCGCCAGCGCCGTCGTTCTCCTTTTCGGCGGCGGCCTCGTCCTCGGTCATGTCGACCGTCTCGGCGCCGTGTTGGCGGCGCCGCTTGCCGCCGCCAGCCGGTGCGGCGGCGGCGGCGGCGTCAGCGGCGGCGGCCGCGGGCTCGGGGGGGGCAGCTGCCGCCTGCGCGGCGCTGCGCTTGCTGCCGCGCTTGGCCTTGCCGCCACCACCAGCAGCGGCAGCAGTAGCGCTGTCGCCGCTGTCGTCCCCAGCGGCAAGAGCAGGCAACGACGCCGCCGCACCACCGCCGCCGCCGCCGTGCTCCTCCTCGTCCTCATCCTCGTCGTCCTCGCCCGCTCCCGCCGCCGCCGCCGCCGCCGCCGCCTCCTCCGCAAGGGGCCCGAGGTAGTAGAGGGTCTGCGTCACGCGCAGCGCGTGCTTCTGCCCGTCAAAGTACGAGCGGATCAGACGCGCGCCCAGGCCATTGACCACCGTGACCGAGGCCTCTGGCAGCGTCGCGCCCGCGCGCAGCGCCAGGGGCGGCGCCGCGCCCCCGCCGCCGCCCGCGCTGCCCCCGCCGCCGCCCCCCCCGCCCGCCAGCCGCAGGGGCTCCACCCTGAGCGCCGCTGGCAGCTTCGCCAGCTCCCGCGCCGCGTGCTCCGCCAGCTCGCGCTCCGTCGCGAGCGCCTCCAGCCGCCGCAGGGGCCACGTGTGCCGGTTGCCGCCGCCGAACACCGCCTCGGGCAGCGCGCAGACGGTCACGCGGCCGTTGCCGTAGCACCCGTCCTCGCGGACGACCTGCCCGACGGAGAAGAACTGCACGCGCCCGAGGATGGGCGGCTTGGTCGCCAGGCGCACCGCGTCCCCCCGCCCGATGGCCTGCACCCCGTCGTGCACGCGCTCGAACACTGTGACCGCCTCGCCCAGCTCGCGGCGGGCGGCCGCCTGCGCGCCGGCGTTGCAGAGGCGCTCGTATCGGACGCTGCGGTCGAGCTGCCTGTGGCAGGCCGCGAGCCACTCGCGCAGCTTGCGCTCGAGGCTGCGCTCCGAGGGCTGGGCCTGCGCGAGGAGCTGCGGCAGGTTGTCCCGGAAGCTGAGCTTGTTGCGCGTGACGCGGAACGAGGGGCCGAAAAACAGCGCGCCGCGCACGCGCCCGAGCGCGGCGTCGGGCACGGCGTCGCGCGCGGCGGCGGTCCGGCGCGCGCGCACCGCGTCAAGCACGGGCACGCTGCCCACGCGGGCGCCGGGGATGAGGCGGCCCTGCCAGAAGGCCTCGAAGATGGGGGCGGCGCCGACGGCGGCGGCGGCAGCGGCGGCGGCCGAGGCGTCCGGGTCGGCGCCGCCGGGGCCAGAGGCGTCGTGGGCGCCAAAGCCTCCCCCGCCGCCGCCCCCACCTCCGGCGCCGCCGCCGGCCGCCGCGGCCGCGGCCGCCGCCCCTCCCCCGTACTGCGTCGGCAGCACGGGGTTGTGCATCAGCATCTGCTGCGCCACGGCCGCCTCGTCGTACGGCGGCGCCTGGGTCAGCGCCTGCGTCAGGTGGCCCGGCGCGCCGCCGCCGCCGCCCGCCTGCGGCTGCTGCTGCTGCTGCTGCAGCGTGCTCGTCAGCAGCAGCAAGCGCCGCTGCGCGCGCGGGTCCACGGGCACCGTCTCGGCGTCGTTCTCGTAGGGGAAGTACCACAGCACCCCCTCGACGGGGTCCTCGCGCCCCGGGCACCGCAGCGCGAACGAGAACGAGGCGCGGCTGGCGCGCAGGTAGCGGCTCTCCATGTCATCGTCGACGGCGGCCAGAGGGCGGCGCCAGGCGAGGCGGCCGCCGCGGTACGCCTCGACGGTGATGTCGGGCAGGCGCCCGCCGCCCGGGAGAAGGGCGTCGCGGGTGGTGCTGTTGTATGTTATTTTGATTGTTGTCGGTGTCGGTGTCGAGTCGGTGTTTGATTTTGCATTTTGCGTTGGTCGATGTGAGGAACAAGGAGCAAAAGGAAGCAGAGAAAAGGACGCGGGCGGCGGCGGCGGCGCCGCCCCCCCCTTAAGAAATAGACCCAAACCACTCACGTAAACTTGTTGCCTCCGGCGCCGTGCAGGTAGTAGTGGTAGAGGTGGGCCAGGTCGCGCGCGATGTCGGCGCCCAGGTCCTGCGCGTCGGGGTCCGGAGGCGAGGCGCTGTTGCCGCCGCCGCCGCCGCCGCCGCCCGCGCCTCCCGCGCCGCCCGGCCCGCTGCCCCCCCCGAGCAGCGTCGCCAGGACCTCATCCTTCAGGTCCGTGACCATGACGCGCGTGAAGGTCGGTCCCGAGCTGGCCGCGGCGGAGGACGCGGCCGCCGCGACCTCGGCCCCGTCCGCGGGAGGCGGGGACGCCGAGCCGCCGCAGCCGCCGCCGCCGTGCCCGCCGGCCGGCCGGCCCGGCGCCGCCGCCGGGGCAGGCGCGGCCGCCGCCGCCGCCGTCTCGCCCTCGAGCCACGGCCGCACGACCGCCTCGAACGCCCTGCCGTCGTCGGCCGGGCCGCCGTCCTCCGGCCCCGCCCCCCCGCGCGCCCCGGGCGGCCGGTGCACCATGTCCTCCTCGTACACGGCCTCGCCCGCGCGGTAGCGGCGCTCGAGCTCCTCGCCGCGGATGCACAACTCGCCGACGCGCGGCGCGCCGGCCGCACGCGTGGCGATGCGGACGGTGCGGCCCAGGTAGAAGGCGGCGTTCTTGGAGCCCACGCCAAAGAAGGAGATGTCGCCGGAGAGGTAGCGGCCCTGGGGCTGCTGCTTGGCGGGCGGGGGGGCGCCGGCGGCCGCCGCGCCTGCCGCCGCCGCAGCCGCGCCTGCCGCCGCGCCCTCCGCGCCTCCTGCCCCCGGCGCGCCCCCCTCGCCCCGCGACGCCTGCTGCTGCGCCCGGTCCTCCACGCTCAGGTTCATGACGGCCCACTCGTTGAGCTCCCGCGCCGTCATGCCGCACCCGTTGTCGCGCACGCAGACCATCCCGCGGCGCCCGGCGCTGTCGACGCAAAGCGTGACGGCGATGGCGCGCGGCCGCTCGCGGTTCTGCTTGGTGGCGCGCAGGCTGTTGTCGACGAGCTCAGCCAGGGCGAAGGCGAAGGGAGCCTGGCCCTGGGCGGCGAAGTACTCGTAGTCGCCCGCCATCGTGAGCGTCTTGGGGTGCGGGTTGAACGTGATGCGCTCGCGCGTCGTGGTGGCGGCCGCACCCTCTTGCCCCCCGCTTTGGGCTGCGGCGGCGGCGGCGGCGTCGAGCGGCGGCGGCGGCGGCGGCGGCGGCGGCGCCCCGCCTCCGCGGCCTGCAGCCTCCATCTTTTGTTTCTCGCTCTGGTGTGAACGAGGGGGAAGGCTCCGGAGGTCGATTGCTCTGAATTCTTGCGAATGCCGCGATGTAGGCGGCTCGGTCGACTCCCGGGGCGTCGGGGGAGAAGACGGAGGGTTCGCGGACCTTTTGAAAAATGAGCCAGACAGGTGGCGCTTCTCCCGCGCTCGTTAAAAGCAACGTCGACAGCGCCTCAGGCCGTGCCCCTGGTTTCGGATCGTTCTTTCCAGTCGGCTTGGTGCGTGCGTGCGTGCGAGCCCGCGAAAGACGAGAGAGGGAGAGACACTCTGCCCCCTCCTCCTCGTCTTCTTCCGTCTCTCTTTCAGTGCTCGAGAATTGAGACGCCGTAAGATGGTGCGATTGATTGATCGAGTGAAACCGAACGCGCGTCGAGTGTATAACAGAGGATAGATGGAAGGAGCGCCCACTTTACCCACAGACCCTGTGACTCGCAGAGGCGGCGCGGCCGACGAGCTCGTCGACGCATCGCCGCCGGCCTCTCGCTTGCACGACGCCCCCCCGCACGCGCCAAAAAAAACAACGGGCCCTTTTCACGCGCCCCCCTGCCCAAACTTGATGCTGTACGACCCCGTGTCCGGGTCCTTCTCCGCCCGGAAGTCGTCCAGCGAGATGCCAAACCTCCCCAGCAGCGAGTTGCCCAGCTCCTTGAGCTTGCCCAGCACCTCCTGCTTCATGCGCTCCTGCCGCTCGAGCGCCAGCGGCTCCAGGCGCGCGGCCGCCTGGCGCGCCCACTGCAGCGCGGCGCGGTCGGCGGCGGCGGACGGGGGCTGCGCGGCGGCGGCGGCGGCCGCGGCGACGACCGGTGCTGCCGTGCTTCCGCCCGTCGTCGTCGTCGTCGGTGCCGCTGCTGCTGCTGCTGCTGTCACCGCAGCCGCCGCCTCCGCCGGGGCCGCCCCCTGTCCCCCGCCGCCGCCGTCGCCGCCGCCGCCGCCGCCGGGGGAGGCGCCGCCGGGGCAGGCGACGAGGTCCCCGACGCGCCGCGCGTCCGCGAGCGCCCCCTCCGGGTCGTCGAGCGCCTCGCGCGCCGCGCTGCGCCGCATCAGGGCCTTGACGTAGCCCGGGCGAAGCTCCAGGGCGCGGGTCGCGAGCTGCGACGCGCGCGCCCAGTCCCGCTGCGCGCAGGCGCACGCGGCCGCGTTTGCGAAGCAGACGGAGCGCGGCCCGTCGGCGTGGCCCCTGCGCGCGGCGGGGGCCAGGTCCGCGGCCGCGAGGTACTTGCTCAGGGCCGCGTCGTGGTCCTTGGCGGCGTAGAGGGCGTTGCCCTCGGCCTTCAGGGTCTCGGCCGCGCCGAGGGCGGCGCTCTCCTCGGGCAACAGGGGCGCGGCGGCATCGCTCGCCAGGGCGTCGGCGTCCGCCTTTGCAGCCGCTGCTGCTGCCGCTGCGTCGGCGTCTCCTTTTTGTGCCTCGTCGTCGTCGCCAGCTGGGGACGGGCCTGCTGCTGCCGCTGCTGCTGATGCTGCCGCTGAGTCTGTCGTCCCGGCTGCACCGCCCGCCTCCCCCTCCTCCTCCCCCTCATGTTGCTGGGCGGGGGGGACGGCGGCGGCGTCGGCGGCGTCGCGCTCGCTTTGGCCGGCGCCATCGACGACGTCTGCCGCCGCCGGTGCCGCCGCGGGGCCTGCCGCTGCCTCTTCGCCGCTCATCTGTCGAAGCCGGACGCGCGCAGCTGCTCCTGATCGGGTAGATGTTTCTCGCGGGTCCCGAGAGAGAGAGGGCTGCTGAGCGCGTCTCTGTTTGGTGTAGATGCTTTGGGGGTGGTCGCACCAGTGTGCTGTCCCCGTTGGCGTGAGTGCGTGATTGCGAGGAGGTTGACCGCAGGCTTGTGCGTTCGTTTGCGACGGATCGATCGGCGCGCTCTTGAGGGAAAAGCGCCGGCGAACGACGGCGATCGAGCGCGGGCGCGCCGCCCGCCTGCCCGCCCGCCCTTTCCTCCTCCCGCTATCTCTCGCCGCGCGATCGCTCCCTCAAAAAGTTTACACAGCATTGATCCCGAGCGCACACACACCTCCACAGGCGCCCCCGTGAGCCTCACTTGGCCCCTGTCGCGTAGGCCATCTCGTGCACCCCCGCGACCGCGCGCCCGGAAGGGTCCTCCTTGCCCTCCCACGCTGCGTCCCACCGCGCCGCCGCCGCCGTCGAGCACGCGACCGAGGGGCCCCCCGGCACCGTGTCGGCCGCCGACTTTTGCGGGAAGTGCCCCTCGAACACGGCGCGGTAGAAGTAGGCCTCCTTGGTGCGCGGCGTGTTGTCCGGGTAACGGTACTGCGCGGCGGCCAGCTGCTGGTCGGTCACGGCGGCGGCCGCGTGGTCGCGCAGCCCGTCGATCCACGAGTAGCCGACGCCGTCGGAAAACTGCTCCTTCTGGCGCCACAGCACGTTCTCGGGCAGCCAGGGCGCCTCGGGCGCGTCGAAGGCCTTGCGCAGGATGTGCTTCTCCAAGCGGCACGCGGCCCGGTCGATCATCTTGTCCGCCGGGTCGATCGCCATCGCCACGTCCAAAAAGGCGCGGTCGAGGAAGGGGACGCGCGCCTCGACGCCCCACGCCATGGTGGCCTTGTTGGCGCGCAGGCAGTCGTACTGGTGCAGGGCCTGGACCTTGCGCACGGTCTCGGCGAAGAACTCCTCGCGGTTGGGCGCTTTGTGGAAGTAGAGGTAGCCGCCAAAGATCTCGTCGCTGCCCTCGCCCGACAGCACCATCTTGACTCCAAGCGCCTTGATCTTCCGGCTGAGCAGAAACATGGGCGTCGAGGCGCGCACGCTGGTGACGTCGTACGTCTCGGTGTGGTAGATGACGTCGCCCAGCGCGTCGATCCCCTCCTGGACCGTGAAGGTGAACTCGTGGTGGTCGGTGTCGAGGAACTGCGCGACGCCGCGCGCGGCGGCCAGGTCGGGCGAGCCCTCGAGGCCGATGCAAAACGAGTGCAGCTTGCCCCACACGTCGCCCTCGCGCGCGATCTTGCGCGCGGCGATGGCGGCCACCAGGGACGAGTCGAGACCGCCGGAGAGGAGCACCCCGAAAGGCACGTCGCTCATCATGCGCTTCTCGACGGCGGCAACGAATGCGTCGCGCAGCAGCGGCGCGTCGAACGGCGCCGACGGCACGCGCATGGGCGACGCCTCGAACGCCAGGTAGAACGGCGGGTTGTAGTAGCGCGTGAACTTGCCCGGGTTCTTGGACGAGTAGTAGTGTCCGGGAGGAAACTGCTGGAACGTCGCGCACTCGGTCGCCAGGCACTTCATCTCGGACGAGAACCACACGCTGCCGTCGCGCCCCCAGCCGACGTACAGCGACGTGACGCCGATCGGATCTCTGGCGGCGTAGAACTCGGCCTGCCCGCCGGCCGCGCACGCGCGCGTGTCTAGCAGGCAGAAGGAGAACATGCCGTCCAGGCGCGAGGCCACGTCCGCGCCGAGGTCCTCGTACAGGTGCGAGATCACCTCGCAGTCCGAGTCGGTGCGAAACTTGCGCGCCGGGTGCTTTTTCAAGATCTCCGCTTTCAAGATCTTGTGGTTGTAGATCTCGCCGTTGACGGCCACACACACGGTGCGGTCCTCGTTGAAGAGGGGCTGGTCGCCCGAGGCCGGGTCGATGATGGCGAGGCGCTCGTGGGCCAGGAACGAGTTGCCGTGCTGGTGCATGCCGGACCTTTTTTTTGGGCGAGGTTTTTTGTTTGTTTTTGGGGGCGAGCGTGTTTTTTGTGTTTTGGGGTTGGGGGTGCGGCAGGTGAGCGCGGCGGCGGCGGCGGCAGGGGAATAGAGGGATGAGGCGTGGGCGACTCGGTGGCGTGACGACGGCGCCCGGGAACACACAGCGCGGCACGCCCGTGCCCAGGCAGGCCGGATGACGACGGGACGGGCTGCGGCCCCAACTGCTCCCCGCAAACAGAGCAGCGGTTGCCGCCGTCCGTCGTCGACGGCGTCGCCGCGGCTTTCGCCAAACGGCGCCGGACCAGCGTCGCGATCGCCCTCCCGCCCCCCCACCCCGGCTCGATCGCGCGCGTACCCCTATGCACGCGAGCACGCGACCTCCTCCTCACCAATCGGGCCCGCGGTGCCTCTGCCGGCGGCTCAGGGCGAGCACCCTGCTGCGCATTGCTGCGCTGTCATCCGTCGCATTCAGCACCGCCAGGATGCCGCACATGGTGGCGGCGGGCGGCGCGATGCGCGGACGACGACCCTGATTGGGGGCGATAAGGGCAGAGAAAGGGGATTGGTCGTGGCGCGCGCAACAAAAAAAGATTGCGTCTCTCCGTCTCTGCAATCGCGCTCTTCCCCGATCTTTGATGATCGCGACAAGATTCGATGGAAGTTTGTCCTGAGGTACGTTGTGTTCTCGGGCGTGGTCTTTGGTCGGTGGTTGACCGAAAGTGGCAGCGCGCCTCTACGGGAGAAGAGAGGGGCAGGCAAGGGCAGGTCGTCAGCAGTGTCGCGAGAACGCCTCCCTTGATGCACGACCCCCAGCCTCCCCGCACACACTCGCATGCGAGCGCTCCTCCGACGCGTCACACCCTCGCTCGACACCTCCGCCGCGACCCTTATTCTACGAGAACGAAATAGAGACACACAACAGCAAAACCCCAAGCCCTAGTTTCAGTTTTCCGCACGCCTCCTCCCTCCCTCCGGCCACACACACACGTGCCCCCGCTTCGACAAAGCACCGCAACCTTCAGCCACCCGCGCCCTCAAATGCTGCGCAACTCGGCGAGCGCGCTCGCGCGCCTGGCCGCCGCGCTCGCGACCGGCGGCGGCGGCACCGCGGCGACGACGACGACGACGACGACGGCCGCCGCCGCCCCGCTCGCGGCCGCCGCCGCCGCGCGCCGCGCCTTTGGCAGCAGCAGCGAAGGCGAGGGCGGGGGCAAGGGCATCATCACCGCCACCCTGTTCCCCGGCGACGGCATCGGCCCCGAGATCGCCGAGGCCGTGAAGGAGATCTTCGCCGCCGCCGGCGCCCCAATCGCCTGGGACGTGCAGCACGTCGGCACGCAGGTGGACGAGCGCACCAACTCGTTCGTGACGCGCGAGAACCTGGACAGCGTGCTGGTGCGTCCTTGTTGCTTGTGTTGTCGCTTGGTGCTTGGTGTTTCATGCCAGAGCGAGAAGGAAGGGCAAAAAACGCAGTCGACAGAGAGCGGCTGCGGCGGACGCCGATCGCCGATCGCCAACCGCAAAAGAAAAGCATACACACAAAACGGACCCCCCCCCTCCCCCCCGCCCTCTCTCAATCGGACAAAACCAACAACCACAGAAGCACAAGATCGGTCTGAAGGGGCCCATGACCACGCCCATCGGCAAGGGCTTCCGCTCGCTCAACCTCACGCTGCGCAAGGAGCTCGCGCTCTACGCCAACGTCCGCCCGTGCATGAGCCTCCCCGGCTTCAAGACGCGCTACGACGGCGTCGATTTGGTCACCATCCGCGAGAACACCGAGGGCGAGTACAGCGGGCTTGAGCACGAGGTTGTGAAGGGGGTGGTCGAGTCGCTCAAGATCATCACGCGCGCGGCCTCCACGCGCGTGGCCGAGTACGCGTTCAAGTACGCCGAGGACAACGGCCGGGCGCGGGTGTCGGCGGTGCACAAGGCCAACATCATGAAAAAGGCCGACGGCCTGTTCATCGAGTGCTGCCGCGAGGTGGCGTCGCGCCACCCGTCGATCGCCTACGACGAGGTCATCGTGGACAACGCGTGCATGCAGCTGGTGCGCGACCCGACCGCCTTTGACGTGCTCGTCATGCCAAACCTGTACGGCGACATCGTATCCGACCTGTGCGCCGGCCTGATCGGGGGCCTCGGCCTGACGCCCAGCGCCAACGTCGGCGCGGGCGGCCTCGCGCTCATGGAGGCGGTGCACGGCACGGCCCCGGACATCGCGGGCAAGGACGTGGCCAACCCCACCGCCCTCTTGCTGAGCGGGTGCATGATGCTGCGGCACCTGGGCCTCGCCGCGCACGCAGAGGCGATCCACGGCGCCACGCTCGGCGTGATCGCCGAGGGCAAGTACCGCACGCGCGACCTGGGGGGCAAGTCCGGGACGCGGGACTTTGTCAAGGCCATCATCGGTAAGCTGTGAGGGGAGCAGAGTTGAGGAGGAGGAGGGAGGAAAAGGAATGGGGGGTCGTTTGCTTCTTCTCTAGGAAGAGGGGGGGGGGTTGCGGGGGGGGCGGTTGGCGGGGGCGCCACGGCCGTCCGCCGGCCGCTCCTCCTCCCTCGAGGGCGATCGCGCGCGCTTTTCTGTCACTCGCGTTCGATGTCGTTCGGCGCTCGGGCACGTCTCGGCTAGGCAGTCTCTCTCTCGCTCTCGTCGCGACCGCCCGCCCGGGTCACGGCCCACCTGTAGTAAAAGACACTCGGTCTCGCTTGTTTCGTTTCCTGCGATCGGGGGCCAACAACAGGATCGAAAGCTGCGAGCGCGTGGCGAGAATCAGCGAACCGACGACGGCGCCGGCACCGAGGGGCCGCCGCCGCCGACGCCGCCGATGCGTCGCGTTTCCTCATCATGCCCCGGCCCTCCACCCCGTGCGGCGGCCATGTTCACAGTCTGCGACCTGTCTCTCTCCTCCCCCGTCTCACACACTACCTCTTTCACCGCGGAGACAGTGAGAGAACATTTGACTGTCCCTCCCCTCCCCTCTCTCACGAAAAACCCAATCGCCTTTCCCCCCCTTACAATCCAAGGGCGCGCCGCGGCCCGTGATACAATAACGCGCGCAAGGGATGCCTGCCGCGGCGACCAGGTGCGTGCCCGCGCCCGCATCGGGATGGCGCGGCGCAGTTCTTCCTCTCTTCTCCTCCCCCCCCTCCTCGAGTTTTTCGAGAAGGGGGCCCTCTCGAAAAGTCTCACGTACACCCCTTCCCTTCCCTCATCCAATCCAATCACACAGGAGAGGCACCGTGGCCGCGGCTGCTGTAGCTCCCGACTGGGCCAGCCTCCCGCCGGACGTGCTCGCGCACGTGTTTGCGCACCTGCAGCGGCGCGCGTCGGCGGCGGCGGCGCGCTGTCCGGGGGCGGCGGCGAGCCTCGAGGCGTCGCCGGGCGCCGTCGCGCAAGGGGCGGCTCTTCCCCGTCCTCCTCCTCGTAGTCATGCTGCCGGGGCCGACGCAGGCCCCAGCCCTGGGGAGCGCCCGCTGCTGTCGCTCGACGCCTTTTACCACCGCGCCGAGGACGACGACCACGCGGGAGGAGGAGGCGGAGGCGGGGGCCGGTGCGGTGGCACGGGCGCTGCGAGTGCCGTCAGCGGCGGCGGTGGCGTCGGCGGAGGCGGAGACTGCTGCGCGTTTGCCGGGGAGCACTACTACGCGCTCGACCCGCTGTTCCCGTCGCTGGCGTCGCAGCCCTCCATAGACGAGGAGGAGGAGGAGGACGAGAGCGGCGGCTTTGTCCTGGGCGCGTGGCATCCGGGGCGGCGATCGGCTTCCTCGGCCTCCGCCGCCGCCGGCGCAACGGCAGCGGCAGCGGCAGCGACAGCGACGTCCGGCGCCCGCCCGCTGGCGACGGCCGGGTCGGTGCTGCCCGCGGGCGTGGTCGCGGGCGGCGGCGGCGGCGAGGGCGCCCACGGCGTCCCCGCCGCGTGGCGCTCGCTCGCGCACGCGAGGCGCGCGTGCAGCGCGTGGCGGCGCGCGGTCGACGGCTCGGTCGACGCGCTGCGGCCGGCGCGCTGGCCGGCGGCGGCGGCCTCCGCCGCGCGCGCCGCCGACGCCGCCTACGCGGCGCACGCGCCCTCTGCCCCTGCCGCAAGGGCGGTTGCAGTGGCCGCCGCCGCCGCCGCCGCCGCCGCCGAGGCCGGCCCGCCGCCTCCCGCCGCATCTCCCACCCCCACCGCCGCATTGACGGTTGCGGGGCCCGCGGCGGCAACGCGGGCCGCGTCCTCTGCGCCGTCGCCCTCTGCGGCGGCGCCGTCCGCCTCGTCGTCGTCGCCCTACTCTTCTGCGAACAAGATCTCTGACGCCGTGCTAGCCATCCCGGCCCCGTTCGAATTGAGACAACAGCAACAGCAGCAGCAGCAGCAGCAGCAGCAGCAGCAGCAGCAGCAGCAGCAGCTCCTGGCGTTGGCGCCGCAGCCGACGCCGACGCCCGCGCCGGCGCCGCCCGGCGCCATCAGCCGCCTCTTTCCCCAGCTGCGCGTGATCGACCTGTCGTCGCTGTCCGTGCACGTCCCAACTCCTCCCGGGTGCTGGCCGGAGCTCGACCTGCGCGGCTGCAACTGCGAGTTTTGCGCGGCCGCAACCATCGCGTCCCTCGGAGGAGGGGGCGCGTTCCCGCCGCCGCCGCCGCCGCCGTCGTCCTGCCGCAGCGGGTCCGCCTTTCGCACCCGCGCGGCCTCCGCCGGCGCAGCAGCAGCGGCCGCAGCGGCCGCAGCGGCGGCGTCCGCGCACTCCGGGGGCGGCGCCTACCCGCCGCGCCTGGCCGCCCCGGGCACCACCCCGAGCGCCGTCGTCGCCGCGGCCGCCGCCATCGCCGCCGCGCAGCCGCATCACCACCGGCAGCGCGCGGCCGCAGGGGCGCTGTGGGCGGACCTAGCGCGCCTGCCCGCCCTCAAGGCCCTGCGCGTCAACGGCGCGTCGATGGACGTCGCGCGCGTGAGCGTCACCGTCCGCGAGGGCGTGCGCGTGCAGCCGTGGTCGTCCTCGTCGTTCGGCGGGGGGGGCGGAGGAGGAGGCGGCGGCGCGGCCGCTGCCGTCGCCGCGGTCGCCGCCTATGCCTTCCCCTCGTCGTCGTCGTCGTCGTCCTCGGCGCTCGCGGCGTCCGCCCCCGTCTACACGCTCGTCACGACGCGCCACGTGCACACGCTGCGCCTCCCTCCGTCCCTGTCCGTGCTCACGGGCCTGCGCTCGCTGCACGTGGACTGGTCGATGCCGGCGCAGTGCGGGTCGAGCTGGTGGCCAGCGGACGCCGAGGGCGACGAGGGCGGCGACGGGCGCGGCGGCGCGGGAGCAGGCGGCGGAGCAGACGGCGGCGGCGGCGGCGAGCGCGGCGGCGGCGGCGACCGCCGTCGGAGGCGCACCGAGAGCGCGGGGGGCGGCGGCGGCGCGTCGCGGCCGCAGCCGCGCCTGCGCCGCCGGGCCCTGAGCGACACGGGCGGGGCCGCGGGCGGCACCAGCCGCCGCCGCGCGGGCGCTGGCGCTGGCGCTGCCGGCGGCCGCCGCAACGGCGACGAGGACGACGACGACGATATCTCGTCCTATGGCGGCGCCTTGGACGAGTCGCAGGAGGGCTCCGACGACAGCTCCGACGACTTTGCCGACTTCGGGCGCGAGAGGACCGGCCGCAGCGCAGGCAGCGCGCGGGCTCGCTATTACGGCGGCGGGGTCGGCCGCGGCGGCGCCAACGACGACGCCGCCGACGAGGACGACGACATTGGCGGTCTGCAGTCGCCGTTCGCCTCGCCCCTCGCGTCCCCCGCGTCTCTCGTGCGGCGCGCATTCGCCTCGCCGCTGCGCATCGCCACGCGCGGTCTCGGCACGTCGGCGTCCGCCCCGAGCTCGCCGTTCCTCGCCCGCGGGGGCGGCGGCGGCGGCGGCGGCGGCGGCAGCAGCGCGGGCGCCCGCAACGGCAGCATCGCCGACCGCCGCAGCAAAAACACCAATCCGCCCCCCGCCCCCTCTCTCCCCCCCGGCCGCCCGAGCTACGACGGCCGGCGCTACCGCGAGAGCATCTGGGAGGGCGACCGCAGCGCGGCCCTCCCGCCCGCGCACGTGCTTGAGCCGCTGGCCGCCTCGCTCCGATGCCTCGCACTGACAGGAGGCGACCTGCTCGGGGCGGGCGCCCTTCTCCCGCTCGCGCGCCTCACGGCCCTGACGTCGCTGACCCTGGGCCCCGGGCGCCTGGACATGCGCGCGCTCGCGTCCGCGCTGGCCGTCGGCGGCGGCGAGGCGGCGCGGCCGCTGTCGGCCGGCGCGAGCGGCGTCCTCGCCCGCTCGCCGTCGTCTCTGTGCGGCGTCAGCGGCGGCCGCGGCGCGTTCTCTTTCCCGAGCACGCCCTCCGCCTCTTTTTCGGCCCAGGGTGTCGCGCCGCCGCGGCCCTCCGCGCCCATGCCCCTGCGCCGCCTCGAGCTGCGCCAGGAGGGGCCCTGGGACGCCCGCGCCCTGTCGGCCGCGCTCGCCCGCCTCGCCCCCACCCTCCGCGACCTGGTCGTCGAGGAGCTGCCGCCGCGCCCGCCCGCGGCCGCGCTGGCCGCCCTGGGCGCGGGCTTCGGCGACTCGACCGCGACGGTGTCCTGGACGGCGCCCGTGCGGCGCTCGAGTGCCTTGGGGCTGGGCGGCGGTGCGGGAGGGAGCGGCGGGGGCGGCGGCGGCGCCAGCGGGGGCGGCGGCGGCGGCGCGACGGGCGCGTCGACGGGGCCCTCGAGCGGCGGCGGCGCTGACGAGTCCCTTGCGCCGCTGAGCGCCTACGTGATCCCTCCCTCCGAGTCGCTGACGGCCGAGGACCTCGCGCCTCTCGGCGGCCCGGCGGCGACGCCGGTCTTTTTCGGCGTCGGAGGAGTCGGCGGCGGCGATGGCAGCAGCGGCGGCGGCAGCGGCGGCGGCATGCCGTCCGCCGCCGTGCCCCCTGCGTTCGCGGGCATGGGCGCCGGCCTCACGTCGCTCACGTGGCGCAGCAGCGCGTGGCGCCTGCAGAACGGCACGGGCATCCTGCCGCGGTCCGGGCGCGCGCCCTGGCTCCGCGCGCTGGCGTCGCTGCGCGTGCTGCGGTTCGAGGGCGCGCTGCCGCCCCCGCCCGCGACCAGCGGCCCCGGGAGCGGCGGCGGCGCCGGCGCCGGCCTGCCTCCGACGGCGGCCCACGGCGGTGGCGGCGTCGGCATCGGCGGTGGCGGTGGCGGAGGGGGGGCGGGTGGGGGCGGCGCGGGCGGCGGCGGCGGCGGTGGCGGCGGGGGCGCCGGCGACCCCGCGGGCGCCGGCGGCCCCTCGGGCCCCCCGCTCCTGGACGCCCTCGACGACGCCGTCACGGCGCTCCACGCCCTCGAGGTCCTCTCCGTGCGCGGCCTCGGCGTCCCGCGCCTGCCCCGCGCCCTGGGCGCCCTGCCGCGCCTCCGCTGCGCCGCCGTCGACCCGGCCTCGGCCGCGCGCAACCCGCCCCGGCCGCGTCGCGCGGAGGACCTCGCCCCCCTCGGGGACTGCGCGGCCACGCTGCGCGAGCTGACCCTCGCGTGCTGCGAGCTGCACGGCGTGCCCGAGTGGCTCGCGGGCCTCACGGGCCTGCGGCGCCTGTCGCTGGCGCGCAACTACCTGCAGGCGCTCGGGGGGACGGCCGGCATGGCGACGCCGGCGGGCCCGCCGTCGTCGTCGGCGTCGCACCATCACCACCAGCAGCAGCAGCAGCAGCACCAGCAGCACTACTACCAGCACCAGCAGTCGCAGCTGCTGCAGCAGCAGCAGGCGCAGCAGGCGCAGGCGCAGCTGGCGTTGATGGCGCTCCAGCAGCAGCAGCAGCAGAATGCGGCGGCGACGGCGGCGGCGGCGGCGGCGGTATCGACGGCGGCGGCGGGCGGAGTCGGAGCGGCCGGTGGCGTCGCGGCAGCGGCGGCCGGACAGCCACAAGAGGGCGTCGGCGGTGACGGGGCCGCGTACCCGATGCTGCAGAGCCCCTACCTGCACCCGTCGCACCCGGGATCGTCGGGGGTGGGGTCCGCGCCGCCCGTGCCCCCGCCGCCGACGCCGCACTCGGCGGCGGCGGCGGCGGCCAGCGGCGCAGGCGCGAGCCCGTCCGACCCTCCGCCGGCCCTGTCGCGCCCGCCCCGCCCGACGACGACGGCAGCTGTTGCCGCCGCCGTGCACCCCGCGCCCGCGCCCGCGCAGGCGCTGCTCGGCCTGCCGGCCTCGCTCGAGTTCCTCGACCTGAGCGACAACCGGCTGCGCGGCCTGCCCGCCGCCGTCACGGCCCTGTCGCGCCTGACGGAGCTGCGCGTGGCCAACAACTACGCCTCGCGCCTGCCGCGGCAGGCGTGGCGCCTCCCGCGGCTGCGGCGGCTGTGCGTGGCGGGCAACATGCTCGCGGCGCTGCCGGAGCTCCCCTCGAGCGCCGCTGTCGCCGCCGGCCACTGCGCCTCGTGCGCGGCGACGCTCACCTCCCTCGACGCCAGCGGCAACCAGCTCGCCGCCCTGCCCGCCTCGCTCCCCCGCCTGCGCGGCCTGCGGGCGCTCGACCTGCGCTGCAACCAGCTGCGCGGCGGGCCGGGCGCCGCGGCCCTGGAGCGCGCGCTGCTGCCGCTCACCCGCCTCACCGCTTTGAGGCTCGACCGAAACCACCTGTCCCGGCTGCCGGCGCTTGCGCCCCTGCGGCGGCTCGAGGTGCTCTCCGCCAGCGGCAACCACCTGGGCCCGCTGTTCGAGCGCGGCGGGCAGCTGCCCGGCTGGGTCGCGGCGCTGCCGGCGCTCGAGGTGCTCGACGCCGGCGGGCAGACGGCCGACGAGGCGGCGCCGGCGGGAGGGCTGCTGCCGGCGCTGCTGCTCGGCGCGTGGCAGGACCTTATCGCCGGGCTGATGCACGAGGCGGCGGCGCTGCGGCGGCGCGCGGCGGCGACGGGGCACCCCGCCCCGCCGCCCCTGCAGCCGCCGCGGCAGGAGCGGGCCCGCGCGCCGGCGCCTTTGCCGGCCGGGGCGCCCGGCGGCGGCGGCGGCGGCGGCGTCTTCCCGCCGCCGACGCCGGCGCCTTGAGGGCGCACGCGCAGCGTCCCCTCTTTTTCCTTTCCTGTTTTTGCTCTTGAAAACAACAGAGCCCCAAGCATTTGCCCGGAAGCAGCAGCAGCAGCAGCAGGTGCCTCAGCAGCAGCAGCGGCAGCGGCAATTATTCCCACCATCACCAAGAAGCAGCAGCAGCAGCAGCAGCAGCGGCAGCAGCGGCAGCCCCTTCTCTCCTCGTCGCCCCCCTTTCTCCCCCCACCCCCCGTTTGCCGCCCGCGCTTCCCCCCTCCCCCCATTTGGTACGAATAAAAGGCACACGCGGACACGACGCAGCGCCCAAGAATATCTCTCGCTCATTGGAGTCGCAATCAAAGAAACAAGCACCTTCTGTCCACGTGCTGCAGCCAGCCGAATCGCACCTTGATTCGCACGCGCTCCCCCCTCACTGCGTCCCTGGCTGTCTCGCGGCGCGTCGCCGCCGGCGCCGACAACGACGACCCCATTTAAAAAAATAAAAAGCCGCTCCCGTCGAATCCATCCACCCACCATCAGGAAACACCTCTCAGGCAGGCTTCCTGTGTTGTAAAAAAACAACGTCCGCAGCCGCCGCCCCTCTGCGTTCTTTCGTCTGTCCGTGTCAGTTCGCGCGCCCGCCATACAGCAACATCAGGGGGCGCCTTTCGCGGGGTCACCGGCCTGCTTTTGTGCCTCGCCGCGCCGACCGCGCGCGACTCGAGGCCCAAGTGTGGGTGAGTGGGTGGATTTTCTTGGTACGCGGCTTGCGCCCAAGACACAGGTGGATTTCTTCATTAAGGCGGGGGGCGCGTTTCGGCGAAAAGGGGGGGGCGTGATTTCAAACACGGCGCTGGCCGACAGCAGACAGCAGCAGCGCGCGCGGGCCGGCGGACAAGGGACGAGCGCTTTGCTCGCCGCGACCCAACAGATCGAGCGTCGGCAACAAGCCACGCACGCACACACACACACACACACACACACACACACACACACACACACACACACGGTCTGGTCGGTCGGCGGCGTCCAGATGCTCGGCGCCGTGTCGCGCGAGGCCGCCGCCGCGCGCGCCGAGGCCGAGGCTGAGGTGGGCGACAAGCGCCTGACGGGCGACGCCGCCGAGGCCGCGCGCGCCAAGGTGGCGCGCGCCGCCCTCGTCGCAGCCCGCCACGCGCGCGCCGAGGCTCATCAGCAGCGCCTGGTCGCTGCACCGGCGGGAGGCGGCGCCGGTGGTGGTGGCGGCATCGTCAGCGGAAAACGGCGGCGCGGCGGCGCGGCGGCGCGGCGGCGCGGCGGCGGAGTTCGCAAGTACCGCCGCTGGACGGCCTTCCAGGAGGCGACGCTGCGCGAGGCCGTGGCCATGTAACCGGCCGTGCGCGCCGGCGGCCACGTCGACTGGGCGGGAGTCCTGAGCGACCCGGCGTTCGCCGACGCGCTGGCGGGCAGGAACGCCCGCGACCTGTGCAACCGTTGGAACAAAATCAACCGGTAGAGGACGCCGCTCGTCCGCCCCCCCGCTTTTGCCCGCCCGCCGACCCCTCTCTGTGCCTTTCCCCCCTTTGAAACAAGCAACGCGCATGACCCACCCGCCCACCCAGCCCCTTGTTCTAATCGACGCTGAACGACAATAGTAAAAGAAACGGAGTCCCTCGTGCGGGCGAGCGTGAGCGAGCGCGTTTGTGAAGAGTTAACCCAAGGCGCGTGGGTCCCTCGTCGCCGGGGGCGGACGCTCTGCCGTCCCGCCTTTCGTCGCCGCGGCCACCGCCGCTCCCCAAACAACTCGCTGCCCGACTCGAAAACGCCGACGAACCTTCACGGACGGCGTAAACATGTACACACCATCGCAACACTCCATCCCGACCAACCAAAGACCCATGCTTGTTTGAAACTCCCTTTCCCTCTTTCTTTTGAGAGATGAGACCCCGAAAAACATGAGAGCAACCATCCCTACGCGCGCTGAAGGAGGAACAACACGGGCAAGGGGCGTCCCCCGCCTCGGGCAAGGGGCGCGCGCGCGCTGCTCAGAGTCGGGTGAGGACAGTAGGGCCGGGCCCGGCATTGATGGAGGGGCCCTGAGGCCGCCGGCGCGCGCCGTTCGAGCGGCGGCGGCTGTTGCGGGCACTAAACGCGCTCGCGCTGCTGGGAGCCATCGTCGGCGACGCGCCGCTGCGGGCCGCTGACGCGGCTGGCCAACCCGTTCGGCCTGAGCTCGTTGTTCCGGTCGTGAGAGGAGGCGGAGCTGGTGGACCTGTGCCGGGAGGTTGGGCTGGTGGGGAATGAGTCGGAGCGCGAGGCGTCGTTCATCCTGTTTTTGGCGCGCAAGCCCGACGTTTTGACGAAAAGAGCCGCGAGGGAGAGGGAGGAGGGCGAGGTCGTCGCGGGGCGGCGCCGGCCCTTGTGCTTCGGTCCGCGCCGTCGCTTTCTCGCCGCCGGAGTTTTCGGACGTTCGTAATGAACTATAGGATCATTGGAGAGATTTACATCGACCCGTTTTGCCCTGGGCAAAAAACCACGACCTTCTGTCGGGGCTGCGCGCCTGTCGCCGCTCGACGGATCGCCGCCGCCGCCCAAACACCAAAACAAGCCCGCCCCTTTGCCGAACATCGCATTCATTCGCGCCCAAAACCACGCATCTGCACAGAAGGGTATCTCGCGCCCACACCCATCCCACCTCATCCACGCGTCCAAGCATCCTGCGCGGATTGCTGACGCCGCCAAGCTTTCCCTCGCCCTCGCTCTCTCACTCGCCGAGCCACAGCAACGACAGCAAGAGAGAGGCCCGGCCCAATCCACGGCCGCAAGATGGCCATGCAACTCTCGCGCCCGGTGCTCGGGCCGCTGGCCGCCGGCCGGCGCCTGGCCCGGCGCGCGCAGCGCGCCACGCTGCTGCCGCTGGGAGGAGGGGCGAGGCCTCGACCCATGACCATGATGGCGCCCGCTAACGCGCGCCCTCACGGCCTGACGCGCCGCGCGGCGATGCAGGAGGCGCCGCCGTCGTCCCAGGCAAGTGTGCATCGAGACGTTGCGCGCACAGGGGGTGCGGGGGGAGCACTGTTCAGGGAGGGACCTGTGAGACTCTGTGTTTCAGCCGCCGGGACACTTTCCGCCCGTGCGCGCGCCCCCGTCGCACAATCGGCCCCGTTCTTTTCCAGGGTGGCGATGCCTCGCCTCCGTGCGCGCGCCCTCGGCCTAATCTGGCATTGGTTGGCGCCCTGTGGCGATTGCTGTTGCTTCTTGGGCGATCGCCCTTCTCCTCTCTCTCTCACAGTCTCTCTCCCTCTCTCTCCCCCAAACGCCAAACGCCAAACGACAGGCCGACAACAACCCCGGGGAGGACGAGTACGAGGACGAGTACGAGGACGAGGGCGACAGCGCCGCCGCCGCCGCCGTCGAGCCCCCGCCCAAGCCGTTCCCCTACCGCGTCGTGCCCGACCCGCAGACCGCCGCGCTCGCCTCGGTCCCGCTCGCGCTGTTCTGGCCGCTCGTCGCCGCGTGCGCCGCGCTCGCCGGCCTCGCCGGCGCCGCGCTGGGCCGCGCCGCCCCGCTCAGCCGCGAGGCGCGCGACGCCACGGCCGTGGCCGTGGGCGCCGCCGCCGCCGTCGCCGTCGCCGCCGCCGGCGTGCAGGCCAAGAAGAAGCGCGATGGGGCCGCCGTCATCGACCTGTACAACACGCTCGCCGACATGCCTGACCCCGCCGCCGGCGCCAGCGCCGAGCTCGTCGCCTCGGTTGGCCGCCGGCACGGGCTCGACCTGCGCCGCGACCAGCCGGACGGCCTGCGCAAGATCTACGGCCAGTTTCTTGAGGCCACGGTCCCCGCGGGGGAGAACCCGTTGCGGGGCGACGAGGCGGCGCGCATCCTCGCCTTCAAGGACGCGCTCGGCCTGTCGGACGAGGAGGCGGCGCCCGCGCACATCGAGGCAGGGCGGCGGCTCAGCCGCGCGGGCTCCGAGGCGCGCGCGCGCCTCGGGCAGTTTGAGCAGCGCAAGGCCTTCCAGCGGCTCATCTACCTGTCGTACCTAGTCTTCGGCGAGCAGAAGGCCGCCTTCCTGCTGCCCTGGCGCCGCGTGTTCAACCTCACGGACGCGCAGGTGTTCGTGGCGCGCCGCGACAACGCGCGCGCGCTGTTTGCGCAGCGCCTCGCCGCGCTGTCCGGCGGCGCTGACGCGCCCCTGCCCGCCGACCGCGCCTTCCTCAAGCAGCTGCGCGCCTACCAGCAGGAGATCCGCGTCATGGACGAGTCGGCCGACGAGGTCGTGCGCGCGGCGGCCCGCCGCGGCGTCGAGAAGCACGTCAAGGCGGCCATCGCCGCCACGCGGGCGCCCGGCCGCGCGCGCGACCCCGCGCGGGCGGTCGCCGAGCTGCGCGCGGCGCTCGACTACGGGCGCAAGCTCGAGCGCCTGGCCGCCGAGGACGACGACCCGGTCCCTGGCCTGGGCATGCCCTCGCTCGTCGGCGGGGACTTCGACCCGGCGACCGAGGCGGGCGCGGCCAAGCGGCGCGACGTGAGCGACGCGTACCGCCTGTTTCTCGACCAGGGCGCGGCGGCGGCCGGCGGCGCCGCCACCGACCCCGACCTCGAACGCGGCGCGCGCGAGCTCGCGGCCGTGCTGGGCATCCCGGCCAAGGAGGCGGCCGACGCGCGCGCCGAGGTGGCCGGCACCCTGTACCGCGCTTTGCTGAAGGCCGAGGTGTCTTCGCGCCGCATCGACGCGGCGCCCTCGCCCGCGGCGGTGCTGCAAGACCTGTGCCGGCGCTCGGGCTTTGCGCCCGAGGCCGCCCTGGTCCTGCACCGCACGCTCTACCGCCAGAAGATGGCGCAGCTGGCCGCCAAGCGCCGGCTCACCGACGCCGACGAGGCCGACCTCGCGCGCATCCGCCGCGTGCTGTGCGTGCCCGCCGCTGTGGCCGCCGAGGTCGCGCGCGCCACGTGCGGCCGGCTGTTTGAGGAGGCCGTCTCGGACATCTACCTGGGCGGCGCCAAGCCGCTGATCGACGCCGAGGCCGCGCGCGTCGAGGACGTGCTCAGAGACCTCAAGCTCGAGCGCCAAGTGGCCCTCGACGCCTTCGCCGAGGTCACGCGCACGCGCTTCAAGGCGTATGCGGGCCAGGCGCAGAAGGACCTGCAGCGGGACAAGCGGGCGGCGGCGGGCCAACTAAAAAAGCTGGTTCAGTTCAACGCCGTGGTGGTGACCCCCTTGCTGGAGCGCATCAAGGCGGCGGGCGTGTCGGACGGCGCCAAGCGGGAGCTGGCCGAGGTGCTGGCTCAGGCGGCCGCGGCGGCCAAGAAGGAGGAGGAGCAGGAGGAGGCGGCCAAGGCGGCCGCCACAAAGGAGGCGGCGGCGGCGGCGGGCGCCGAGGAGGGCGACGGCGGCGCGGCGATCGACGTGGCGGCCGAGGCGCCGGCCGGCGAGGCCGATGCCGAGGCCGCCGCCGCGCCCGCCCCGGCCGCCGGCGCGGCCGAGGAGGCCGAGCGCCGCGACGTGTCGGACCGCATCTTTGGCACCATCTCTTCCGTCAGCGGGCCCGACAAGAAGGCCAAGGCCGAGGCCGAGGCCGAGGCCGAGGCCGCGGCCGCGGCCGCCGCCGCGGCCGCCGCCGAGGCCGCCGACGGCCAGAACCGCCGCGCCCAGAACGAGATCACCCTCGGCGCGTCCGTCGACCCGGCCGTGCGCGCCGAGCTCTACAAGGTCTTCCTCATGGGCGCCATGGGCAGCGAGGTCGTCGACCTCCCCGTCGGCGGGCAAATCCGCAAAAAGGCCGGAGGGCCCTCGCGCCAGCACGAGATGGCGCGCCTGCAGCAGCTGTCCGACCTGCTCGGCATGTCTCAGCCCGAGGTCATGGCCGTGCACGCCGACCTGTCGGAGCAGGCGTTCAAGGCCCAGGCGCAGGACGTCCTCCGCGGGAACGGGACGCTCACGCCCGAGCGGCGCAAGTACCTGGACGACATGGCGTCGCAGCTGGGGCTGGCGCCAGCTCAGCGCGACAAGGTCGTCAAAGAGGTGCGGACCGAGGTGCTGGGGGTGGCCGCCGCCATGGAGGACAGCGCGACGGGCGAGCGGTACACCCCCGAGCGCATCATGCAGCTCGCCAAGGAGGGGGTCGACGTGCAGAAGATGCTCGAGGAGCCCGCGCGCAGGGGTTTACTGCGGCGCGAGCTCGACCGGCGGCTGTCGGACGGCCGCGGCGACTTTGACCCCGCCTTCCTGCTGGGGCAGCTGCCCGCCGCGCTCGGCGTGGACGAGATGCGCGTGAAGGGCCTGCTGCGCGAGCTGGCGGGTCCCTCGCGCGGCCGCACGCTCCTGGTCCAGGCCGTGTCGCACCACCGGCAGCGGCGGCCGCGCGAGGTCGCGACGTGCCTGCTCAATTTCTTGTCGGCCGCGCGCTGCAAGCTGCCGCTGGCGGCGGCGGCGGCGGCGGCGGCGGCGGGCGCGCCGCCGCCGGCCGAGCGCAAACCGGTGCAGTGGGGCGAGCGCGAAGAGCTCAAGGAGCTGTACGCCGAGTTCTGCGGCGAGGTGCCGGACGCCGTCAAGCGGTCGGAGCTGGCGGCGCTGTTTGGCGTGACGGCGGACGAGGCGCGCGAGCTGGAGCAGCTGGGCAGCGGCGGAGGAGCAGCAGCAGCAGCAGGAGCAGGAGCAGGAGCAGCGGGCGCCGGCGCGGGCCTGGGCGGCGCGGCGGCGGCGGGCGCGGGCGCGGGCCTGGTCGGCGCCGGCGCGGGCGCGCGCAGCAGCGGGTTTGACGACGACGACGTGGACGCCTTCTTCTGAGTGGGAAATGGAGACGCGATGCTGCCGGGGTCGGCGGTTGCAGCCGCGTGCGCGAAGGTGGATCTCTTCTTTGCGTTTTTGTTTTTGTTTTGGCGCGCGCTCGCCAGAGCAACGAGCGAAACAAACCACCCCGGCGGCCGATCTCTCGTTTCGTCCGGCGCGGCCAAACCAAAAAACGAACCAACTAACCACAGCCAAATTGTTCACCCACACCTCGATCATTCACGTCGACAGAGCCGACCTTTGTTTCATGCTTGGGATAGACCAATCCCCCCCACCTTGTGTTTCCTTCCGCACTGAACGTCGCCGCCAGTTGGCGATCGCGTTCGCTCTCCTCGTTTGCGCGTGGCCGCCGCTCGCTTCGGCGTGGTGCGTTGAAGAGGCGTGCACAGGGTGCTCTGTCGCGCGAGTTCTACACCATCCGCGACATCGACTTCCATTCATCACATCCACCACCAACGCGGGCAGATATGCATCTGCTCACGGGCGGGAGAGGCGCCGGAGGGAGGGCGTCTCGCGTTTCTCCTCTTCCCTCTGTCCGCCGAGCCAGCGTCGTCGCCCCCCTTGCGCGGCGCGAGCGGTACTGCGCCTCGTCTGCCGTGCGCGCTGTGCAGAGCGTCACCACGACCACAACAACAAAAACAACGACAGCAGAAGCGGAGCAAGGAGGAGGGTTGTCGCCGCCGTCGCCATCGCCGCCGCCGCCGCCGCAGCAGCAGCACGGCGCCCCTCCCAGCCTCGGCCTCGACCCTTACCGCGCCACGCAGCAGACGCTCGACGACGTCAAGATGCTGCTGCAGTCGCTGCCGGTCGAGTACGACTACGAGCTGCGCTTCACGGGCCAAGGGGGCGACGACAGCAACAAAAGCACCAGCAACAGCAGCAGCAACGACGACGACGACGAGGCGTCCCCGCCGGCCGTGATCCAAGGCGCCCTGCCGGCCGGCCTGCGTGGCACCTTCCTTCGCGTCGGCCCGGGACTGCTCGTCGACACCCCGGCCGTCCACGGGCACCGCCACGCCTTCGACGGCGACGGCGTTGTCGTGCGCGTCTCGCTTTCGGGCGGCGACAACCCGCGCGCGCGCCTGCGCAACCGCTTTGTGCAGACGTCAGCGTTTGCCGAGGAGCAGGCGGCCGGCCGCCCGCTGTACCGATCCTCCTTCACGCGCGGCGGCGCGGGCGGCCCCGCGGCGGCGTTCAACCCGCTTGACCTGACGGTGAAGAACACGGCTAACACGAGCCTGCTGTGGTGGGCGGGGCGGCTGGCGGCCCTGTTCGAGGCGGGGCTGGCGCACGAGATCGACCCGGCGACGCTCCGCACGGTCGCGCGAGAGACCAACATCTTTGGCGGCAAGAGCGGCAGCAAGGGCGGCAAGAACGTCGGCGGCGGCAAGAACGGCGGCGCCATCGACACGCCGACGATCGGCGCCCACTACCGCGTCGTTTACGACGACGACGACGCGGCGGACGAGAGCACCACCAGCACCACCACCGACACGAAACGCGAAAGGACCAAGCGCCTCGTCATGTTCAACGTGGCCCCTGGCTTCCCCGACGCGCGCGCCACCTTTTTCGAGCTGTCGCCGTCGGGCGAGCGCCTGTCGAAGACGTCGGCGCCGCTGCCCGGCACGCTGGTGCCGCTGGTGCACGACCTCGCCGTCACCGAGAATTACTACGTGCTCGTCGAGGGTCCCGTGCGCCTCGACCCGGCGGCCTTCTTCTGGCAGTACCCGCGCGGCGAGAGGGCCATCGCCGAAACGCTCGCCTACGACGGCGGGGGGAGGGCGCGCGTCCACCTAGTGCCGCGTCCCGGCGGCCGTTTCGCGGGGCGCCCGCCGCGCGTGCTCGAGGCGCCGTCGGCGTTCTTCGCGTTCCACCTGGCCAACGCATTCGAGGTGCCCCGGGCCGAGGCGGAGGGGGCGGCGCGGCGCTACGCCGTCGCCGCCGCCGCCGCCGCCGCCGCCGCCGCCGCCGCCGCCGCCGCCGCGTCGCGGACGGGAGGGGGGGAGGAGGAGAGCAAAGCGGGCAGCGAGGGCGGCGCGGCGGGCGTCGGCGGCGGCGTCGGCGTTCCCGGGGACGGCGGCCGGCCGGACGTCCTCCTTCCCGGCATCGGCGGCGTCGGCGGCGGCCCCGCCGAGGGCGACGACGACGAGCCGCTCGTCGTCGTCGATGCCGTGGCGTGGGACGGCGTCGACTTTTCTTCCTTCAACTACTCGGTGCTCGACGGCGACCCCTCGCCCATCACGCCCGCGTTTTACGAGGGCGGCAGCCGCACGCACCTGGTGCGGCTCGTCGTCGACCCCTTGCGCCCGGGCGCCCGGCAGGCGGGAGAGGGCGGCGGCGGCGACTTCGGCTTTCTCGGGCGGCGGCGCGGCGGGCCGATCACGGGCGCCGTGACCGCGCACCGCCTGGCGCGCCGGACGGTCGAGTTCCCGCAGCTCGATCCGCGGCGCACGGGGCGCCCCCACTCGGTGGTGTTCCTGGGCGCCGACTCTATCGATGACGACGTGAGCTGGCGCCCGCTCAACGCGGTCGTCCGGCTCGAGGCCGACCCCATGGCCGGGGTGGCGCAGAGCGTGGCGGCCGGGCGCGGGTGGGCGCCGCCGCCCGCGGGCGCGGCGTCGGCGCTCGAGTGGCGCCTGGACGAGGGCGGGGCCGGCGCCGCTGCCGCGAAGCTGCAGGTGTGGGACGGCGGGCCGCGCGTGCTAATTATGGAGCAGCTGTTCGTGCCGAGCCAGAGGGAGGGGGCGCGCGAAGGAGAGGGCTTTTTGGTCGGCACCGGTTACGACGCCGACGCCGACGCCTGCGCCGCGAAAAAGGGCGGTAAGGCCGGCCGCGGCGTGCTGCTCATCCTCGACGCCGAGCGCGTGTCGGACGGCCCCTTGGCCAAGATCACTCTCGGGCACCACCTGCCTTCTGCACTTCATGGTACGTTTGTTTTGGACGAGACTTTCGGCGCGTTCGACGGCGACGGCAAGGCCGAGCGGCCGCGGCGCGTGACGACCTACTGAGATCGGTCGATCGCCTCGTGGGTGAGGGAGAGGGCCACCTGACGGGGGGTAGCCGTTTTGTTTTTGTGATAGGTGGGACACAGGCCCCAGCCTATAAAGATCCCCTCGCTCGCTCGGACACTCGCTCCTACGCGCCGGGCACGTGCTGGGCACGTGCCGCGGGCGGATAGGCCGCGGATGAAGGAGAAGAAATAGGAGGAGCGGCGATGCGCCGCCCGCGACGCCGGCTCGCTCCCTCCCTTTCGCTCTCGTCGGGCGGCGGCGCCGCCGCCGCCGACGAGATAAAAGGGCGCGTCGCGCCCAGACCGAGGAGAATTCCTGGACACAATACAGACTACTATTAGACACGTGCGACCGCGAGTATACCAATACTCGGGATATCAGTATCGCCAAGGCGATAGCTGTAACAACCAAGAGCCCGGTTTACCGCACGGGTGGACGCGCGCTGCTTTCTCTCCACGTGTGTGTCTAGGTGAGTCTTACGGCCCCGAGCGGCGTAGTCCTCCATTTTGGGCTCAGGGCGGCTGCGCGGCGGCTGCGCGGCGGCTGCGGCGAGCACGTTGTAAATCACCTTTACTCTCTTCCTTTGCATCTAAACCAGTATCCTACCTCTCGACACAACACAACAAGCGGTCGAGCAACCGACACAACAATCCAGACTCAACACCCTTCGGGGGCGTTCACAAAACAAACAAAACATCAGAAACGCAAACTCGCGCTGGCCTCGGCGTTGTCACTTTTTTTCTTCGTCAGCGAGCAAAAATCCGACACCAAATGTCCGACGACGCCAAACACAGCGACCAGGCGGCGCGCGAGGCCACGCGCGCGCTCGATCGCCTGCACGCCGCGATGGAGAAGGCCGCCGCCGCGGACCCGCCGCCCGAGCACCCGGCCTCGCGCCGCCAGATGGCGCCGTTCCCGCACGGGCCGGCGGCGCCGACATCACCGGCCGAGATGGGCGTGGTGATCGGCGAGGGCGTGAAGGAGGCGTTCGCCGTCGCGGACGACAAGCTCGAGTCGGCGGTCAAGAAGGCCATGGGCGGCGTCACGCACGCGTTAGATCGCTTGGTTGGCGCGACGCGCGGCGGGGCCGCGGAGGGAGAGGGGCAAGAGCACGCCGCACCCTCGGCGGCGCCGGCGCCGCCGCCGCTGTCTCCGCCGCCGCCGCCGCCTTCTCTCGGCCAGGAGCAGCACCAGCAGCAGCAGCAGCAACTGCAGCACGACCAGCTGCCTCCCGAGCAGCAGCACGACCAGCACCACCAGTCGCCGCCCGAACAGCAGCACCAGGCGCCCGTCCAGCAGCCCGTGTCGGCGACGCCGTCGCGCGGGGGCGGCAAGGCCGGCGGCGCCGCGTCCCCGCCCTCGGCGCTCGGCTCGGCCAACGCGGACGAGCGCCGCGAGGAGGCCGCGGCGCACGGCGACGACGCGGCGCCAGCGCAGTATCGCCGCTTTCGAGAGTCCGAGACGGACCGCACCAACCCGGCGCTGCACCAGGCAGGAAGCTCCAAGGAGCAGCACGCTGAGCGTCGCGCCAAGGGCGAGGCGGCGGCAGATGGGATGCTCAAGCCCCCCTCGTCCTCGACCCGGGCGGGCGCCGAGCTCCCCGTCGCTAGCACGCCGATGCTGCCGGCAGCAGCAGCGCCCTCGTCCTCTGCCGCCCCGCGCGCCCAGCCGGCTGATCCACCCCGGCCGCCGCTCCGGCAGCGGCAGGAGGACCTAGAAGACAACGGCGGCGGCAAGACCGAGCCGCACGACTCGATGGAGGACGTGCTGATGATGTCCCCGTCGCCGCGCGAGCCCTCGGCCGCGTTGCCGGGCGAGCTCCTGGCGCGCGTGCTGCGCCGGCACGGGTTCATAGCCGACGCGGCGGGCGGCGACGAGCCCGCCAAGGCGGCCCCCGGCCACCGCGCCGGCGGCCAACCCCTCGCCGGCGGGTTCGCCGTCCCCGTCACCACGGCCGGCGTCGGGCCCGACGCCGACGCGGCGCACGCCGAAAAGGTGACCGAGCACGCGCGCGAGCTCGCCGACAGCTACTTCGCGGCCAAGGCCGAGATGGAGGGCGGCATCCAGGCGGGCAGCAAGGCGGGCGCGGCCGCGCAGCCGCCGCTCGGCGCGTACCACGAGACGCCGTCGCACATGGGCCGGACGTGGGCGCCGCGCGGCGAGCCGGCAGGCCCGGGCGTCGGCGGCGGGACGGGCTACCCGAGCGGGCCCCCGGGTCGGCGCTCTTCGCTCGCGTCCCGCCACGGCAGCGGGGGCAGCGACGGGCCGCCGCCGCCGCTGCGCGAGACGGCCGAGGCCGTCGCATCGAGCCTGGGTGCTGCCGCGGGCGCCGGCCTGTCCGCGGCCGCCGCCGGCGTCGAGGGCCTGGCCCAGGCCGCGGGGCGCGCGTCTGGGCACGTCGCCTCGGCGCCCGCGACGGCCGCCGAGAACGCCGGGTACGTGACGGGCGCGGCCGCGCGCAACATGGAGACGTTCATTCCGGCGCTCGAGAGCGCTCTCGAGACCGAGGGCGCGCCGTTCGACGGCGGCGCGGTCGTGCACGAGCGCGCGCTCGGCCATGAGGAGCTGCGGGCGCGCGAGCGTGCGGTCGAGGAGCGCGCGCTGGCGGCGACGCGGCGCACGCGCCTCGAGGAGCAGGAGCGCTTAGCGCGCCTGCGCGCCGAGGCCGTGGACCGGATGGCGGCGGCGGCCGACGAGGAGCAGCAGCAGCAGCACGACCACCACCACCTCCCGTCATCGCCCCGGCGCCGCGTCGCCGAGGCGGCCGAGGACTCGGCGCACTCGGCTGGCCTCGTCGCGGGCCACGCGGCGGACGTGATCACGCACGCGCTCGAGGCCGTCGGCCTGGGGGGCGACGAGCCGCCGCCGCCCGCCGAGATCGTCGCGTCGACCGAGGAGATTTTGGAGGAGCGCGCGCGCGCGGCGGCCGCGGCGTCGGCGTCGGGCGAGCAGTGAGTTGAGCGACCCAGTGATTTGGAGCGATTTGAACGAGCGAGCGGGCGAGCGACGACGGCGCATGATGATGAGAGCGCACAGAGACGCACAGAGACGCACCCCGGCGACACACCTACGACTCGCCAGCAAGAGAGAGCACAGATAACAGAGAGAGCACGTTTGCGTGTCGTCAAAACCGATCAGCGCGCACAAAAAAACAAGTTCGATTCTTCTGTCTCCCCTCCGCCCTCCCCGGCGCCACAAACGCATCTCCCCCCCCCCCGCGGATTCACTCTGCGTCCCCCTCGGCCGCCGCCGCCGCCGCCTCTGCCCCCGCCGGCGCCGGCGGCCCCGACGCCCCACACGCCGCCATCTCGGGCACCGCCGCCCGCAGCAGCGCCCGCAGCTTGCCCGCCCCTGCCGCCGACATGGCCATCACCTCGTCGTGCGACACGGGCTGGTCGGCCGACGCGCACGCCGCGTTGGTGATGTTGCTGACGCCGACGACGCGCAGGCCCGCGTGGGCGGCGGCGATGGCCTCGGGCACGGTGCTCATGCCGACGGCGTCGCCGCCCAGGAGGCGCAGCATGCGCGTCTCGGCCGGGGTCTCGTACATGGGTCCCGACACGCCCGCGTACACGCCCTCGCGGAGCGGGGGCTGCCCGAGCGCGGCAGCCGCCCGCTGGAGCGCGTCGCCGCAGCGCCGGTCGTAGGGGCACGACTGGTCGAGGAATCGCGGCCCGCCGAACAGACCCGGCGGGTTTGCGCCGCGCAGGGGGTTGGCGCCCGTCAGGTTGAGGTGGTCGGTGATGAGCATCAGGTCCCCCGGCAAGTGCGACGGGTCCAGACCCCCGGCCGCGTTGGTCAGCACGACCGTGTGGCACCCCAAGGCGCGCGCCAGCCGGACCGGCAGCGCCACGCTCTCCATCGCGTGCCCCTCGTAGTAGTGGAAACGCCCCTGCAGCACCAGCACGGGCACCCCGCCCAGCGCGCCCAAGATCAGGCGCCCGTCGTGCCCCTGGACGGCCGACGCGTGGAAGCCGGGGACGTCGGCGTAGCGCACCTCGGCGCGCGGCGCAGCCGGGTCGAGGTCGTCGGCCAGGCCGCCGAGGCCGCTGCCGAGCACGAGCGCGACCTCCGGCGGCGGCAGCCCTTGCGGGGCGCGGGCGCGGACGTAGCCGGCGGCGGCCTCGACGGCACGGACGAGCGGGTGCTGCCCGTCGCCGGCGTCGGCGGCGGCGGCGGCCGCCGGCGCGGGGGGCTTTTTCCGGGCGGCGGCGGCGCCGTCGCCGTTGCTGCCGTTGCTGGTCGCTTCTTTTGCGGCGCCGCGCTTTTTTGGCTTTTTTGGCTGCGCGGCTCCTCCTCCTCCCCCGTTGGCGGTGGCGGCGGCGGCGCCAGAGGCCGGGGCCTTGCCTGCTGCTGCTGCGGCTGCTCCTGGAGCTCGGCGCGCGCCGCCTCCGTTGGCGGCCTTGGCGGCGGGCGGCTGTCGGCGTTTGATGGTGATGTTGCCCATGAGTTGAAAGAGCGAGGGTCGCCGTCGGTTTTGGCGGGCGAGGGAGCGAGTGCGGCACAGGGGGAAGGCCGCCGCCAAAAAGACGCGGCCGCCGGCGACGGGTCGACGCGCGCTGTCCTCGACTGCGATCGCGCGCGCGCGCCCGGGCGCCGCACGCGGCCGTGCGGGCGTCGGAAGCAAAGTCTGATCGTTCCGCGCTCGCGGCGCGCGCCCCGCGCATTCATAACACAGGATGTTCGGCATCCCTGGCCCCGGCGTGACGCAACACGCGTTTTTGCTCCTCTCCTCTCTCCTCTCTTCCTCCACTCCGCTCACCTTGACGACAGCGCCCGCGCGCCTCGACGACGAGGACGGCAGGGCTGATTGGATCGTGGAGGCCGTGGCTGCCCCTCGCGCGGCGGCGCGATTGGCGGGCGCCATCGTGATTCGCGATTCGTGAACGCGAGGATGCTCACGGCAACGGCAAAAAGAACTCTCTTTCGGCCCGCGTTCGAATGGAAGCGAGGAAGGGGCGGGTGAATGATGATCAAGGAGGACACGAGGTGCGCGAGTCGCGTCGCTGCGAGCGGGTCGGGGGGTGGGGCAGCGGCGCGTTGTCGCGTGTGAAGCCAGGACGAACGATTTTTGCTCAGGCCCCGCTCCCGTCCTGCACCAGCGTCGCCCTGCCCGGCGCCCCGCTGACAATTGCCGAGCCGGTGATCGTCGCGGCCGTCGCCGCGCTCGTCGCCCGACTCGCCGCCGATGGCCGCGGCGGCGGTCCCTCGATCGACTCGGTGATCACGGTCCTCGCGGCCCTGCGTCTGTGGCACTCGCAGCGCCACGGCTACGGCGTTTGCTTGGATCCGCCACCCATTGGTGGGGACGAGGACGACGCCCAGGTCCCCGCCGCTGCCGCCGCCGCCGCCGCCGCCGATGGCTCCCTCGCCTTGGCCGCTGGCCTGGCAATCGAGCGCGCCCTAGCCGCGGCGACCGACGCCGTCCTCTCTCTCGCCGCGGCGGCCCCTGGCGACGACGAGCTCGACCCTCTGCGCGAAATGGTTGCAGGCCTGGCGTGCAACATGGCGGCCGCGCCCGGCGCCGGCCTCGAGGCGGCGGCCGAGCGCTGCCGGAACCAGGGCTCGCCGATCCCCGCCTGGCTGGCCCGCGCGGCGGCTCAGCTGAGCCGGCTGCTGTCCGCGCTGTTGCGCCCCGGTCACTTTCTCGACTCCAAGCACATGAGCACCGTGGAGGCCCAAGAACTGGCGCTGACGCTGCTGCGAGCGGAAGGAGGACGCGGGCCGCCGCTGGAGGCCGCCGCTATACAAGCGTGGCGCGTCGCGAGGGGCGCGGCCCGCCCGGCCCCCGAGCTCGCCTCACGCCTCAGTGTGTGGACAGACGTCGGCTTGTCGCTCCTGCACGCCGCATGCGCCTCGGTCGCCCTCGCGACCATGGTCGTCGAGGACGGCGGCGGAGACGGCCGCCACGCGCGCGCGGGGGGCGGCGGCGCGTGGGCCAGCGGCGGCGGCGGCGGCGGCGAGGGCGGCAGCAACAACGGCGGCAGCGACAGCACCGGCAACAACATCGGCGGCGCCGATTTAGCGCTTGCGCTGGCGTCGGCCGCGCTGGTCGTCTTCGAGCCGGACGGGGGCGACCACCTCGGCGACGCCGTCGACGTCGCGTTTGCCGAGGCGGGGGCGCCGGGCTGCGCGCCGCAAGGGACCCGCGTGCGCATCGCCGCCCGCGCGCTCTCGGTCGGGCTTTCGTTCTCCCACTTTCGTTCTCCCACTTTCGTTCTCCCACTTTCGTTCTCCCACTTTCGTTCTCCCACTTTCGTTCTCCCACGCGCTGAGAGCGTATGTCGACGCCTCGGAGCCGCCCTCTTCTCCTCCTCCGAACGATCTGAACGAAGATTCCGCGGATGGCGGCGGCGGTGGCGTGCCGCGAGCTCTTCGCGACGCTGTCGGTGCGCTCGAGGCGCCCGGCGCAGGCCGACGCGGAGGCGACCATCGCGACGGCGGCGGCGGCGGCGGCGGCGGCGGGATTGGTGGTGCTGCGTCGGGTTCTTCTGTGGCGCGATTTTTTCAACGCGGAAAATGCTTCCTTCACGTCGAGCACGTCTGATCCCGGCGGGCAGCACCGGCGCACGCAGCGCGACGGCGCGGCGGCCGCCTTGCACGCGACCCTGTTATTTTACGAGCTGGCGTCGCTGCCGCAGGGCGCGGCGCAGCGGCTGCAGCTGGGGGCGATGCAGGCGGCGCCCGCTTGCGCCGACGTCGCCGGTGTCCTCACGCTCTGCTCGGCGGCCGGGCGCGTCATGCGGCTCCGCCGCATGTGGGAGGGCCTGGATGATTCCGGGCTGCGCGAATGCGTCTCGGCGCGCGAGCATTCTCTGCTGCAGGCCATGGCGGGCGCCCCACGACCGCGCGCGAGGCCGGGGACCTGCGGCGACGGATGGACGCCAAGGTCGAGGCGGCCTGGCGCGGCGCGCCCCCGCCCGAGCCGCCCGAGGTCGAGCCGGGCTCGGGCGAGCTCCGGGTCGGGGCGCCTTACGCGGTATTGCGCGATCGTTTGTCACGATAGAGCGCGCGCTCGTCGCCGCCCGCCTCGACCTGGCGCTCGCGTCCGCCGCGGGCGCGCCGCCCCTGCACCGGTGCGCCGCCATCAGGCTCTCCGCGAGGGCCGAGGCCTCGTGCGCGATGGCCCGCTGGGGGATGCTGGCCGACCCTGTGGCCGTCAACAACATCGTCCCGGCGCGTTCGCCATCGCCGTCCACCGGCAGCCCCTGGTCAGCCCGCGCCTCGGCGAGCTGCTGGCGTTTTGAGCGGCCGACAGGCTGCGCCCCGCGGCGGCGCTGCTGCAGCGCGCCCTCGGAGCTGCCGCCGACGACGCCGACGCCGACGCCGACGCCGAGGCCGAGGCCGAGCTCGGGGGGAAGCGCGCGCACCCGCTGCTCGACCTGGTCGCCTCGCTCGGCTCGGCGGCGTCGGCGGCCGACGTGCCGCGCGGGCCCGGGCTGCGGGAGGTCACCCTCGCTCGAGTCGTGGGCTGCATCGTCGCGCTCGGGTCGCCGCAGGACGCCGCGGCGCCCGTGCGCCGCGCGGCCGTCGACGACGACGGGCGGCCCGGGGAGACGCCCGCCTTCAAAAAGTGGCGGAAGCATCTGCCGCGCGCCTGCGCCTCGCTGGCCTGCCCCCGCCCGGAGGAGAGCGACGGGAAAAAGCGCTGCGGCGCGTGCAATTCGGTGTACTACTGCGACGCGGCGTGCGCGCAGGCGGCCTATCCCGACCACAGGTGGATTTGCCCGCTGCTGCGGCGGCCGTGACGGGAGAGGCGCGAGGGCGGGGGAGGCGAGATCGCGCGGCGAGGCGTGGCGCATGGTTTTTTGTTTCAGAGGCGCAGGCGTCGTCAGGGACAGAAACAGTCGTAACAACAAACGATCGGTTGTAGGTGCGACCTGATCGGAACAGGCCGCTTGGAGGCAATGTCGAAAGGGCAAGGGTTCCCACGTTCGCAAGGACAAAAGACGGGGGCACCTCGCGAGCGCGGCCTATTGGTGTGAGCGGGGACGGATCTGCCGTGCGCGCCGCTCGTCCGCCCCCCCCCCGCCCCCCCCCCCCCCCCCCCCCCCCCCCCCTCGCTCGCCGCCCTCGCCCGCGTGATCGCTCGGTTCGAGAAACCGGCCACGCGCCAGCTCGTCGAGTGGGGCGTCTGGGGCGTCCAGGTCAAGGGCGCGACCACCTCTCGGGAGGGCGCCGCTGCACCAGTCGCCGGGGTGGCGCTGGTGAACCCTAGGTCCAAGAAGTACACGGGCATCTCGGCCATCGCGCTCCTCGGGTCCGAGAAAGACACGACGCGCCTCGCGGCGATCGCCGACGCCGCGCGAGTGGCTCCCATGCGCCCCGACGGCTCCGCGTCGCCCGACCTCGCGCTCCGCTTCTGTGGGTGTCGGCGCTCCGCTTCTGTGGGTGTCGCCGCTCCGCTTCTGTGGGTGTCGGCGCTCGGGTGCGGCGCCGTCCTCTGGCGCTCGTGCCCCAAGGGCCGTGCTCGCGCGCTGCGGCGCGGCGTCATTGCATGCGCTGCCTCGGGGGCTCGCCGTGCCCCAGGGCGAGCTCAAGACCCTCGCGCGGCTGCCGCTCGACCCCAGCGAGTCGAGCTTGGAGAGCCCGTGGTCGCTGCCTGTTCCCACCGACGTCGTCTTTGCGGGCGGCGACAACGGCGACGACGCGTCGGAGCTACTACTGCGCACGTCACTCGGCGCATTTTCACCGGACGCGCCGACCGTTCCCGCCTCTCGCGCGACGCGTCGGCTCACGGACCTGTTCTTGCCACGCAAGCACCCGGGGGTGCGAACCTGCTGGCAAATTCGCGAAGAAAATTTTGCCAGGACGGCGGCCGCCGTCGCGGCGGCAGTGAAAGACTCCCGTTCGGGGAGGGGCTTTGCGGGAGTGTAACGTGCCTCACCTCCTCGGCGACAGGCCCCGCAGGATCGCCACCACCACGGCGCCCGCGGCGGCCAGGACCGCGGGGATCGCCGCCGCGCCGAGCACGAGCGCCTTGGCCGCCATACGGCTGTGGCTGTGGCCGTGCCCGCCCGCGCCGCCGCCGCCCTCGCGCTCGCCGCTCTTTTTCTTCTTCCGGCGCTCCCGCTGAAGGCGTCGCACCTCGTCGGCGTCGTCGGCGGCGCGGTCCTTGGTGCGTTGCATTTTGTTGTTTGGTCCCTAAAGCAGGACGGTAGAATGGGCCAGGTTCACGTCGTCGTCGAGATGATGCCGAGGATTGGCTCGCTCGCGCGCGTGCGCGCAAGCAATCGGCGCGCGCGAGCGCGTGCGGGAGTTGGTGGCGTTTGGGAAGTTAGTTCCCAAACCTCTTCACGCCACTCCACGCCTCCGTCGAGGCTCGACGGTCGAGCTGTTGCTGGTGATGATGCGTGGGACCAATGACGAGAACTTGTTGTGTTGCATGATTCTTCACGCCCCTTTCTGCGCGAGCTATCCACCGCCGCCGTCGTCTCGAGACGCCGCCAAACGGCGCCCGCCCGCTCACCGCGCCGCCAAGCCGCCGCCGCCGCCCCCCCGCTGCCTCTCCTCGACCCGCCGCCTCTCCTCGGGCGTAAAGTGCAGCAGCCGCGCGAGCGCGCTGTACATGGTCGTCGGCTGGGTCGGGCCGCGGCTGCCCGCCCGCTGCAGCAGCAGGCCGCCGAGCGCAGACGCGCCGCCGCCGCCCCTGCCGCCGCCGCCGCCTCCGCCGCCGCCGCCCGCCCCGCCGCCGCCGCCGCCGCCGCCCGAAAACGCCGGCAGCTCCCCGCTCACGAATCCAGACACAATCACCGAGCGCAGGTACTCCGCCGCGCGGTCGCTGGCAAAGTGGTCGCGCTCCAGCTCGGCCACGCGCAGGGCCAGGGCGGCGGGCGAGCGCGGGGTGCCCGGGTCGGCGACGGCGGCGCTCGCCGGGGACGTCAGGCCGCCGCCGCCGCCGGAGGCGCCTACCGCCACGGCCGCCGCCGCCGCCGCCACCGCCGCAGCGGCGGCGGCCGCTCTGAGCCCCAGCGTCGGCGACAAGGGCAGCGGTAAAGACGCGCCGTCGCTGCTCATGCGCACGGTGGACAGGGGCAACGCGTGCGGCACGGTCGACCCGGCGGGCGCGAGCGGAGGAGGGGGCGGGGGCGGGGGCGGAGCCGCCGCCGCACCGAGCCGGCCGCTGCTGCCGCCGAGCCGGCCGCTGCCGCCGCTGCCGCCCAGCGGCAACCCGCCGCCCGGGCCGCCGCCGCCGCCGCCGCCGCCGCCCCTCCTCTGGTGCTGCTGCTGCTGCATCTGCTGCAGCTGCGCGCGGAGGTCGTCCATCTCGGCGTCCTTGTCCGCGAGGGCCGCGCGCGCCCGCTCGCGCACGCGCTGAGCTTCCGCCTCGAGAGAGGCGCAGCGCGCGCGCCAGCCGTCGGCGTCGGCGGCGGCGGCGGCAGCGGGCGCGCGCGCGGCCTCTTCGGCGCCCGCAGCAGGCGCCGCCGCCGCCACCGCCGCCGCAATCGCCGCCGGCACCCCCGCCGCCCCAGCGGCATCCAGGCCCCCACCGCCAGCGTCCGCAGCTCTCCTCGCCGCCTCCTGCGCGTCCTCGAGCGCCGCGCGGAGGTCCTCCACCTCGGCCAGCGCGCGCGCCGCCGTGTCGCGCGCCTCGGCCAGCTCGGCGCGCGCCGCCGCCGCCGCCCTCTCGGCCTCGTGCCTCTCCCGGGCGCGCGCGTCCTCCTCGCCCGCCGCCCGCCCGGCCTCCTCGCCCGCAGCCCTGGCCTCGGCCAGCGCGGCCTGGGACTCGGCCGCGGCCGCGTCCCTGGCCGCCGAGGCGGCGGCGGACTCGGCCTCGGACACCAGCCGCGCGACGGGCGCCGGCCAGCCGGCGCGCGGCCGCGACGCCAGCGACGCCAGCTCGGCGCGCCGCCGCTCCTCGGCCGCGCGCCCGCCGCGCTCGGCCGCCTCGCGCCGCCCGTCGAGCTCGCGGTTCGCGGCCTCGAGCGAGGCGACGCGCCCCTCGAGGTTTGCAAACATGCGACGCGCGCGCGCGGACTCGGCCTCGGCCGCGGCGCAGCGCGCCAGGCCGTCGGCCGCCGCGGCCTCGGCGGCGGGCGCGCGCGCGGCCGCCTCCCGAGCCGCCGCCGCCTCTGCCTCGGCGGCCTCGGCGCGCCGCTCGAGGGCGGCCAGGTCGCTCGCCGCCTCGGCCGCCGCCTTTGCCGCCTGCTCCTCGGCCGACGCCAGCGCGCCACGCAGGTCGTCGGCGTCGCGCCGCGCGGCCGCGGCCGCGGCCGCGGCGGCGGCCGTCGCCGCCGTCCCCGCCGCCGCCGCCGCCGCCGCCGCCCCGGCCGCCGCCGCCGCGTTGGCCCGCTCCTCCTCCATTGCCTGCTCCGCCTCGTGCGCCGCGCGGCGCAGGCGCGCGGCCTCCTCGGCCGCCTCGCGCTTGAGGCGCGCCCAGTCGGCGTCCGCCGCCTCGCTCGCGGCCGCAGCCGCCTCGGACCGCCGCGCCGCCTCGGCCACGGCCTGCGCGAGCTGGGCCCGCAGCGCCGCGCCCTCGGCCGCCGCCGCGTCGGCCCGCTCCTCCAGGGCCCGGGCGGCGGACGCGGCCTCGGCCTCGAGCGCCGAGAGCCGCTCGCGCAGGGAGGCGGCCTCAGCCTCGGCCGCCGCCACTGCAGCCGCCGCCGCCGCTGCCGCTGCCGCTGCCGCGGTCGCCGCCTCTTGTTGTCCCTTGTTCCGCTCCTCTTCCTCCTCCTGCTCCTCCGTGCGCCGAGCCGGCTGCTGCTGCTGCTGCTGCTGCTGCTGCTGCTGCTGCTGCTGCCGCGCCTCGGCCAGCGCCCGCTCCAGCTCCTGCGCGCGCCGCTCCAGCGCCGCGTTGGCGTCCGACAGCGGCCCCAGGCGCGCCGCCAGCCCCTCGCACTCGCGCCGCGCCTCCTCGAGCTGCCGGGCAGCGCCCTCCTCGCGCGCCCGCAGCCGCGCGAGCGCCGCGAGCGCGTCGCCGACGTCCCTGCCCTGCTGGTCGAGCAGGCCGCCGGCCGCGGCGGCGAGGGCGCGGCCGTCCTCGACGGCGGCGGCGGCGGCCTCGGCGGCGGCCGAGGCGGCTTCGGCGGCTGCTCCCGCTGCTGCCGCTGCTGCGTCCGCTCCCGCTGCCGCTGCGTCCTCCTGTCCCTCCTGCTGGGCCCGCGGCTCGTACGCAGCCTCCTCCGGCGGGGTCGGCGCTGCGGTGGTAGTGGTGCTGGCGGTGGCGGCACCGGCAGCATCCCGGCCGTCATCAAGCAGCGGCAGCGGCGCCTGATCTGCAGGGAAAGCGGCGCCTGCGGCCGCCGCCACTGCCGCCGCCGCCGCCGCCTCCCCCGCCGCCGCCGTCCCGCCGGCGGCCCGCCCCGCCGCCGCCGCCGCCGCCTTGGCGTCGGCGAGCTCGGCGAGCCGGTCGTCGGCCAGGCGCGAGTAGGCCATCAGCTGCTCGAGCGCCGAGAACAGGCGCGCGCGCGTGTCCGAGGCGGAGGAGGACGCGCCGCCGCCGCCGGACAGGCTGGGGACGGGCGAGGGCAGGCCCTCGTCGGCGCCGGCGCCGGGCGCAGCGTTTGCCGAGGCGACCCGCTGCAGGGGCGACGGGCCGTCGGGCGGCGGCGGCGGCGGCGCCGCCGACCCAGGGCCGCCGCCGCCGCCGTCGCTGGCGCGCGGCGTGGGCGGGAGCAGCGCGCGGAGCGAGGGCTGCCGATGGTGCCGAAAGTAGTGGCGGAGGCGTGCCAGGCGCTCGTCGGGCGCGTCGCCGCTGCCGCCGCTCACGCCAACGCCGCCGCCGCCGACGCCCGCCGCGCCGACGCTCGAGCGCGCCAGCGGGCCGCCGCCGCCGCCGGCGCCGCCGCCGGTGCCCGCACCGCCAAACGCCGCCGCCGCGTCCATCGAGCGGACAATGTCGCGGATCGAGCCCGGCTCGGCCTCGCCCGTGGCGCTGCGTGCGCTAGGCAGCAAGCCCGCGGGCGGCGCGCCCCACTCGCCGCCGTCCCCGGCCGCGAAGGGGTCGGACAACGGCAGGCGCGGCGTGCCGCCGCCGCTGCCGCCCGCCGCAAAGCCCGCCCCCGCCGCCGCCGCCCCCTCTTGCCCGCCCGCGAGCGCGAGCAGGCGGCGGTTCTCGGCCAAGAGGCGCGCGGCCAGCGACTGCGCGCGCCGCAGGTCCTGCAGCGCGATCTTTGCGACACCGTGCTCGCTCTGCTCCTGCTTGAGGCGCGCCGCCAGCGCGTCGCGCTCGTCGCGCAGGCGGCTCGCCTCGGCGTTGAGCCGGGCCGCTGTGGCCGCGGCCTCGCTCGCCGCGTCGCCGCCGCCGCCTCCGGGCCCGCTGGCGCGGCGGGGCGTCGTCGCCGGGGTCGTCGCGCCCGCCCCCGCCGCCGCCGCCAAGGACGCGCGGGCCTGCTGCTGCTGCTGCTGCTGCTGCTGCTGCCGCTGCTGCTGCTCTCGCGCCTCTGCGAGCGCGGCGTCGCGCTCGCGCGAGAGCGCCTCCTGCTCGTCGCCCATGGCAACCAGCTCGGCCTCGAGCTGCGCGCACCGCTCCTGCGCCTGCGCGAGCGCGCCGTCCGCCCGGCCCGCGCGCTCGCCGGCGGCAATCGCCTTGGCGTCGGACGCCGCGGCCTGGGCCGCCATCTCTGCCGCGCGCTGCTCCGCCTGGGCGGCGCGCGCCTGCGCGTCCGCCCGCGCCTGGCGCAGGGCCAGGAGCTCTTCCTGCTGATCCTGCTGCTGCTGCTGCTGCTGCTGCTGCTGCTTTTCCTGCTGCAGGAGCTGCTGCTGCTGCAGCCGCTGCTCTTGCTGCTGCAGCTGCTGCCGCTGCTGTTCTTGCTGCTGCACCTGCTGCTGCTGGTGCGATTGCAGCTGCTGCCGCAGTTCTTGCTGCTGGGCAACCAGCTGCGCCTGAATCTGGTCGCGCTGCTGCGCGGCCTCGCGCAGGCGGGCGGCAGAAGCCACGACCTCGGCCTCGAGGGCGGCGCAGCGCTCGTTCAGGGCGGCGGTCGCATCCGGGGCGGCGGGAGGCAGCGTAGAGGCGCTTGCGTCGGCTGCGGCCGCGCTGGCGGCATCGGCGGAGGCCGCGCCCGCCTCCTCGACCGGTTGGGCCTGCTGCGCCGCGACTGCAGCTGCCGGCGCCTCGCGCGTCTCGGCGCGCGCGCGAGAGAGCGCCTCGCCGAGCCTGGCGGCCTCGCCGCGCGCCGCCGCGAGCTCGGCCGCCGCGCGCTGCTCTGCGGCCGCGACGACCTCGGCCGCCAGCCTGCGGGCGGCAACGACGTCCTCGCGCGCGTGCGCCAGCTGCGCGCGCAGCTCGCCCACCTCGCGCGCGTGCTGCTGTTGCAATTTCTGTTGCGTTTGTCGCAGCTGCTGCAGCTGCTGCAACGAGCCTGCTGCTGCTGCTGCTTCTGCTGCTGCTGCCGCTGCGCTGCCGTCGCCGCTGGTCCCGGCGCCTGCGCTGCCGCCCAGAGCTGCCGCCGCCGACGTCGTCGCGGCGTCGCGCAGCTGCCGGGCCTCCTCGCGCGCCTGCGCCAGCTGGCCGGCGAGCGCCCTGGTCTGCGCGTGCTGCTCGAGGACGGCCGCCTTGAGCGCGGCCTCGGCGGCGGGCTTGTCGGGCGACTGCGCCGCGCGCTCCGCGAGCGCCGCGCGCTGCACCGCCGAGGTGGCCTCGGCCCTGAGCATGCCCGCGCGCTCCTCCGACTGCGACAGGCGCGCCGAGAGCGCGAGGGCCAGGCGCCGCAGCTGCTCGGGCGTCATCGCCGCGACTTGCCCGCCGTCGAGCAGCGGCGTCGGCGACGGGGCGGCGCCCGACTCGACCGCCGCGACCGCGGCCTTGCCAAACTCCTCTGCTTTGCGCGCCGCCTGCGACGCGGCCGACGCCGCGTTCGACAGAAAGGACTTCATCGTTTTTGGCTGCTTGTCGCTGCTGTTGGATCGCGCGTGTGTGTGTTGGTCTGGACGAACGAAAAGAGGGGCGACGAAGGAACGTCAACAACCTCGCGACCCGCCGACTCGTCGTCGTTCGAGAGAGGTGGGCGCGCGCCTGTTGTGTGTGTGCGTGTTGTTGCGTGAAGCGCCAACAACAGCAAAGACTCCTCTGCCCGGGCGTGGGGTTGAACGACATCCTCATCAAGAATCTGAGTGATCATAAAAAACCAACACGACGAACGCCGCTCACTTGCCGCTACGATCGCGGGCACCCGCTGCACTCTGCTAGCCCTCATCCTCCCCCTCTGATCGCAGGCGCCCGACCTCGGCCACCCCGGCGCTCGCCTCGGCGGCGGCGCCCGGGTCGAGCCTCAGCAACAGGGCGCACAGGACGCGCAGCAGCTGGTGCGGCTGCTGCTCTCCGCCGCCGCCATCGCCACCGCCACTGCCGCCAAGCGACGATGCCGGCGCCGCCTCGTGCCCGCCGCCTCGGCGCGTCGACGAGACGGCCGCCGGTAGCCCCTCGCAGCGCAGCGTGCGCGCGACCCACTCCACCGTCCGCACGGCCAGGGACGCCTCGGGGTCCACGGCGACCGGCAGGGAAGCCCCGTCCAAGGCCGAGGCGCAGGCCGCGGCGGAGACGCGCGTGGCCCACGCCGCCAGCGAGCGCAGCGCGGCAGACTCGGTGGCGAGCCCGGCCGCCGAGAGCGCGCGGAGCGACTGCTGCGGCTGCTGTCGCCGCTGCCACCCTTCCTCCCCCCCCGCCTCCTGCAGCAGCAGCGCCTCGAGCAGATCCCGGGTGGCGCGACGTGCCTGCTGCTGCTCCAGCCTGGACGCCAGCGAGATCAGCGACGAAGGCCGCATGCGGGCCCAGAACAGCGGGGGCGCCGCTGAAGGGCGCGAGGCGGCGGCGGCCGCCAGCAGCCGCAGTAGGCGCGGCGCGGCGGCGACGGGGGCGCCGGCGCCGCCGGCGCCGGCACAGTCGATCACTCGCGCGACGGCCAGGGCGTAGGCGTCCAGCACGGCGGCCGCCTCGCGCCGGCGCACGCCGATGCGCGCGCGCAGCAGCCGCTCCAAGGCGCAGAGGGCCAGCAGGCCGCTGCGCGAGTAGCCGCCGTCCTCGTTGCCGCCGCCGCCGCCGCCGCCGCCCTCGCCGCCGCCGCTCCCCCGGACGGCGGCCGCGGCCAGCCACGGCACCAGCCCGGCCTCGCGCACCAGGTGCCCGGCCAGCGCGGGCGAGAGCGTCGCCCGGCACACCACGCGCATAGCCAGTGTCTCGGCCGTCGCCGCCGCGGGCCGGCCCTGCGGCCCGCCGCGCTCGCCGCCGCCACCGTCGCCCCAACCCCCGCCGCCGCCGCCGCCGCCGCCCCACCGCTCGCCGCCCGCCGCGCGGCCCGAGGGCGCGCCGACCAGGGCCATCAGCTGCTCGGCCACGAACTTGCGGCGGTAGATGCGCGGCGCGCCGCCGGACGCGTCGCCGGACGCGCCGCCGCCGTCCTCGTCGCCCTCGTCGCCCTCGTCGGCGCCGGCCTCGGCCGCGGCGCCGCCGTCCGGCAGGCCCGCCCACAGCAGCCGCAGCATCCAGGCGCGCTGCTGGGCGGCGGCCGCGGCGCTGTCGGTGCCGCCGCCGCCGCCGCCGCCGGCTGCCGACGGCGAGGCAGAGGACGTCACGGCCGCGGCCGCGACGGCCCCGCCGCCGGACACGAGCATCATGCGCGACAGCAGGGGCAGGCCGGAAACGTCGAGCGCCGGCTGGCGCAGCAGCAGGCGCGCGACGGTGCCGTGCATGGCGGCGCCGGGCGCCTGCAGCAGCAGCGACGCCTCGGCCGCCAGCAGCGCCGACGGCGCCGGCAGGCGCTGCAGCGGGCGCGTGACGGCGTCGCGCACAAACGCGAGCAGCGCGGGCAGCTGCTGCTCCTGCTGCTGCTGCTCTCGTTGCTGCTGCTGCTGCTGCTGCTGCTGTTGATGGCGGGGCATCTGGTGGGGGTCGCCGTCCGCCGAATGTCCAGCCGCTCTTGCCGCCCCCTGTGCCGGAGGCGGCGGCGGCGGCGGCGGCGGCGGCGGCGGCGGCGGCGGCGGCGGCGGCGCCGACAGCAGCGCCAGCGCCGAGTAGGCGGCCGCGCGCGCGGGGCGGTCCGCGGACGCCAGGGCGCGCAGGCACACAGCCAGCAGGCCCGCGGAGGCAAAGGCCGGTAGGTCCATCGCGCCGTCGCGCAGAGCGCTCAGGGCGAGCGGCAGCAGGGCCGCGGGGTCGTACGCCGCGTCGCGCAGGCGCCCGAGGCGCCGGCGCCCGCCGTCGCCCTGCTGCCGCCGTTCCTCGTCCGCGTCGCCCGCGCCGCCCTCGTCGTCATCGTCGTCGTCGTCGTCGTTTTCGTCGTCCGCAGACAGGCGCCGGCCGTCTGGGTAGAGCGCGCACGTCAGGGCGGCCCGCCGCGGGTCCACGGGCGGCGACGAGGTCGACGACGCGAACGCCCGCATGCGCTCGGCCGCGGCGCACGCCTCGAGGCGCCGACGGCGCTCGGCCGGGCCCGGCGGCGCCGACCCCCCGTTTGCGTCGCCGCCGGCCGCCGCCGCCGCCGATGCGCACGCGGCCAGGGCGGCGTGCAGGCGCTCGTAAAATTCCTTGGCGGCGGCGCCAAACAGGAAGCCAGAGAGCGAGAGCGGGCTGGCGGCTGCGGCTGCGGCTGCGGCTGCGGCTGCGGCTGCAGCCGCGGCACCTTTGCGGTCAGCGCCTTGCCCGTCCTCCTCCTCGTCCGCGTCGGCGTCGGCGTCGTCGGCATCGTCCTCCGCCTCTGCGGCTGCCAGCCTGCGCGCCTCGGCGTCGAGCAGCACGGCCGCGCGGTAGACCGACCGGTCTGCCGGGTGGAGGGTCCCGCCGTGCGCCACCTGGAGCACCCGGACCAGCGGCTGCAGCGCGGCGGCGACGAGGGAGTTGGGCCCGCCGCGGCCGCCGCCGCCGCCGCCATTGTTGTCGCCACCATTGCCGCCGCCGCCGCCGAAGCGCCGCCAGGCGTCCGCGACCACCTCGAGCAGCACGGCCCCCTCCTCGCGCGCAGAGAGCGGCGCCCGGGGCGCGGGGCCGGCGAGGGCGGCCGCCGCGCACCTCTCCTCGTCGCGCTGCGCCGCATCGATGAGCGGGGACAGCGAGTCGAGCGGGGCGCGCAGGCGGGCGAGGGCGCCGCCGGGCGCAAAGGGGTCGCCGTCGTCGTCGGCCTGGCCGTCCCGCGGCGCCCGCGTCGACGTCTCGTCGCCCGGCGGCGGCGGCAGGAGCATGGCCGCAGCGGCGCCGCTCGCGGCCAGGCAATGCAGCAGGCGCGAGAGGGCCTCGGCGGCGAGCGGATTGGGCACGACCGGGTAGGCAGAGGGCGTGGGGTTGGTTGGGGCCGGGCCGGACGCGGGCGCGGGCGCGCCGTCGCCGTCGCCGTCGTCGCCTTTGGTATCGGCGTCGCCGTCGCCGCCCTGCTCCTCCTCCATCTCGAGGTCGTCGTCGACCTGGTCGCCGCCATCGTCGCTGTCCTCGCCGCTGCCGCTGCCGCTGATGGTCCCGCTGCCGCCGCCCGGGCCGTCGGCGCCGTCATCGTCCCCCGCCCCACCGCCGCCGCCGCCGCCGCCGGGCATCAGCGCCGCCAGCAGCCGCCGCAGCCGCCGCGCGGCAGCGGCGTCGCGGGCCACGAGCGCGCGCCGGGCCACGGCGCCGCCCAAGCCCGCGCACGCCGCCCGCGCCAAGCGCCCGAACGCCTCGCGCTCCTCCGGGCCGGAAGCATCGCCGTCGTCGGCCCGCACCGCGTCCGGCAGCGCGGCGAGCGCGTCGCCCGCCCACCCGTCCAGCCACCGCCCGGCGGCCTCGGCCACGGGAGGCAGCAGCGGCGGCGGCATCCCGGCGGCGGCGGCGGCGGCGGGAGGGCCGCCAGCCCGGGGCGGGGCGGCGGCATAGGCGGCGGCTAAGGTGTCGCAGCACGCGGAGGCGAACGCCAGCAGCAGGCAGGTGGCTGGTTCAGGGATCAGTCCGCCCGACCCGGCGGCGGCCGCGAGCCGGCGGCGCACGAGCCAGGCGGCGGCCGACGCCTGCTCCAGGGCCGTGGCGACCGGCTCGCCGCCGGCGCCGCCGTCGAGCGGCCAGCCGCCGGCGCCCTCGGCCGGGATCAGGGCGCGCGCCAGCTCGAGCTGCTGCTCCTCGGCGCGCCAGGCGCCGTTGCCCCCCTCCGCCGTCTCCCGCTCTTCCTCCAGCGCCAACAGCGCCTGCAGCGCGGCAAGCGCGTGCGCGCGCAGGGCCGCCACAGCGCCGACGTCTTGTCGCCGCAGCTGCTGCTGCTCCAGCTGCTGCTGGGTGCCAGCAGAGGCGACGGCGGCGGCTCCCTTGGCGCGCTTGCCGCGCATGTAGGCCATCAACGGGCCCTGGTACAGAGAGGCGACGGGGTCGGTCTGCTCGCGGGACGCGCCCCTCCGCTCCAGAGAGCAAGAGAGCAGCGCGGCGGACAGGCAGGCCCGCGCGGCGGGCAGGGCCAGCGCGAGCGCGCGGCGCCGCGCGGCGGCACCGCCCTGGGCCGCGGCGGCATCGACGCACGCTGGCCCGAGCGCGTCGCGCAGGCGCGGGGCCAGGGCGGCGGGGTGGGCGTAGAGCGAGGCGGCGACCGCGCGGGCGCCAAGGTCTGGGCGCGCGAGGCAGACGGAGAGGGCGGCGGCGGAGAGCGGGGGCAGCAGGGCCGCAGCGGCGGCCGACGCCAGGGCGTCGCCTCCCTCGGCGGCGCCTCCGCCGCCGCAACCCAGCATCGCCGCCAGGCACGCCGCGGCCTTCTCGGGCGGGTCCAACGCCTCGGCACAGCGCATCAACACCGCGGCCTGGGCAGGGGTGAGCGCGCCACAGGCCACCGCTCGGGGCGCCGCGATCGCAAATAGGTCGGCGGGGCTGGCGCCGGCAGCGGACGGGGGGGCGGGGGCGGGGGCGCCCTCTCGGCGGCCGCCCCCGCCGTCGCGCTGCCGGTCGGCCAGCGCCAGCGCCAGGCCCGAGGCGGCCCCGGCCCCGAGGTGCGGCAGCAAGCAGCGCAACTGAGAGGCGATCGCCTCCGACGGGCGCGGACCCGCCGCCCGCGCCGCGGCCTTTTCGGCAAAGGCGACCGCGGCGGCGGCCGCCGGGCGCCACAGCCGCTCGCACGACGCCGGGACGCCGCCGCCGCCGCCACTGCCGGGTCGACCGCACGCGCCCGAACGCGCGTGCTGCGCGGCGGCCAGGACATCAGCGGCCAGGCGCGCGGTCAGAGACGCGGCGGCGGGCGATTCGAATGCCGCCGAGATCCCCGGGTGGGTCAGCGCCGCCGCCGCCGCCGCCGACCGCGCGGCGCAGGAGCAGGAGCGGGATCCGCCGCCACCGCCCTCGCCCTCGCCCTCGAGCTGCTGCTGCCGGCCGACCATCACCCGCAGCGCCACGAGGCCAAACGTCAGCGACGCGTCCACAGGGGCGGCGGCAGACGAGGCGGGGGCGCCCAAGCGTGCGATCCGGCGCTCGATCCAGAAGCACGCGGTCCGGGCCGCTGCTGCGCGCGCCGGCGGCGACGCGAGCCGCGAGACCGCCGCGAGCGCGGCCGCGCGCCCCCGGCCGGCCTGGCGCTCGTTTTCTGCCGTCGCCGCCACCGGCGCCACGTCAGCCTGGTCGTCGAGGGACGCGCGCAGCAAGACGTCATACGCGGCGGCCGCGGCGGCACAGTGACGGCCGTCGTCGTCCCACGCCTCGTTTTCCTCGTCGTCTTCGCCGCTGCCGCCGCCGCCCTCGTCCGCGCCCGCCACAGCCTCTGCCCAGGCAAGGGCCGTGGCGGGGGACACAGCGCGCCCGAGCGGCAGGCCCGTGGCCCGCACGGCGGCCGCCGCGGCGCAGAGTGACTCGGGGGTGCGCTCGGACCCGTCCAGGAGACCGGACGAAGCGGCGGACTTGGCAGGCAGGGGCACGGGCGAGGGCAGGCCTGCGAGCTCCGCGAGCATCGCGCGGAGGGCGGCCAGGGTCTCCGCCGCCGCCGCTGCCGCCGCCGCCGCCGCCGCCACCGCCGCCGCTGCAGCAGCCCCGCCCAGGCCGTCCCCGTCTTGTTCCTCCTCGTCGTCCTGCTGCCCCTGCTGCTGCTGCTGGCCCCCCGCGCCGGCGTGCTGCCGCACGAGCGCCTCCAGCTGCGCCGACGCCGCCGACGAAGCGAGCGCCGCGCCGCTCGGGTGCGCCTGCACCAGCATCGCCCATGCGCCGCAGACGCAGGGCGCCGCCGCCGCCGCCGCGCGCCGCGCCGCCGGCCGCGGAGAGGCCATGACGCGCAGCAGCCGCTGCATGGCCGCCAGCCCGAGCAAGCCGACGGGCAGGAGCGGGCAGGGCCCCGGGAGGGACGCCGGACGCAGGCAGACGGCCGCCTCCCAGGCCTCCTGGGGCCGGCGCGACACGGCGGCGACGGCGTCGGACAAAAACGCGGCGAGGCTGCTGTCCTCGTCTTGGCCGCGGCCGCCGCCGCCGCCATCGGTGGCGCGGCCGTCCCCGTCGTTGCCGCAGGGCAGCTGCGCGACCCAAGCCACCGCGTCCTCCGGGCGCTCGAGCACCCCGCACGCGAGGCTGCGCGCCCAGAGGGGGCGCGCGCGCCGCCGCACGGGCTCGCTGCGGGAACACAGGGCCAGGCGCAACAGCTGCGGCGACAGCGGGGGTAGCGCCGAGGAGGAGGAGGAGGAGGGGGGCGCGGGGTCCGGGACGGCGGCGGCGGCGGCGGCGGCGTCGCCTGTGCTCGCGAGCTGCTGCTGCTGCAGGCGGCCGGACATCGTCGCGGCGCGCTCTGCGGCCACGACCAGCCGCAGCAAGGCCTCCTGCACGGGCGCGGAAGGGAGCAGGGCCGCCGAGGGCAGGTCGGGCCGGGCCGTCGCCGGCCCTTCCAACGGCTCGGCGGGGGCTGGTGGCGCCGTCCGCCCGCGGCCCGCGGGGGCCGCCGCCGCCGGCGTCGCAGGCTGCTGCTGGGCCATCAGCATGTTGACGACGTGCGCGGCGTCGGCGTGCGCGTCGGCGGCGGCGCCGGGCAGCCACCGCTGGTAGGAGGCCAGCGCGCCGAGCGAGGCGAGCTGCGTCTCAGAGCGCGCGGCGGCGGCGGCGGCGCTCGCCCTTTTCGCCGCCCTTGTTTTGCCGCTCTTGTGGCTGTCGCCGTTTGCGCCTCCTCCCTCCTCCTGCTCGTCGTCCTCGGCGCCGCGGCCTCTGCCCCCCGCCGCGACCAGCGCGACCAGCGTCGACGGGTCCGGCAGGTGCAGGCGCACGGCCGCGCGGCTCGACGCGAGCAGCTGCGCCCAGGAGGGGCCGCCGCCCGCGGGCAGATCCGCCTCGGCCGCGGCCGCGACCTCGAGCGGGCCCAGCAGCCGCCGGCCCGCCGCGTCCAGGCAAGCGCTCAGGAGGACGACCGACGCGTGCCGCACCAGATCGGACGTGGGGTGCTGCAGCCCGCGCGACAGCGCGGCGCGCGATGCGGCCGGGGGCAGCGCGGCCAGCAGCGCCGAGCGCGCGGCGGCGGCGGCCGCGCAGGCGGGAGGCGGAGTGCCGCTGCTGCTGCCGCTGCCGCCGCCGCCGCCGCCGCCGTCTCGCGCGAGCAGCTCCAGGCTGGACGCCTGCGACGCGGCTGCGCGTACCAGCATCGTCGCCACGGCCACGGACACGAGCCACCGCGCCTGGAGACCGCCACCGCTGCTGCCGCTGCCCGCCGGGGGGGGCTCGAGAGCCAGCGGCAGCGCGCGCAGCAGCTCGCCCGCGAGGGCAGGCTGGGCGCGGCACGCCGTCTCGAGCAGGCGGGCGTGCGCGGCGCTGTCGGCCGGGCGCAGGCGTTGCATCAGGCGCAGGACGCGGCGGTCGGGGGCGGCGGCGGCGGCGGGGCTGGTTATCGCCGTCGCCGCGGACGCGAGCCCGTGCGCCGGGTCGGTCAGTAGCGCGACGAGAGCCTGGTGCGCGAGCGCGGCCAGGACCCGCTCGTCGTCGTCCTCCTCCTCCCCGGCCTCGTCCTCGCCTTCGTCCTCTTGCGCCTGGGCTTTGCCGCCGTGCTCGGCGGCGGCGGCCCCGGCGGCGGCGGCGGCGGCGGCGGCACCAGCGTCCCCGTCCACGCGCCGCTCTCGCAAGCGCCTCCGCCGCCGCGCCGCGCGCCGACGCGCGGCCAGCTCCTCCGCGTCGTCGGCCCGCGCCGCCAGCGCCGCCAGCTGCGCCAGCGCCGCGTCGTCAAAGGCGGCGGCGCGCGCCTGCGGCGGCGCCGCGCTCCCGGGCCCAAACCCGCGGCCCCACACGAGCACGAGCGCCCGCAGCGCGGCCCCGGGGGGGTCTGAGGCCGCGTGCGCCAGCAGGGCCGACGTCAGCGGCCGGCACTGGAGCAGGGCGCCGACCATCAGCGCGTCGGCCGACTCGTACAGCGCCAGGACGACGTCGCACAGGGCCGCGCGCGTCGGCCGGTCGCGCGGCGGCGGCCCCGCTGGCGGCGTCGGGGGTGCGCCGGGCCCGTCGCCGCCGCCTCCTTGCGCCGCCGCCGCCGACGCCTCTGCTCCGGAAGGCGGCGCCGACGCGCGGTCCCACGCGCGGCACAGGAGCGGCGAGGCGCGCGGCACGAGCGTCGCTATGGAGTCGTCGGCGCCGGACGACGCCCCGGCCCCGTGCCCCTTGCCGCCGCCGCCGCCGCCGCCGCGGCGCCCGCCCCCCGCCGCCGCCGCCGCCGCCGCCGCCGCCGCCGCGTCGACCAGCCGCTGCCGCTGCTGCGCTTCCAGCGGCGCCAGCGCCCCGCCGGGGGGCCGCGCCAGCGCCGTGATCGCGGCGGCCCCAAGGACGTCCACGGCCCCGAGCACGCCGCGCGCCAGCGACGGCGATCGCGCCGCCGCCGCCTCGAGCAGGGCCAGGGCGGCGTTGCAGCGGGCGCGCGGCTGCGGCTGCGGCTGCGGCTGCGGCTGCGGCTGGGGCGGGGCGCGCTCGTCCTGCTGCTGCTCCGACTTAGCGTTCATCTTCTGACCAGCCTGACCGCCGCACGCGGCCTCGAGCGCGTGGTGAAGCAGGCGCAGGCGCCGAGGCTGCAGGGTCGAGGCCGCCAGCGCGTCAAGGGCGCGCGAGGCGTCGGCGTCGGCGGCGGCGGCGGCGGCGTCGCTGACGTCGGCGGCGGCAGAGGCGTTGGCGGCGGCGTCGGTGCCGCTGCCCCGCTGGCCGTCTGCTGGCCGGCGGGGCCGGTCAGCGCGCAGCAGGTCCGCGATGAGGCGCAGGATCTCGAGCGCCGCCTGCGGGTGCGCCCGTCCGCCCAGGCTGTGCGCCTCCCACGCCGCCTCGACCTCGCGCCACCGAGGGTCGCCGCCGCCACTGTCGCCGTCGCTGCCGCAGCCGCCGCCGCCGCCGCTGCCGCCGACTGCCGCCGCCGCTGCGTCGAGGTAGCGGCGCACGTAGGCCAGCGGCGCGGGTCCGGCGAGCGCGCGGCGGAAGGCGACCATGCCCGACGCGCACGTGTCGCCGTCGCGCGTGGCGCGCAGCGCCTCGAGCACCTGCATTGGCGGCGGCGGCGGAGGCGGCGGCGGCAGCCCGGGTGGGGGCGGCGTTGGGGGCGGCGGCGCGGGCGCGGCGAGCGCCGCGCGGCGGCGGCGAGCGACGCCGTCGGCGTCGTCACCGCCGCCGTCGCTCGGCGGGCGCGCGCGCTTGTTCATTGCGCCTAGTGTTTTCGATGGGGCGCGGGCGCGAGCGTCTGGTCAGCGCTCCAGACCGGGACGAACAATTGGCGTCGCGTGGCCGGGCCGCCTCATTGCTTGCGGGGGCGCAACGAGGGAGGCGGCGGTGGATCGAGCAACCAAGGATCGAGCGCCAAGACAGGCCGAGGACGATCCGCCGCGCGCGCCGCTTGCGCCCTGAAATATCGTTTTGGGTCGTACAAGTGGAGGCAAGCTTAGACCTGCGTTCGAGTGGAGTGGCCGTGTGGAAAAAAGTCGGAAGAGGAGGCGGCCGATTTGCGGGGGGCGGCTAGCGAAAAGCCGGTTCGAGGCCGACGGCGACGGCGGATAAAGGAGGCGCGCCGCCGCCGGCGGCATGACCCGGACCCGTATTCACAGTTGCATCGTTTGGAGGCTGTCGCTGGAGAAGAGGACTGAGGAGGAGTCACTATCTTCTCCACGACGACCGCCCGACTGAACCCCATCCCGTCCCTGTTCCGTCTTCACCCCTGCCTGAAATCCCCCACCAGATCCCGCGTTCGAAGGTTTTTTTGTGTTTTTCTTTCTCTCTCCTCTCTCTCTCAGCTCCGCTTTTTTTTTCCGGTGACACACGAGCTCTCAAGAGCTCTGTACGTACACATACATGGATCCCGCGGGGCCGTCCCCGGGAGCAGACGACCCCCTCGCAGGCCCTCCATCGGCGAGCGCGGCCGATGGGCCGGGCACGGCGGCGGGCGCGACGATCGCGGCCGGCGTGATCAACCGGCAGCAGGCCGACCCCGACCCCGATGACAACCGCCCGGCCGCGCGCGCGGCCCCCGAGGCTCGCGGCGCGCGGCCCGCGGATCCGGCGCGTCCGGACGTCCCCGCTGTCGACGGCGACGACAGCCCGGCCGGCGAGGAGACGCGCGCACCGCAGGATGGCGGCCCCACCAAAAAGCTCCTCAAGAGGAGGGGCCGCGGCCGCCGTGGGGGCGGCGGCAGCGGCGGCGGCGGCGGCGGCACCACAGGAGCGGGCACAGGCACGGGCACGGGCACAGGCACGGGCACGGGCACGGGCACGGGCACGGGCGCGGGCACGGGCACGGGCACGGGCAGCGGCGGCGGCGGTGGCGGCAGCCCAAACGCGGGATCTTCAGGCAGCTCGGGCCGCGTCGGCGGAGGCGGCGGCGGCAGCGCGGACCGCGCGCCCGGCGGCGGCCCGCCGCCGCCGCAGCAGCCGCAGCAGGGCGGCCGCGGCCGCGGCCGCGGCCGCGGCCGCCGCGTCTCGCCCCCGCCCGAGGTCAAGGAGATGGACAGCCGCTCCGTCTACGTCGGCAACCTCGACTACGCCGTCACGCGCGTCGAGCTGACGGCGCTGCTGGCGTCGTGCGGCGACGTGCGGCGCGTGTCGATCCCGCGCGACGCGGCCACGCAGCGGCCGCAGGGGTACGCGTACGCCGAGTTCGGGGAGCTGCTGGGCGCGGAGACGGCGCTGCGGGACCTGGACGGGCACGAGCTGCGCGGGCGGCCGCTGCGCGTCGAGCTCAAGCGCACCAACCTGCGCGGCTTCAACGCGCGGCGGGAGCGGGGCAGCAGGGGCGGCAGCCAGGCGGGCAACGCAGCGGCGGCGGGCGGCGGCGGCGAGGCGTCGGGGAGCGGGGTCGGCCAGCCGGACGGCTCCGTGCCCGAGGCGCGCGCTCGCCGCGGGCGCGGGCGAGGCCGCGGGCGCGAGCGCGGCCGACGGGGCGGCCGCAGGGGCGGCCGCGACCAGGGCGGCGGCGGCGACGGCGGCGACGGCGACGGCGGCGGCGGCGGCGGCGGCGTCGCCGAATGAAAAGAGGCGAGCGGGACCGCGGGACCACTAAAAGCCGCCCGCCCCCCGCCCTCCCCCCCCCC